>SDBV01009206.1_pt1 | contig 13172 bp, 10 predicted proteins | sample 2277081 | NCBI WGS metagenome assembly SDBV01 (sample SAMN10402039, study PRJNA504765) | marine sediment metagenome | isolation source: marine sediment core GS10_PC15, 223 cmbsf | place: Arctic Ocean: Southern Knipovich Ridge | collected 2010
TTCCACACCATATTATCGGCAGAAGCAGGGAGCGGCTTGAGCCCAATCGGCCACGAGATTGGCCTCTCTTACAGCCCTTTCGCCCGCCGTTCAGCCCCGTGCGCGTTCAGTCGCCCTCTCAGCGCTGCCGCCCAAGTCCAGATAGGCGCGATAGCTCCGCGAGGCCAGGTTGGGGTCGCCGGATTCAGTGTAGGCGTCGCCAAGCGCCAGATGCACGGCTGCCCGCCTGGGCGTGTATTGACGCGCTTCAGTCAGCAAAGCAATCGCCTTGTCGAATTCATCCCAGCGGGTCATGAGCTGCCCGCGGGCAAGGAGGACTTCGGTAAGATAGTACTTTGCGTTCGCGTCGTCCGGATCGATTTCAAGAGACTTCCTGAATTCGATCTCCGGCTCCGAGAACGCTGTTCCACCGTAGTAGATCTTCAGACCCTCCATGTCCTGAACATGCGCCCGATGGCGTCTCAGCAGCGCAGCTTCGATATCAGGCCATCGCGCCGAGTCCTCCGCCGCGACAAGCCCAAGTACGGATTCCCGATAGGGCGACAGCGCTTCAAGAATCTCAGCGACATTGGACTCGTAGATCAGCCGCGGCGCCATGAACTCCGCCCACGGACGGTCGTCCGTCATCGTTCGCGCGCCTTCGGTAAACCGTTGAAGCTGTTCCTTCCCCATGAAGAAAGAAGCCATCAACTCTGGCACATCATTCAGATAGACCTCGGCGAGCCCTTCGCGGAGGACATCGTTCTCGGCCAGCCGTTTCTCCACCAGCGCATAATCGATTCGGAGCGGCTCATTCGAGCCGATCAAGAACATGTCCGCGTTGATGAACCATGCCGACGATTCGGGAAAGGTATCGACAAAGGTCTTGAACAGGTCCTGCAAGAGGTCGAGACTCAGTCCATTGTGAAGCGGTATCCATTGTGAGATCAGGCCGCCCGGCGCCAGGCGACTTCGGCACAGCTCGTAGTACTCCTTCGTATAGAAGGTCGATACGCCGGCCAGGGCAAGTGGCATGGGCTCGAAGGTTATCAGGTCGTAGCTATTCGGCGTGGTCAGCAGGAAATTTCGCCCATCGTCGACGATCGTGTTTACTCGTGGACTCGCTAGCACGTCGAAGTTGTCCGTCCCGAAGAACGTGGCCGCCTCCAGAACGTCCCCAGAGAGTTCAACGGCGTCGATCTGGTCAAGAGGCGACAATGCCAGCGTGCCTGCGGTGATCCCAGAGCCAAAACACATGAAGAGGGCATTGTTGGGCTCCCGGTCAAAAAGAAAGGGTAAGAACCCCTGAAAGCGGTTCATCTTCACCCCCTTCTCAATCGAAGCGGTCGCCTGTACGGCGTTGATCCAAAGGACCCGGTCGCTGCCACGGATCGCTTCGGCCGGCGACGACACGACAACGGTCCCCTCGACGCCTTCGCTGTAATGAATCAGTTCATGGTCCTCCGGCAGGAAGGAGCGGTTCAGGGCTAGACTGACGTCCGGCGGGGCGAGCCAGAAGAAGAATGCAAAGACGCCCGAACCCAGAGCTGCCATGAGACCTCTGCGTCCCATGGAGGGCCCTGGACTCGCGAGCACGAGAGCCAAGCCCGAAGCGCCGACAAGAATGGAGAGGACCAGAATGCCTTGGTGCGTTCCGAGCATTGGTATCAGTAGATAACCCCCAACGAGCGCGCCGAGGACCCCGCCGAGTGTATTCGCACCGTATAGGCGGCCGACGGCACGGCCCACGCGGCCACGGTTTTCGGTGAATGCCTTCAGCGCCAGGGGAAAAGACATGCCGAACAGAAAGGTGGGCAGGAACAGCGTGATGAACGACAGTGAGAACTTGGCATATACCGTTCCCTTCCAACTGTAGCCCGCTTCGAGTTGCGTTTCGCGCAGCATTTCAGGGAGTTGCGGGACCACGGAGAGCATGGCCACGCACGCGGCAGCGGTCAGCATCTGCACGAAGCCAAGAAGCGCGATACGCTGCCGCGTGCGGTCCACTAGGGCCGCGGCAACAGCGCTTCCCACGACGATGCCTGCGAGTACGGTCGTGAGCATCGTGGTAAATGCGTAGGTGGTGCCAAGAAACACGATCATCAGCAGCCGGGTCCAGAGCACTTCGAAGGCCAAGAAGCAGAAGCCGGACAGGGCGAAGGCCCCCATAACCATCGGTCCGGCGTAGGAGGGGAGCGCGGGAAGCTTCGAGTCGTCTTCGAGTGCGCGCAAGTGTGCCAAGACGCCGGCGGCGGCCGGTCCGGCCTCCGATTTCTTTGACATCGCAACGGCAAAAACGCCCACTCCGATATTCAGTGCGGCGCCCACAAGGGTTGTCCGGGTGTATCCCAACTGCGCGATCAGGACAAAACCGGTCAGTGCGCAGCCGGAGACCGCGCCGAGTGTGTTGACGCTGTAAAGCGCTCCGATCCGCGATCCGAGGATCGGCCCGGTTGCCGTGATAAAGCGCGCGAGCAACGGCAGGGTTGCGCCCATCAACGTAACCGGCACGATCAGGAATATGCCTGCCATGAGCGCCCGCATCGAGATTCCCAGCGCGCGCGAGGGGCCGGCCCAGCGCAGCACGTCCACTACGAGCGCCTCACCGGCGCCGATGAAGAGAATGAACACAAGCGCCCAGAGTCCGATGACGACCTCGATGATTCCATATAGGTAGAGAGGGCGGTGCGTACGGTCGGCGAGACGGCCGCCCCAAAGACTGCCCAGTCCCAAGCCCAGGAAGAAGACCGATAGGACCGTGCTTACGGCGTAGGATGTCGTCCCGAGGAGCAACACAAGCTTACGCGTCCACACGACTTGATAGAGCAGTCCGCATGCGCCGGATATGAAAAAGAAGACGAAGACCGCGAGAAGGAGTCGCAGACCAATTCGCGAATTGGGGCTATCGATCATATGGGTCCATCACTTCGTATTGGCGAATGGGCGTATCGACCACGTGCCTGTTGGGTTTCGACCGAAGCACAATGCTACCGGAGGAATCTTCAGGTTTCAATGCGCAACCTGCCTTCGGCCCGTTCAAAGCATACGACGCACTCGATGTGCACGGTGTTTGGAAACATGTCCACGGCCGTCACGTTGTCGATGGCCCAGCCGCCGCGAACGAGTATCGCCGCGTCGCGCGCGAGCGTCGCGGGGTCGCAGGAGACATAGATGATTTTGCCCGTCCTGCACTCGGCAAGCGTGCGCATGATTCGCTTTGCGCCTGTTCGCGGGGGATCCAGCATGATAACGTCCCAGGCCGATGCGCCTATGTGCCTCTTGAACTCCGTCTCGTCGCCAACGCGGTATTCGCCTCTATCTGTCCTGCCTGCTGCCATTATCGCGGTCCCGTCGTGGTCGATTCCGACGACGTGCGTGCTGTCTGTCAGGGTGAGGGAGAAATTGCCGGTTCCGCAATAGAGATCCAGGAGACTCGACGCATCGCCGATTTGCGCGTGCACATGCCCTGCGAGCACACGGTTGAGCAGCAGACTCGACTGGGCGAAAGCCCCGTTGACGATGGGCACGCCGTCGAACAAAAAGGATTCTCGCCGCCCTGCGTCCTGAGGCGAATTCGCGAGCGGGAAGAGTTCCTTCAGGCTCGGTTCCTCCTGCTCGCTCCAGACCAGGACTTCGTCCCCCTCTGGATTTACGGTGATTTCGACCGGGCCGGTTGCGTTCGATGAGCGAAGCGCGCTGAGCGCCGCATTCAGCTGGGGATGGCACAAGGGGCACTCGGAGGTGTCCACCACATCATGGCTCCCCGCCTCAAGAAAGCCCCAACGGTTTCCGTCACGACGAAAGGTGGCGCGGGTACGGTACCCCGTTTGAAGCGCGGCGTCTTCCAGCCAATCGACGTCCACGTCGAGCTTGCCGATGCGCGAAAAGCAGTCCTTCACAATGCGGCGTTTCCACTCGGCCTGCGCGGGGTAGTCGAAGTGGAGCCAGGTGCAGCCGCCGCATGTGCCAAAGACCCGGCACGACGGCCGCGATCGGTGCGGGGAAGGGGTGACGATTTCGCGAACGGCGCCGCGCAGCGCTCCTTGAGATTTGCCGTGGAGTTCGATGGCCAGTTTGTCGCCCGGCAGTGCGTAGGGAACGAAGCAGATTTGGCCGTCGATCCTGCAAATGCCGCCGCCACCGTTCGCGAGGCCGGTGATTTCAACTTCGTGGGTCACGCATCTTCCCGTTCGCGTTTGGCCATCATGCGATCGTGCAGACGCATACGCTGTAGAATCTCAGGTAGGTGTTGAGCAAGCGCGGCCTGCGGATCTCCTTCAAATGCAACGAGAAGCGATCGATCTTGGACCCCGAATTGCGAAGGTGAGAGAGTCTCTCGGCTACCGATTCGTATCGAGCACGCCGCCAAGTCCTGCGAACCCAGGACAACCTCGGCCTTGCTTTCGGCCAGCAGAATCAATCCACGTTCCCCGGCAACTACTGCGCCAATTTCGCTAAATCCAGTGCGTGTGTCCGGCTCTTGGGAGAGGCTGAGATCCACTAGATACTCGCAATTGTCAGGCTGGTCCAGTTCGAAGCTCTCAGTAATTACGGGGCCAACTTTCACTCTTCGCCGCCCACAGTTGAAGATTGAGGCCGTTCTTAGGAGGCCGGGCGCATCGTGGAAGGCCAGTTGCTCAACGCGCACTTCAATCTTGGGGCATTTGTAGACACCCGCGAGCGAGGCCCCTAGATCGTCACACGCCTCGCTCCACTCGACTTCGCCAAATTCCTCTATGCCTAGGGTCCTCCCGTCCACATCAACGGAGAATTCCGGGTTGTTCGCCGCCGCCCATTCGTGTTCACCGGGCTTGTGCAGCAGACTCGTCGTGCGGCCCGTGAAGTTGGACCAGACGCGTTCGAGCCACTGATTGCCGACGCGCACCAGCCCATGGTCGACGTGGGTGTATGCGCGGCCGCCATCAGGCGTGGACTCATCTGAGAATAGGAACGACATGGCAGGTCCGGTGGCCGGCTTGGGGGCGCGGCCAGAAAGTGCCTTTCTGGCGGAGTTCTAGATGGTCAATTCGAAACAGGCGGCTTCTTCAGAGTTTCGAACATACAATTTTCCATGGGCGATTACGGGATGGTTCCATGTCTTCCCGCTCAAGGCTTTGAACTGGGCAATTTCGTTGTGAGCTTCGGGCGTGGCCTCGAGGAGAACGACGCTTCCCTTCTCGGTCAATACCAGCAGCGCGTCCATGTCGGGCAACAGCAGCACTTGCCCGCCGTATCGTTTCCCCGTCCATCGACGCTCTCCCGTTTCCGCATCGATGCAGGTGAAGCGGTTTCCGTCGAATCCGTAGCAGTACCCATCATGGTATACGAAGTCGTTGAAGTAGGGTCGCAACTGTTTGGTCGTCCACTGCTCTTCAACGGTCCAAGATTCTTCGGCCCTATCGATTCGCAGGCGGCGGGTGCCCTTGCCGCCTGCGGTGCCTATCATGACCGTGTGTGAATCGGCGACGAGCGGCTGGACGCAGCGCGGATTGCTTTTGACGCTGATGACCCAACGGTGCTCCCACAGGACTTCGCCGGTTTCTGGCACAAGGGACTGAATTCCGATGTCGCTCGTGATGAGTACTTGGGGGACGTCCGCAATGCGCGCCAACTGTCCGGAGCTATACCCATGCGTTCCATCGCCCGCGGTCCAGGCGAGATCGCCGGAGACGCGGTCGTAAGCGGCAACGCTCTTTCCACCTGGTCCGCCTGAAAAGACGATCGCCAAGTCTCCTGTCACGAGAGGCGAACTCGCGAAACCCCAGCCCGGTATCTTGGCGTTGGTGTCTGTTTTGACGTCCCTTTCCCAGAGGGTCTCTCCGGTCGAGGCGTCCAGACACGATAGAATGCCTGTCGCGCCGAAGGTATAGAGCTTTCCTTCATTGAACGTCGGTGTGGCGCGGGGCCCGGAGCCCATCGCATCATCGAAACGCGCCGTGACGAAGTTCACCCACACTTCATCCCCCGTATCGGCGCGGTAGCATACGATTGCCTCGTTGGGCCCGCGCTGTTCCTGGGTGAATGCGTAATCGCCCACCACGGTGAACGACGACCAGCCTAGTCCAACGCGCCGCCGCCATACTTCGCGGGGGGGGGCTTCGTCCCAGTTGGTGGCGAAGGTCGTTCCGGCGAGACGGCTGTCTCGTGCCGGGCCACGAAACTCGGGCCAATCCCCGGGGCGCGGTTGTGCTGGAAGTTCGATGGCTTCGGCGGGCCCTGAAGGGGTCTGCACCCAATCCGCGAAGAGTTCTTCGGCGGTCGGGCTCCATCGCCACGCCAGGATGGGTAGGAAATCGCCGCGAATGCCGTCGACGCGCAGCGCTGTGCAAACGACCGCTATGCCAATCATCAGGCCCACGGCCAGCCAGCGGCGAACGCGCCATCGTAGCCGGGTTGTTATGAGCAGAAGCGCGACGACGCCGATCGTGATGGCGGGGACGGCGACCATTAGCAGTTCCATTAGCAGTTGTACGCCGGAGCCCCCTTGCGAGATGACGATTGCGCCAAGGAGCGCGGCAAAAAGCGCAAGTCCGGCCAAGCGCTCTTTTAGGGGCACCTGTTTCGCCATCAGCCACCAGATGGCGAGCAGCACCATCGCAAGGAGCGGCGCGAGCGCGAAGCCGATGGCGTCTTGCAGTATGGTTGGGGCCTGAATCGAGTACGCGATGGCGGCTAGATGCGCGAGCACGATGAGGGCCGCGGGCCACATACGCGGACCCGCCGCCGCGTCTTCTTGCCGGGGTACCGGACCGTTTGGGCTTGCATCGTCCCTATCAGGGAGCGGGACGCCGATCCACTGAATCAGCCCGCCTACGAGGATGCCTACTCCCGCGAGGACTGCGAATATTAGTGTGATCGACGGCGGGGCGGCTTCCGGGCCGACGTCTGTATCGCCAATGGTAAACCAAACGATCAGGAGGGACACGGCAGCGACGGTTAGTGCCGTGTACTGTATCAGCGAGAGTGTTTTTCGCACGAAATTCGCCTCCTCGACTTAGCGCATTTATCCAGCAAATGAGGCCGCGTGCCGGCGCGTAGAGGCATCTTACACGGTCCTGGAGTACTGCACAGTGGAACCCGGCTTTTTCAGATAGGCGTCGAAGACCATGGCCAAGTTTCGGATGAACATATGTCCGAGAGGCAACACCTTCAGACCGTCGCCGGTGCGCTCAAAGAACTCGTCGGCTTCCAGCGCGTCTAGCTCCTGCGCCTCAGCGGGGAAGTACGCGTCGAATTCGATATCGAAGCGATCGCGGAGGTCCTGGAAGGAGAGCCGGAAATTGCACATCAACTCTTCGATGACTGCGCGGCGGACCAGGTCGTCCTTGGACAAGGCGATGCCCGTCGTGGTCGCGAGACCGCCTTCGTCGAGGAAGCGGTAGTATTTGAAGAGCCGCTTTTCGTTCTGCGCGTAGGCGTCTCCGACGTAGCTGATGGCCGATGGTCCGATGCCGAGCACCTGCGTGTCCGCGATCGTCGTGTAGCCCATGAAATTCCGATGCAGACGGCCATTCTTGAGGGCCTTCGAGAGGTCTTCGTCCGGGAGGGCGAAGTGGTCCATACCGATTGATTCGTATCCGGCATCGACCAGCATCTGCCGCGCGAGGATGATTAGCTGGCCCTTGACCTGTGGCTCAGGCAAGGTCGAGGCGTCCATCTTGGCCTGGTGTTTTAGTCTGTCTGGAAGGTGGGCGTAGCTGTAAATCGCGAGCCTGTCGGGGCGCATATCCACGACGCTTTCGAGCGTCTTCTCCCAGGCCGGAATGGTCTGCGCCGGAAGGCCGTATATAAGATCCAAATTGATTCCACGGAAACCTGTGTTCCGGCATGATTCGTAGACGTGGCGCGTTTGGTCTTCCGTTTGGTCGCGGCCGATGGCTTGTTGAACGCCAGGATCCAAATCTTGCACGCCCATGCTGACCCTGTTGAAACCAAGACGCCGAAGCGCGTGGAGTTGCTCGTAGGTGGTGACGCGGGGATCGATTTCGAGGGCCAGCTCCGCGTTCGCGTCTAGCTGAAAATGCTCGCCTATCTGGTCGAAGAGCCGCTCGAGTTGCGCCGCGGACAGGTAGGTTGGCGTTCCGCCGCCCCAATGGAGCTGAACGAGTCTGCGCGTTCCCCCCAGTTCCTGCGCGACGTGGGCCAGTTCCTTCGCCGTGTGGTCTAGGAATTTCTCCACGACTTGCGGCTTCTTGGAAATGACGACGTTGCAGCCGCAGTAGTGGCAGCGCTGCCGGCAAAACGGAACGTGCACGTACATCGCGAAAGTCATGTCGGGAGAGTGTGCTCCCCTTCGCAGGGCCGCACGGAGGTCTTCCCCGTCGAAACTAGAGTTCCATTCCGGGGCGGTGGGATAGCTGGTGTAGCGCGGGCCGGGCCGATCGTACTTCTTCAGTAGTTCCGGTGTTATCTCTGTTGTCGAGTCCATAGTGTGTTGCCGTTCGCTTTCGCTTCCATCGGCCAGCGTCTAGGAGAGCGGCCGATGAGTGAATACATTAAAGTTCCAGACTATTATAAATATCGCCGCCGGGAAATGCCCGTTTTTGGCGCTGGGCTTGCACCGATCGACGACTCTTGAGGAAGACAGGGCCACGGAATCCCCTGGATTCAAGCTACGCCATGGCCCATCCTTGTCACTTCTCGTCACCTTTGACTGCTATGGATCGTCCCTGTTTCCAGGATATTCCCCTCATGATGGCGTCCAGGGCCTGATACGCGGCCTTTGTTGAGGAGTGCCTCAGTCTGGCGCCGGCACACAAGGCCGTGAAGGATGGGCTCCTGGGTCTCAGTCCAAAGCCTAGGGTTTGTGCGACTAGGTGGAACGCAGACGCCAAGTGCCGCATTCCTTACACGAAGCAATAGGGCGATATCTGTTGATCCAAGAGCCGCGGCCTGTTAGACTTAGGGGTGATCAGGGACGGTCTTGCACCCCTCGGGGCCGACTCGTTAGATGAAATCAGAGGGGACAGGAAAGTGTTTCTTGACGGAAGCACGGCGAGGAGAGGAAAGTGGCGACAGGTACAGTGAAATGGTTCAGTGATCAGAAGGGGTACGGATTCATCACGCCGGACGGCGGTGGCGATGACTTGTTCGTACACCACAGCAACATCGACGGCGAGGGGTATAAGACCTTGGCCGACGATCAGCGCGTCGAATATGAGCCCGGAGAAGGCCGTAAGGGGCCGGAGGCTACGAAGGTTCGTGGGGCGTAACGCACGTTAAGGACCAAATATAATGGGCCCCAGCGAAGTTGGGGCCCGTTTTTCGCGCAGGAATTGCACCGAGCGTCGACTCGTACCTCAGACAGGTCTTCGGAATCATCTGGATTCGCACTACTCCGGGATCTATGCTCTGTTAATTCTACTTGCCCTCGACCGCTCCGGATTTGCCCTGTTTGCAGTGCATCTCCACCAGGATCGGGACCAGGGCCTGGTAAGTCGCTTTGATCAAGGAGTGCCTCCGTCTGGCGCTGGCACGCAAGACCGGGGAAATACGCTGCCTGGTCTCAGTCCAAACACGAAGCAATAGGGCCACCTCTGTTGATCCAAGATCTGGGGTCTGTCATACTATCGAGCGATCAGGGACGGCCTTACACTCCTCGGGGCCGACTCGTAAGATGAAATCAGAGGGGACAGGAAAGTGTTTCTTTAGTGAAGCACGGCAAGGAGAGTAAAGTGGCGACAGGTACAGTGAAGTGGTTCAGTGATCAGAAGGGGTTCGGATTCATCACGCCGGACGGCGGTGGCGACGACTTGTTCGTACACCACAGCAACATCGACGGCGAGGGGTATCGGACCTTGGCCGACGATCAGCGCGTCGAATATGAGCCCGGAGAAGGCCGTAAGGGACCGGAGGCTACAAAGGTTCGCGCGGCGTAACGCACGATAAGGACCAAATATAATGGGCCCCAGCGAAGTTGGGGCCCGTTTCTTTTTGTGCCAACAGCTATCCCGGTCGTGCCGGAATAGCGAACACAAGCAGCGGGAACCTACTGGGTAGGCGGCGGCCCTTCCTGGGTCTCTTCGGCGCCCTCTTCAGTAACGCCCTTGTTCTTTTCGATCTTCTTCTTTCTCTTTTCCTCTCTCTTCTTCTGCTTCGCCAGTTCCTTTTGCCGCTTTTCATAACTGTAATTTCGCTTCGCCAAATTGTCACCTCTCCGGTATGAGTACGCCCACCTGACCTGACGGCAACCGCCCTCTGAATACAACTCCCCATCACTCGGCGGCCGCCGAGCGCCTGCGCTTTCAAAGACTTGTGCTGAGGCTCGACCACCTCAAGAAGCACAAGATCGCACGATGCGCAGGCCGCATGTATGGTATCCATGCGGGCGCCGATAAGCAATTTCTTGGTGGCGGCCAGTGGGCGTCTGCGTTACAGCGCCGCGCGCGAGGTGCAGGCTTGTATCTTTCCGGGTCTCCCTGCAATTGGCCAGAATACTTGGGGTCTTCGCCACAATTCCTCTGGATTCATCCTCCAAACCTCTCCATCCCATGGACTTACCACCGCGTTCTACGCGAACCCTCAGGGAAATGGTGGGTCCGAACGAGTGCCTTCGTTTCACTGATGGCGCATCTTGTCTTCAAGATGGAAAGTGTCCGCCCACAATGGAAGACGCGCAGATATCGACGCGGTTTCGAGGACGCCACAGAAGGGCCGCTTTGTGGCTATCAATTCCGGTCCTTTTTGGGCCATACTGGGACAGCGAATATTTTGTCCGGAGGGTTGTAGTCTCTGCATGAGGAGTTCCCTCGTCGTCCTTGCCAACTTGGGAAAGCACTGTTAAGGAGGGGAATGCCGTGGTTACTTTCTACACTGTTTGTGCCCTGGTAGGCAGCGTCGTCCTGCTGCTGCAATTCTTGCTGATGGTGATGGGCCTCGACTCGGACGATGTGGACATTGCCGAAACGGGCGACGACCTCGGGATGGGCGATGAGTACGTCGATGCCCACGTCGACGTGGAACACTCCTCGGGGTGGTTCTTCGGGATCCTCAGTTTTAAGTCCTTGGTCGCGGCGATTGCGTTCTTCGGGCTCGGCGGGCGCGCGGCCTTAGCGGCCGACCTTTCTCCCTATTTCGCGTTCGTGGCGGCCACGGCGTCTGGCGCGGCGGCGATGGTCATGGTGGCATGGCTAATGAGAATGCTCTTCCGCTTGCACTCGGAAGGCAATGTTCGAATCGAGCATTGCATCGGGCAGGTGGGTACGGTCTACCTTAGCATTCCCGGACAGCGCTCCGGCGCCGGCAAGGTCACTGTGAGCGTTCAGAAACGCACGATGGAATACGAGGCCGTCACGGCTACCGAAGAGATTCCGACCGGCGCGCAAGTGGTCGTCGTTGGAATCTCCGGCCCGGGCACCCTCGAAGTCGAACTGGAAACCAGCTAGGACAGCGCCGCCTATGACCGGCGAGTAGAAGTCTTCACGGTGAACGCGCCAATTCCGAGCGCGGGACCACGAAAGGAGAACGGCCAATGGACAATATTTTTCTCTTAGCAATGGCTGCCATGGGGGCAGTCGTCTTTTTCTCGTTCGTCGTTTTGCTCAGCAAGCGATACAAACGGTGTCCCAGCAACCGGGTGCTTGTCATCTACGGTAAAGTACGTACCGGCGATAGTTCGAGATGCATCCACGGCGGCGCGGCCTTCATCATTCCGCTCATCCAGGACTTCGAATACCTAAGTCTGGAACCCATTCAGATTGAAGTGCCGCTCAAAGACGCCCTGTCGATGGAGAATATCCGTGTGGCCGTCCCCAGTGTTTTCACCGTGGCCATCGGCACGGAACCCGACATCATGCAGAACGCGGCGATTCGCCTGTTGAGTCTGGATGTCAGTGCCATTAAGAAGCAGGCCGAGGACATCATTTTCGGTCAATTGCGCCAGGTGATCGCGTCGATGCAGATCCAGGACATCAATCGAGACCGGGACAAGTTCCTGCACAGCATCCAAACGTCGCTTGAACCTGAGCTGCGCAAGATCGGCCTGGTGCTGATCAACGTGAATATCACCGACATCACCGACAGCTCCGGCTACATTGAAGCCATCGGCAAAAAGGCCGCAGCAGAGGCTGTGCAACAAGCCCGTGGCGACGTGGCCGATGAAGAGAAGCTCGGCGAAATCCGCGTGGCCGAGGCCGAACGCGAGAAGATGGTGCAGGTTGCCGAAAATAGGAAGCAACAACGCATCGGGGTCCGTGAGGCTGAAAAAGAGCAGGCCGTACGCGTGGCCGACCTCGAGAAGGAGCAAGTCGTCGGCGAGCAAACGGCTGCATTCGAAGGGGAATCGAAAGTCAAAGACCGCGAACGCGAGATGCGTATTTCGGTCGCAGATGCGAACTCGAAGGCCGGGATCGGCGAAGAAGCCGCTGCATTTCTCAAGGAATCTCAAGTCAAGGACCGCGAACGCGACATGCGCGTCTCCGTCGCCGAGGCCAACGCGACGGCGATAGAGGGCGAGAACACTTCTGCCGCAGTGGTTGCCAAGTCCGTCGCTGAACTGCAAGTGAAAGAGGCCGAGGCCTATCAGATCGGTGAAACGAAAAAGCGCGAGGCCGAGGCGGCCGTGCTTGAAGCGCAGTACTTCGCGATGGCGAAAGCGGCGATCGCCGACGCGGAACGCGTGGAACAGGAACGGCGCGCGGCGCTCGAAGCCCCCGCTAAGGCCGAAAAGGCCCAAACGATCGTCGAAGCGGAAGCCGAAAAAGAACGGCAACGCATCGAAGCCGAAGGTGAAGCGGCCGCGATATTCGTCAAACTCGAGGCGGAAGCCAAGGGTAATTACGAGATTCTGGCCAAGAAGGGTGACGGTCTCGAGCGAATCGTCGAAGCCTGCGGCGGCGCTGAATCCGCATTCAAGTTGCTCATGCTCGAACACATGGACACGCTTGCCGAAACTTCGGCCCGGGCCATTTCGAACATCAAGTTCGACAAGGTCATCGTCTGGGAAAACGGCGCCAACGCAAACGGCAGAGGAAGCACGGCCGGCTTTCTAAACAATCTGGCCCATACACTGCCGCCCATGATGCAAGTGATGAAGGACGTGGGCGGCGTGGAATTCCCCGAGTATCTGGCGAAGTTTGTGACCGAGGAAAAGCCCAGCGCAAGTTCCGATGGCGACGGCGATGGCGCCAAAGCGGCGCCTGCCGCGACCGAATCGGCCACCCAGAAGCCCACGCCGGCTTCCGCGGAATAGGCGC
>SDBV01009208.1_pt1 | contig 13169 bp, 8 predicted proteins | sample 2277081 | NCBI WGS metagenome assembly SDBV01 (sample SAMN10402039, study PRJNA504765) | marine sediment metagenome | isolation source: marine sediment core GS10_PC15, 223 cmbsf | place: Arctic Ocean: Southern Knipovich Ridge | collected 2010
TTGGTTGGCTTATTTTGGGACAATTTCAACGGAAAAAAATGATAGGTTTAATTCTCGTGTCTGTTATATTATTAATGGTGTGTGGGGTCAATACAGGAATACGATATTTCAGAATTTATTAATGAAGATACAGTATCAAGTCTCCGATTTACTTCGGTTGGGAAAACTATGATTTTACTTTCCTCAATCTGAAATATTTGATTGTATAAATTTCACAAAATTATCTATTGAAAAAGAAATATTAATCTTTAATTTTTGAAGAATGTCTCTAATAAAATCATTTAAAATTAACTTTAATATGAATATAAATTAACTATTTTTAATGACAATAATTTCAAAATATATTTTTATATTAAGTTGAAATAAAATGCTGATAAAAAATGTCCAAAAAAACAGATGATTATGTCCATAAAAGTAAGTCGCGAAAGAATAATCCTGATGTTGGATTATCTGTCTACGATAAGGAAATACCAAGAAAAAGTCGTTATGATTATGATCCACACCTCGATCCTCAATTAATTTGGACAAGTAAGTCGGAAAAGTCATCCTTTGAAGTGCCTATTGTTTCACTATTAACTCAAGAAAAGATCCATTCTATAAAAATCATAAATAAATTTCTTAAAGACACATCTTATCAAGCAACTTTGGAGCATTTCTTTAAAAAAATGCCGTTAAATAAAAGTATTGAATTTTATAGCCATGACATTGATTGGGCGAACAGGTTAATATTGGGAGATTCACTTCTTATAGTGAATTCATTAATCAACAAGGAAGGAATGGCTGGAAAAGTACAGATGATTTACATAGATCCTCCTTATGGGATTGGATATAATTCTAACTTTCAAGTAAATATCTCTTCCAGAGATGTTAAAGACGGACAAGATGATTCGCTCACTCGTGAACCTGAACAAATAAAAGCTTTTAGAGATACATGGGAATTAGGGATTCATTCCTATTTATCTTACATGAGAGATCGCTTACTTTTATGCAGATCCTTACTGAACGAATCGGGATCTATATTTGTTCAAATTAATGATGAGAATTTAACTTATATTTTTTCTTTAATACAAGAAATCTTTGGTAAAGGAAACTATGTTTCAATTATCCCATTTAAGAAAACTGGTAGTGCTACAAGTAAACAATTAGCAAATATTTGTGATTATATAGTTTGGTTTGCTAAAAATAAGCAAAAAATGAAATATAATCAACTTTATAAAAAAAGAGAAATAGATAGTAAATTAATTCGAAACTGGAACAAAATTGAGTTAAAGGATGGGACAAGAAGACCATTATCTGATAAGGAAAAAAAAACAGGAATTATTCCTAAAGAAGGAAAAATATTTAGAACAATCAGTTTAACTTCTCAACATTATAGTAAAGAACGAACTGTTCCATATGATTATAATGGAAAAACTTTTACACCACCAAAAAATAGACAATGGAGTGTTTCAAGAAAAGGTTTAGATAATTTAGTCTCACAAAATCGTATATATGCATTAAAAAATTCAATTGAATTTATTTGGTATTTAAATGATTATCCAATAATTCCACTTTCAAATATGTGGAATGATACAATGGGTGAGACTTCTCCTATATATGTAGTTCAAACTAATACAAAAGTAATTCAGAGATGTGTGCTAATGACTACAGATGTAGGCGATCTTGTTTTTGATCCTACTTGCGGTTCAGGAACTACAGCTTATGTAGCCGAAAAATGGGGAAGAAGATGGATTACGTGTGATACTAGTAGAATTGCGATAAATTTAGCGAAACAAAGATTAATTACATCGTTCTATGATTATTTTAAAATTCCCAAAAATTCTCAAAAATTAGAGTTTATATTTAAAAAGTATTCTCATATCTCAGTTAGCACTATTGCTTATAATAAAGAAATAGAGTATGAAACCATATATGATGATCCTGAAATTGACCCTTCGAAAATAAGAGTATCTGGTCCTTTTACTTATGAAACCATTTCCACTTCTCAAATCATGATATCGATAGAAGAGGCGTTGAGAATAGGAAGTGAAGAAGCTATAGATGTTAGAAGTTTTATTGATAAAGTTCTATTTTATCTAAAACATGATGGTTTATCTTATCCAAATCATAAAAAATTACATCTTAAAAACATACAGCCTTTCAATAAGGGTTTTCTTAATGCTAGGGCGATAATTGAAAACGGAGGGAACGAAGAAACTGTCGGTATTTCTATAGGTCCAGAATTTGGCGATATAAGCATATTACAAGTTGAACGAGCAATATACTCCGCATTACACGAACAATTCGATTGGCTAATTGTTGTAGGATTTAGTTTTGACGAAGCTGCTCAAATAAAACTCGTTCATAATAAGCCTGATCCAGAACAATTGAAATGTGAAATGGCTCTGATTAACCCAGACATTGAAATAGAAGATTTGCAAAAAAAACCTTCTGGGGTGCAAATGTTTACCGTTTTTGGTCAGCCTGAAGTCGATATTGTCAAAATAGATGAAAAATATCAAGCAGAATTAATAGCAATTGATATTTATAACCCTCAAACAGGATTGATTAACAGTGTTTCACCAGATAAGATAAATGTCTGGTTTATAGATGAAAATTTTGATGGCCAAACTTTTTTCATTCATCAAATTATCTTTCCAAATTCAAATAAAATAACCAAAAAAATTGAACAAAAATTAAAAGGTTTACTTGAAGATTCAAAGTTAGAATTTTTAACAGGAACCAAATCATTACCGATAAAACCTAAATCAAATGATAAAATAGCAATAAAGATTATAGATTTTCGAGGAAATGAATTGTTAAGTGTATTTGATTTAAAATAAAAAAATAAGGAGTGAATTTGATGCCTTTTGTTGAAAAACCAATTATAAATTCTCCTTTTGAAGAACCTAAACAGTTTTATGATAAAAAAGGACGAAAATTTTTCTTAACTGAAGGAAGAAGACCCTCAGGCTACTGGTATAAAAAAAAAGTCCAAAAAGAACTTGTTGATGAATTTAAGGAAATCGAAATGATTAATTCATTAAGGCAAGATATTAAAGAATGGAGAGAGAATGGATATCCAAATACTACTCAGATTACAAGAGACTTGCTATTATATTGGACAAGAAAGGATCGTGAACGCAAATTGTTTTTTTGTCAAATAGAACTTATTGAAACAATTCTATGGCTCGTGGAAGTTGCATCTGAGGAATCTTTGGAGAAAATCCCTATAGATAGCCCTTTAAATATCGATACTAACAAAATTTATGAAAAGTTTATTAGGTATTGCGGGAAGATGGCTACGGGGGCGGGAAAGACGATAGTTATGGCATGTCTTATTGCTTGGCAAGTGATAAATTCCTTAATTCAAATCACAGATGAAAGATTTACAAGCAATATTTTATTGGTAGCACCCAATAGGACTGTAAGGCAAAGGGATCTTGAAGCTTTAAACCCTACTTCAGAGAGAAACTACTATATTGAATTTGATTTAGTTCCTAACGATTTACTTATTTTACTACTTCAAGGCAATTATTTCATTACTAATTGGCATTTCTTTCTTTTGAAAGATGACACTGGCACAAAAGGAGTATTAAAAAGAGGAAGAGAATCAGATAAAGCATTTGTTAAAAGGTTTATTTCTCAAGGTTATACTCGTTTTGATCATAATAAGAAAATTTTTGTTTTAAATGATGAGGCTCATCACGCATATCGTCCTTCCTTAAAAGCTCTTGATAATATGAAAAATAAGCAACAAAATAAGATTAGCATGAAAATTCTTGAATTTGAAACGATTATCAAGGCAAAAGAACAAGGAGAAGAATTTATCGAAAATCTCAAGAAATCAAAAGTGAAAAAAGATCAAGACTTAGCAAAAAAGATTGAAAAGCTTTCTAGATCTGAGGAATTGACGATTCATAAGCAAATTCAAGATTACTATAAATTGCTTGAATTTGAAGAAATAATCAGTGCAAAAAGAAAAGGGAAAAGGCATATTAGGCAATTAAAGAACTCTTTTAGTGAAAATGACAAGGAACTAGCTAAAAAGGTTGAAAGCTTAAAAACTAATGATATTATGAGTATAAATAGTCATATTAATAAATTTTATGAGAATTTCAGCAGTATTTTTAAATTAAATGAAGATTTAATGGAAGCAACAGCTTGGATAGGAGGATTAGATAGAATTAACGATATAATTGGAATAAATTTTTGTATAGATTTATCAGCTACACCTTTTTACAATAAAAATTCTGGACATGCTGAAGGGACTCCATTTCCATGGATTATTTCAGATTTTTGTCTTGCTGATGCTATTGAATGTGGTATCACTAAAATACCACGATATCCTCTTAAAGATAACGCTCCTGAAACAATAGCAAGATATTATCGATTGTGGGAATGGATAACTAAACAAATAAAATCTAAAAATCCAAAATCTCGTGCTTTAAAACCAGAAGATATATATAAACATGCTCAAGATGCTTTAGACACACTAGCTAGCCAGTGGAAGAGATCCAAGAGGATTTTTGAAGAAAATAGTTATGAAGTACCTCCTCTAATGATTCTTGTTTGTGATAAAACAAACACTTCAAAAGTATTCTACGAAGCAATAAGTCAAGGGAAATCAATTGATGAGTTTAAAAATTCCATAGAAGATGAGAAAATTTTCACTTATCAGATCGATTCAAGTATTTTAAAAAAAGCTGAAGCTATTGTTGGAGATGTTGACCCTAATCTTAGTAAGGAAGAGATCTTTCGAGAACTCGTGGCAAATATAGGTAAAATAAACACAAACGGACAAGATATACGATGTGTTATATCAGTTGGAATGCTTTCGGAAGGTTGGGACGCTCATAATGTCACCCAAATTCTTGGACTTCGTGCATTTAAATCTTCATTGTTATGTGAACAAGTTGTAGGTAGAGGACTTAGAAGGATGAATTATGATGATTTCACAGTGGAGGAATATGTTGACGTTTATGGAATTCCCTTTGATACATTACCAACCAAAGGAGAAACAGCGACTTTTGTTAGAAGGCCTAAACCTACTATATTGGTAAAAGCTGAAAGTAAACGCAGGAATTATGAAATTCGCTTTCCAAGAGTAGAGGGGTATAATATAAGTATCTCAGAAAAAATAAAGCTAGATCGCTCTAAATGTGTCCCCATTTATTTAAAACCAGAAACCGCACCAACTAAAATCATAACAGCACCTTATACAGGTGTTACAAGTGAGGAAGAAGGAGAGATTCAAGATCGAACCGAGGCTTATAAGAGAATGCAATTAATTAAGTTTCAGATAGCTAATGAGGTTTTAAATTATAAAAAAAAATTAAAAACGGATCAGAAGTCTTATCAAACAAGGTTAAACCTTTTTCCCCAATTATATAAAATAACAGATGATTTTATTAAAGAATTTGTGATAGAGCAAGATGAAGCTCCCATCAATGAAGTTTATTTGTTAAAATATCGAGATCAAATTATAAAACAACTTAATAATTCTATTATTTCCGATGAGGATGATAATAATCCTAAAATCCTCCCAAAAATTGAGCGGTTTAGAAAATTTGGTACTTCTGCTAGAGTATCTTTTAGAACATCAAAAGTGAAACAATCGATTCTTACTAAAAAAAGTCATATAAATTATGTAATATGCCCAAATATCGCAATTAAATCACCTATAGAGGTTTTTGAGAATTCAAAATATGTTTATTCATATGTTCGAAATGACCATTTGGATTTTAGCATCCCGAATATTTATGATCAAACCAATTATGATAAAAAAATCAGCTACTTTTATCCAGAATATATTTTTACTCTCTTGATTTATGATAAGGATACTAATCAAAATGAATCTCATGAAGAAAGTCTAAAAAGAATATTATGGACGGAAGAACAAAAAAATTTTCGAATAATATATGTGATATACTCTTATTCAAGTGGATTAGATGAATTTTTAGAAGTAGAAACTTCCAAAGAAACGGCTATTAAACAATGGGTTGAAGCAGTTAATAATTTGGGGGGTCTCGGAAGTGATCACGGACATTGGACTTATATCATTAAAGGGAAAAATGAAGATTTAAATAATTTAATAGAAATAAAGAAAAGTGAAATTTTGAAGGAAATTCAAAATAAATTAGTCAATCAAGATGAATAATTTCGAATTTAAATTATTAGATAATAATTGCATTACAAGGGCTGGTTCTTTATTAGAATGGTTAAAGTCTAAATCAAGCCGATGTACAAATTTAAACATTGCTTCGGCTTTTTTCTACAACTTAATTGATGAAAAAAGCCGAGAATTAGATTTATTCAGGTATTTAATTAAAAATAATCCCTTAATAAAAATCAACCTCATTATTAGTAATAGATTAACTACAGATATTAAAGAAATTCTAAAGGCTTGGATAAAGAATGAGGATTTATCTGAAGCAATTCATAAAGATCAAGAGTTATTAAGTGTTCTCAATCAATTGAAGATAAAAATATTCACAATACTCAAAGATAAGGATTTAGAATCTAGATTTTTCCATCCAAAATTGTATATATTACAGAAGGATAAAATACCTATAGGATTTTTCTTGGGATCTGGAAATCTAACACCTGCTGGGTTATCAAAAAACATTGAGCTTATGTTATACGAGACCGAACCAAATAGATGCAAAGAATTTCAAGAATGGTTTGAGAAATTAATTTCTATAGCAGAGCCAATCACATTGGAAATTCTAAATAAGATAAAATCCTTACCTAAAACTGATAAAGAACTTTCATGTGAATTAGATAAAAGTGAAAAAACTCAAATTGAATTTATAAAATTAGGAGAAGAAATACCTAATATTGATTTTGAAATTAAGGAAAATAATATAATTATTCTAAAGGGAATTGTAATCTACGATTATGAGACTGGACAACCTATTTCAATTGAGATGAGGAATATAATTGCATGGTGTATTGGTAGAATAAATGAAACAGAACAATTCAATCACATCCAATTTAAAAAGATAGCAGATGATAAGAATATTGAATATTTTTTTGAAAAATATGAATCAAATACAAAATGGATTCATATATTGAAAAAGAAAATCAAGGAGGTTGAAAGATCTCAAGAAATTGAAATAAACAATCTTATAGAAGACTCAATCGCACAAATATTAACAAATGAAGGTAAGTTATTTCAAGAAAAGTTAAAGAGTATAATTAATAATTCCAGTCTGGGATAAACGCCTTGAAATTATCATCCTCATAAAATATATTTAAAGATTTTAATTTGTTTCTGTATTTTTCATTTATTTGTTTTGATTCAAACTCCATTAATTTTAAAATTTCTTTTTTACGCTGGATTTGAACAAGTTTTGCTATATCTTTAAGATCATTTCTTACATACAAATCTTCAATCTCTTTTGAATTAGCTGGGCTCAGGATTAGATCATAAGAGTTTTTTAAATCTTGACAAAAATTATTTATCTTCTCTTTTCTTTCTTGAATTTTTGCTAAAATTAAGGAATTTTTTTCTAGGAGATTTGAGTTATTAATCTCTCCATTCAGTTTTGACTTGATTTTTATCCAGTTTTTATAATTTTTTATATAATCATTAGTTAAGTTTAGTAAAGATTCGATATCAGATTGTACAATTTTATTTTGACTTTTTTTAATCTTACTTTTTAAGATTAAAAAACTTTCATCAAGTTCTCGAGCTCTTTCTTCTAAAATACCACTACGGAGCTTTTCTTTTTTCAATTTTATAGAATTCTCTTTATAGTCCTTTTTAGGTGATAGAAAATTTAAATCATGATTCGGATTTTTAGACTCAGCTTCTAAACGATTAATCTTGTTATTTTTGATTGAATAATCTCCTATTAAAAACTTGTCAAGGTTGAATAAGATAATTTTTTTCTTTGACTCTTTCATTTTCTAACTAAAATAATATATTAAGATCTTAATTTATTGATTATTGTGAAATTAACATAATAAATTACGAGATTTAACTTTTATAAGAGATTCTTTGATATTTAAGAATTTAAAGGCTCGAGGCTATTCAAAAGCCTAATCTTAAGATTTAATTAGATAATAACATTCGGAGACATCAATCTATTGATTTTTTCTCCCATAAATTAATGGTTATATCCAAAACAACCGTCTACTTTCTCACCTAAATAGATCTGAAAGTAGATGTCCCTCTTTAAAAGAGTTTTTATTACCTGAAACAATTAGTACAAGACCTTGGTTTTCATTTTGATTAAGTAAATAAATATCTAGAATAATATCATCTGGAGAGAAAGAATACTTACTGTTGAGCTTATCTTTTATTTTAATCTTTAATTCAGTCCTCTCTTCCATTTTTAGATTATCATACTTAATTGGTTCAATAATATCACTACTCTCATTATACCCTAGAATCAAAGCTATTACTTCCGAGTTTGAAAGATTAGGTAATAATTGTTCTGAAATATAATCAGCAATTTCAAGCTGCTTGTGATGATCCATAAAGAATGCATTACCTTTGAATTCTAAAATGAAATTCTCCTTAATCTCTCTATTCAATTCGATTCCTCCTTCCATAATAATACTTTTTATTAGCACATCAGAAAAGTATTGAAATTGAAAAATTGGTGATGTTTTTAAAAGAGTTAGTTGGATTAACAAAATAATCTTCTTATATGATGGATTATATGTCTTAGAGAAATCTTTTTGGATTATTTCCAATAATCTACTAGGAAACTTTAAGTTTGGATTATTATATATAGCAAAACGTCCTATTTTAAAAGAATTTGGAGAATATTTTAAATCTGTAAAGCACATGTTATTAATTTTTGTTCCCCTTAAAACTTCTATAGTAAGGACATTTATAAGTTCTTTTGAAAACTCGATATCTTCATCTAATAAAAGTAATGTTCCCCAATCATAACTTCTTTTAAATTCTGTTTTCTCTTTTTTACCATTAATGTAGAATTCAATTTTATCAGAATATTCAATAATTTTAAAGTTTTCAATTGGTTCAATCATATATTGATCTAAATTTAGTGATTCAATATCAATTTTTAATTCTAACCTTGTTGATCTATATTGTGTTAGATATTTATCAATCTGTTCTTTAATAGGGTTAGCATACTCTCTTTTTATTTCTTCTATAAATTTATCTATCTTATCAGGAGAGTAACTATTATTTTTAACTTTTAGTGATGAAATATCCATCCAATCATCAGGAAACCTAACTTTTTGTATCTCTCTATCAATTTCTATTTTACGTGAATCATATAATTCTATAAATTTTTTCGGTGACAAACTAATTTGATAGGAAATATTTTTTTCTCGATTATGACAATTAATTTTAACTATTGAAGTATAGTCAAAATGCTTATTCTCCATCCGAAATAATTTTCTTAATATTTTAGATAAATTTTTTTCTTTATATCTTAATACAACCTCATTAATTTTTTCCCTAAAATAAAATTTAAAAGCTCTTAATATATTCTCATTACTTAAACCAACTCTTATAATCTCGTCGAACTCACAATTAATTATATCAATATCTTCCCGAGTGTGAATTAAATATATTTCCATATCTGGGGAAAAATATAGAATAATTCTTCGTTTGATTTCAGTTGACCTTGTTCTAAATGAATATACAACTTTGTCGAAAAATATTTTCAAATCTTCTTCATTTATTGGATTACCTTCTAACCAAAATTCAAGAATTTTTAGTAACTGATGTGGATCCTCATCAATAGTCATTTCATTAGAAGATTTTAGAAATTGCTCTAATTGATGACTTATTTTTAGAGATATCTTATCAGAAATTTCCTTACTTCGTAAAATGTCTTTAGTTCCTACATTGTATTGAAATAACTGATTTCTTTTTTCTGCTTCTAATGTCAAATTTTTCACCCAAGATTTAAATTTAGTTTAAATTTGATGTAAATTATTTTTCTTATTTTTTAAATGTTAAGAGTTTATTGATAATAAGAATTCAAATATAAAAGAATCATAGGTATGAAACTATATAATAAAAATAAAAATTAATAATCTAGTATGCAATTTACTATGGAAGACGAGATTTTAAAGACTATTTTATGTAGAAAAATGGATAATTATACTATAGCTGATTATAATAAAGATTGTAAACAGGGCAACAAAAATAGATTAGCAAATTTTGTCTACGAACGATTCAACGAGAGATATATAGAACCATTCGAGACTATGGATCCTAATAAAAAAAATGGTTTTAGTATAATGGCAATTGCATGTTTGATGATCGAAACATTAGAAAATTTTTGGCGCGGTTTAAATGAAACTTCTTCAAGAAAAGCGAATGAATTTTTTGAAAGTTTTTTTTCTCGTTGTTCCTGCTCTGACAATGAATTATCTGCCTTTCAAGGTCTTAAATTTTATAAAAATATTCGATGTGGGATTTTACACCAAGGTGAAACTAAAGGTGAGTGGAAGATAAGAAGAATTGGGCCATTATTAGATAGAAAAACAAAGATAATCAATGCAACTAAGTTTTTAGATTATTTAGAAGATTATTTAAGGTGGTACCAATGTGAATTAAAAAAGAGAGATTTTAAAACTGATGATATATGGAGGAATTTCAGAAAAAAAATGAGAGCTATTAAAAAAAATTGTGGAATCTCATCCGTAAATAATTCAAGAGATTGCTGAATTATTAATATTTTATAAAAAAAAATATGACACTTCAGCAGAGCTACTAATATATAATTATATTTATTACTTAGTCTTTATATAATAATCAAAATGAAATCCTGGTAATTATATGCAAGAAAAATTAAAATGGAATGCGATAGGATTAGTTAAAAAAACTCTAATCCTTCGAGATTACCTTCAAAACCAGAAGGTTATAAACAAAATATCAAGGTAAAGTATCAGTAATTGGATGTAATGGAAGGAAAGAAATTTTTAGTAAATAGAGACAAATTTTTTCTAAGCAAAATATTCTTATTGTTAATGAGAATCACTATTTCTAATCTTAATATCTTTATAATAAATAATATCGAGAATCAAACATATTCAACTCTACCACCTCAATTATCGGATTCTACCCGAATCTGGACTCATACTGCAGAAGATTCTATAATTCCTTGTTGCTTTTTCAATAATCCATAGAAAACCATTAGGGTTTGTCGGTCGAAGCTCTTAACACAATTTTTTAGGTTTTCAGGTTAATTAAGTTAAACAAGTTAATTAAGGTCAAAGCCTTTATATATCATAGTTTTTACTAGATAGATTGATGCAAAAAAAAAATAAGAATATCAAAGGAATACCCCTTTCGGAAATTAATTTGGATGATATAATAATTACAACTGAAGATTCCGTACTAAAATTTTTTGAAACTCACCCGAAAGAAGCTTTTTCTATTAAAATGCTAAATGAGACTGGTTTTAGTTCAAATATAAGAAAAATCATTCAAAAGTTAACTGATAAAGAAAAGATTCTACAAGCTTCACATCAAGAAGAGGGTAAGAGTAAATGGGAATATGTTTATTACCTTAGACCACCAAAGAGTCTATTTAATTTGAAGAAAACAAATGATGGATGGGAATTGGTAAAAATAACCATAAATGGTAAATGGTTTTTAATTGAATGTGATTATGAAGATGCTCCAAATAGTAATCTGTTTAATAAAGGAATTGTTATAATAACCTTAGGGTTTCCGAGTGAAGGAGACGGTGTTATTTATTATAATGATATGGATGATTATTCAGGAATCGAATCAATTAGTAGTATAAGACATTCTGAAATACAATATAATTTTGGTAACCTGAAGAGAAGGATATATATTTGTCAGGAATACGATGTATTATGGGATTTTGATATAGCTTCTCCTGGAAAAAGAAGTAGAGTATCTAAAAGTATAAGCATTATTGAGGGGGAAAAATTAATCATATGGGCTGGAAATATTGGATTTTTATTTATTATAAACTCCAAAGAGCAGATCATTTCTGTTTACCCTAGATACAGAGAATTAGATTATGAGGGAAATGTAGTAGTAGATGAAATTATCGATTTTTTTGATGTCAATTATGGTTATGGTGAAATAACAGAAGATTTTGATAGGGAATCGTTTGACATAGTAGCTATCGGAAATTTAACTGAGGATTATGAGGTAGAAATTATAAAAAAAGAAGTGAATTATTTGATACTAAGAGGTAGAATATGAATTCAATTGCCGCGGTAAAAAGCGAAAAGGAATTTTTATGTATAATTTGTAATAAAAAGTTTAATACTTCCAATGCTTTAAAGGACCATTCTAACTCAACGAGTCATAACCTTCATAAATGTCCGGAATGTGACAGGAATTTTACTCCAAAATTTGTTCTTACTCTACATATAAAATCAGCACATCAAAAAAAACTCATATGTGATGTTTGTAAAAAAAAATTCGAAACACAGGAATCATTAACCCAACATAAAAAAACTACCCATAAAACTAAATATTCCTGCCCAAAATGTAAAAAGGGATTTGAGACAGAGAAGAAATTAAATGTCCACATTAAAAAAGAGGGAATCTTTCAGTGCTCTAATTGTAATAAAAACTTCTCTTCACAAAATGGATTAACTCAACATAAAAATACGTCCAAATGCACAAAGAAAAAAATTCTCTGTCCACTTTGCAATGAAAACTTTAAGAATGAAAATGCGATGAAACAACATGTTAAAAGTGGTACTTGTCAAAATAAAATTTTTTTTTGTTCGCATTGTAGTAAAAGCTTTACTTCTCAAAACTCATTAAATCAACATATTACTTCATCTCATTTAAGTAAAAAAATAAAATGCGATCAATGTAATAAAAAATTCAAGACACTTCCTGCCTTGGAACAACATAAACATACGAAACATGTAAATTCAATAAACCAAATAGTTACAGATATAACAAAAAAAGCAGATTCAAATCCTAAAGATAAGAATAGAAAAATTTTAAAATTAGCGTTATATGAAAGGCTAAATATCCGTGAAAAAATAAACAAGTTATTCAGAAAGATTTTCCAAAGAAAAAAAATAATTGTAATGGATGAGTGTTTACATAATAATAAATCAGTTATTAATACGCTTAATGACAGATATGAGGTAATCCCCTTACCGAATGAACTTAAAACTCATTCAGATGGCAACCTAAGACTTGCTCTTATTGAACAAAAATATGGACTTGCAACAAAAGATCAGGAAATGGC
>SDBV01009209.1_pt1 | contig 13168 bp, 11 predicted proteins | sample 2277081 | NCBI WGS metagenome assembly SDBV01 (sample SAMN10402039, study PRJNA504765) | marine sediment metagenome | isolation source: marine sediment core GS10_PC15, 223 cmbsf | place: Arctic Ocean: Southern Knipovich Ridge | collected 2010
GTACTACGTACAGGGCACTCATAAAATATCTTCCGTCCTTTACACAGGAAAATTTCAATGATATATTCCAAACCCTTCACGAAGCAGACTTTAGAATAAAGACGTCGGGAAGCCCTGGGCTTGTCATGGAAATTCTACTGATTAAACTGCTCCAGACAGACGTAAAGAATTGACAAGATTTGTGAATCTGGAAACTCTTCTTGAGGCAGTATTTTTATGGATTATACGTTTAGTTGCTGCACTGTCAATAGCAGGGATAAGTTTATTTAAGGCAGTCTTTGCCCCTTCTATATTTTTGTCTGCTATCGCTGTTTCAACCTTTTTTGAAAGGGTCTTTAACGTTTTTTTAAGAGAGCGGTTTCTAAGAGTTATTTTCTTAGTCTGTCTGGCCCTTTTCAAGATTGATTTGCTTTTTTTTGGCACTGCTTTTGCCGGCAAAAGATTATCTCCTATAAGTTTCGGTTTATATGATATATCGCATTAAAATGCTTAAATGTACGTCATATTTGTAACATTTACTACTTGCTAAAGTCAAGTTATGCCTCTAAATTCAGCAGATAACTGTATAATTATGAGGTAGGTTTAAACCAATGGATGAAAAGAAAGAGGTTGCAAAAGCTGCAGGCAAAATGTCGGCCGGCACATTAATAAGTCGTGTAACCGGGTTTACGCGGGATATTGTTCTGGCTGCAGCCTTCGGGGCTTCCGGACTTGCCGATGCCTTTTTCGTCTCCTTCCGCATTCCAAATCTTCTAAGAGAGCTTTTTGCCGAAGGCTCTGTCTCTGCAGGTTTTGTTCCTGTTTTTACCGAATGCCTTAGAAAAGAAGGGCGGGAGGAGGCAAAGAGGTTGGCCGGCGTGGTATTTGCGTTTCTGTTTTCAGTCGTTCTTTCGGTCTGTCTTCTCGGAATTCTTCTTGCTCCTTATATAGCATCAGTAGTTGCCAGGGGCTTTCTGCATGATCCTGAGAAATTTGCACTCACTGTTAAATTATTAAGAATAATGTTTCCGTTTCTTCTTTTTATCAGCCTTGCTGCCCTTGCAATGGGAACATTGAATTCTTTGCGGTCATTTTTTATTCCTGCATTTGCCCCGGCATTTTTTAATCTTGGTCTCATTGCAACAGTTCTTTTTCTTGCCCCGCATTTTTCTGTGCCGATTCTTGTTGCAGGTCTTGGCGTAACCATAGGCGGGGCAATGCAGTACGGCGTTCAGGTAATAGCCCTTGCAAAAAAGGGATTTAACCTGAAACCTGTTTTCTCTTTTTTTCACCCCGGGCTTAAAAAAATTATCGTGCTGGTTCTTCCTGTAGTCGCGGCTATGGGTGTCACCCAGCTAAATGTACTCATAAGTAATCTTTTTGCAACTTATCTTAAAGAGGGAAGTGCAACCTATCTTTATTATGGGTGGCGGCTCACCCATCTGCCGATAGGTCTTTTTGCCATTGCTATTGCCGTTGCCTTGCTGCCTTCTCTTTCCCGACACGCCTCAATGGGTGATATGACAGGACTGAGGGATACGTTCTCCTTTTCCCTGAGGCTTTTGTTTTTTATAACTATCCCGGCTATGGCGGGATTGATAGTCATGTCAGAACCGATTATGAATGTTCTGTTTCAAAGAGGAGAATTTACGCATACGGCAACGATAGGCGCAGCTTCGGCCCTGCTGTTTTATGCAACAGGTATATGGGCATTTGCAGGTCTTAGAGTCGTCAGGATAGTCTTTTATTCACTACAGGACACTAAAACTCCTCTTAAGATTGCCGTGCTGTCAGTCTTTGTAAATGTGATATTCAGTCTCCTACTAATGGGCCCGTTGAAGCACGGCGGGCTTGCCCTTGCAAATGCAATTGCGGCAGCCGTAAATTTCAGCATCCTGTTCTTTCTTTTAAGAGCAAAACTCAAGAGGGTTGATGGAAAGAAAATTGTCAGGTCATTTATAAAGGTGGCAATAGCATCTTCTGTAATGGGACTTATCGGAGGGCTTGTTATAAACATAAAGAAAGATATATGGACAGTAAGTGGTCAACTGCCCGAAAAAGCAGGTATTTTGGCTGGTGTAATAGCGCTTTGTACCGCAGTATATTTTTCAATTATGTATCTAATGAAAAGCGAGGAATTAAACTATATTATTAAAATGTTTAAAGATAGAAAGTCCAGATTAAAGGCGTAGAGATTAAGTGTTTAAAAAAAAAGGGGGGGGATAATGATTGTTAAGAAACTGGTTGTCGGACCACTTGAGGAAAACTGCTACATCATAGGAGATGAATCAACAAAACAGGCTGTTGTCATTGATCCAGGAGATGAACCGGACAGAATTATTAAGCTTATAGAAAATAACAGCTTACAGGTTCTCGCCATTATATGTACTCATGCACATTTTGACCATATTGGATGCGTGGGAGACATCAAGAAGGCAACAGGAGCAAAAATACTACTTCATAAGGCTGACATTGCATTGTATGAGGGAGTAAAAGACCAGGCAGCTTTCTTGGGCTATGACGTTAATGACATGCCGGCGCCCGACAGTTTTCTTGATGAAGGAGACAATATAAAAGTAGGGGCGCTCACATTTAAGGTCTTGCATACACCCGGTCACAGCCCCGGTGGAATTTGCCTCTATATCAAGGGGTTTGTAGTTACAGGCGATACACTCTTTCAAGGCTCGGTCGGAAGAACAGACTTTCACGGTGGAGATATAACTAAACTCAAGAAATCCTTTAAACGGTTACTCAATTTACCTGAGGATACCACTGTGCTTTCAGGCCATGGCCCTGAAACTACAATAGGAAGAGAAAAAAGAGAAAATATATTTGCTGTCGATGACCTCTGAAGTCTCTAATATGAATCTGATTATTTTAGGAAGTGGAACTTGTGTGCCCTCTTTAAAGAGAAGCGCCCCGGGGTATTATCTGGAGGCAGAGAGCAGGCAGATACTAATTGACTGTGGAAGCGGGACGCTTTTACAACTTGAAAAAATAGGGAAAAGTTATAAGGACATAGATGCTGTTTTTATTACTCATCCTCATCCTGACCATATAGCCGGACTGATGCCCCTGATTCATGCACTTCTTGCTACGCCTTTATTCAGAAGAGAAAAAACTTTGTCACTCATTGGACCAAAGGGATTTAAAGAATTCTATCAAAAATGTATCTCCTCTATTATGGGCCGACCCAAGACATTTTCAATGCAGATAATCGAGATTGAAAACAAAATGGATTATCCGCCTTTCCAGGTTTTGGCAGCAAAGACAATTCATTCTGAAAACAGTATTGCCTTTAGGTTTGAATATAAAAATAAATCTATAGTGATTACAGGTGACGCTGATTATGATAATGGGATAATTGAACTCTCAAAAAATAGCGATATTTTAATTGCAGACTGTTCTTTTCCTGAATCTATGAAAACAAGCGGGCACATGACTCCACAAGAATGCGGTCTTGTTGCAAAAAAAGCTGGCGTTAAAAAACTTGTTTTATCACATCTTCACACATTACCTTTCCCTGATGCATGTAGATTGGAAGAATGCCGCCAGGTATTTAAAGGTAGCGTTATTCTCGCGGAGGATTTCTTAGAGTTTATGCTTTAATAATCTGAACATAGATTAGATAATCAACGTTTTCCATCTTTTCTAACGGGGTTTACCACTTAAGTTTTCTCTGCATTAATTTTTTATAGAGGCCCTTTGGAAGAAAAGCATAGTGGTGGATTTCATCACTATAGTATTTTGTCTTAATGCTAAATTTACGTTTCATTTGTCTCGGGTCAGGTTTTTTTGAGGCAACTGAAAAAGTCCACCAATTGCCAGGATAAGTTGCTATCGGAGCAGTGTATAAATCAACTTTTGGAAAAACCTTTTTCAGTGTCTCCTGAACTTCAATTACGATATCCTTATGAAGAAGCAAAGACTCTGAATGTATAACAAACATCCCGTTATTTGTCAGGCAATTTTTTATTGATGTGAAAAATTTTCTTGTAAAAAGACTTCTGGCAAAGCCTATAGGATCCGTAGAATCTACTATAACAACATCAATATCTGACGGCCTTTTTTTTACAAAATCGGCACCGTCCATATTTACAATCTGAACCCGGGGGTTTTCAACACTGCATGCTACTGTGGGGAAAAAAATTTTTGCAATATCTGTAACCTTTTTGTCTATTTCAACAAAATAAACGTCTTTAACTGTCTTATGTTTCAGAACCTCTCTGACGGTCCCTCCATCGCCGCCCCCTATAACAACAACTTTCTTTGGATTTGGATGGGCATGCATTACCACATGAGTAAGCATTTCGTGATAAAAAAACTCGTCTCTTTCAGTAAGCTGGACAATATCGTCAAGGATAAGCATTCTTCCAAAATATGGATTTTCAAATACCATTATTTTCTGGAACTTACTCTGCCCTTTATAGAGAATCTTTTCAATTTCATAACTATATTCAATAGGTACGAAAGGGGCGGTTTCAGTGAATTTTTTTGTCATTACTCCTGTCTCCTTTAAATTAGAATTGTTTTTGGTATCGGGAACCCATTGAATTCCGATGCATATGATGTTGTGTAAGCGCCGCTTGAAAATATAAGCACCAGATTGCCAACTTCCGGTTCCGGAAGCATGAGACCTTTATCTATTATATCAAAACTGTCACAGCTTGGCCCGGCTATGTTCCATTTTTTCTTATGCCTGATGCCTTTTGAGCTTTCAACAAGATAACTATATTTTATACCGCCAACGCTCTCCATTAAACCATTGAATACGCCTACATCAATATAAAGCCAGTTCTCATCAGCCCTTCTGGCTCTGCCTATAACTGAACTCACAAATATTCCTGCATCACCGACAACAGCCCTTCCTGGCTCAATGAATATTTTTATATTTTCAGGAAATTTCTCATAAATAAGATTATTGATATTTTTCTCTATAGCCTCAATCTTTACTACATTTTTCGTGTAGTTTATCGGATAGCCTCCGCCTATATTAAGAACCCCAAGTTTAATCTTCTCCTTTTCAGCTAAATCCCACAAAGCCTTTGCTTTATCAAGCGCTGTATTCCAGCTGTATATATTTGTACACTGAGAGCCCACATGAAACGTAATACCAACAGGATTAAGTCCTTTATCATTTGCATAAGAGAGCAGGGCTGCTGAATCATTGACCTCAGCCCCAAATTTTTTGTTTAACGGCCATTCACTTCCCTCATTTGGTACAGAAACTCTGACATACACATTACAGCGGGGGGCAAGTTTTGCAAGTTTATCAACTTCATCGATAGAATCAAAAGAAAAATAATTTATGCCGTACGACCGAGCCATCTTTAAAAAACCATCGGATTTTACAGGATTGCTGGATATGATTTTTTTAGAGTCTACCCCAAGTGATGATAATAAATTTAATTCACCCTCGGAGGCAATCTCAAATCCAAGTCCCAGTCCATCAATCAGCTTTACTATTTTTACATCAGAATTTGCCTTGACAGCATAAAACACTTTTGAGTTACTGATGTTTTTGCCGATCATTGAAATCTTCTCTATAACTTTTTCTTTGTCTATAAGAAGCAGGGGCGTACTGATGTTTTTTTTGTTCAGGTATTTTAAAACTTTGAATAAAGTTGACTTTTCGACAATTTTTGTATGAAATTTTTCTACTTTAAAAGCTCTAATCACTGTCAACCCCTCGAATCAGGAAACATTCAGTACTTAAAAAATGAGATAAGAAAATTAATAGAAACAGAAATTTTGCAAATGCTATTTCTTTTTCTCCAGCCCGAAAACACTTAATATGCTTTTTAAGAAAGATTTTTTATCTCTTTCTCCAAGCCACGATCGTGCCCTTTGATTATTAGGATCTATGTTAAGGGCTTTTCTTAAATATCTCTCTGCCATAGACTTTATTCCCGCATCTCTGTAGATAATTGCAAGGTTAACATGGTAATCTGCGTTATACGGTGAAAGTTTTACCGCCTTTTCACACGCCTCCCTTGCTTCATGTAATTTGTCCGGACTATTGGACAGGGCAATACCGAGCCAGGAACAGTACAGAGCATTGTCAGGGTCAAGGTTCATAGCTGTCTGAAATGACCTGCAGGCAGAATGGAATTTTTTAGCCTTATACAGCTTTCGCCCCATTTCGTAATGCTCTGCTGCTTTGTTAATATACGAAGTATCTTCTGCCTTTGATAAACGCCTGGGTTTTTTCAGTACATATTTGTCATAAGTCTCCCGAGTCTTCTTATTTATGAGCGTTTCATATGCTTCCTTTAGATATCTGAATTTTTCTGATACCTCAGGAGACTTTTGACTGCTGGGACTGTCAGGATGATATTCCTTAACTAAGATATGGTAGGCTTTTTTTATTGTGCGTTCATCAGCATCAAGGTTTATCCTCAATATCTTATAATAATTCTCCAACCTTTACGATAACCTCCTTGCTACAATTAATTTTTTTGCTACAGCACGGACAGCCTCGGGTATGTTCCTATTTCTCTGCATTAACACTAAATCCTTAAGTCTTATCGTAGTTACGTGTTTCACGGAAATTGCCTTCGGTGTCTTAGGATTGGTAACAAGGGAATAGACAATTGAATAGTTTTTAAGCCACTCCCCTTTTTTTGCAATTGTTCGCAAGACTTCATCATGAGTTGTCTTTTGTTTTGCAATGATTTCTATCTCACTAGTAGTAATCTTATGATTCTCAAGTACCGTCAGCATTACCTCTTTATTTGGGTCACGTATAAGAATTGTTCTGATCTCCCTGCTTCCTCGTAAGGCGAGCTGGATTCTCTCGCCAACTTTCATTTTTTGGATTCTTTGAAGCAGACTTTCCGTTCTCGCTTTTCTTAATGGTTCTTCCACGAATGTTTCAGCCGCTGCTTCTGGTGTTACTTCTTGAGGAACAGGCACATGCAGTGTTTGAGCCACAAACTGTCTTGTGGTATCCGGAGTCTCGGCATGGTTGAGAATGCGGCGAAGAACCTCCGGCCTATGGATGTTTTTTCTGGCTATTTCTTCAAACAGTGACGGTTCAGCAGTACTATCAAGCAAAAGCACTTCGATAACTTCTTCCGAGAGAACCGACAAGTCAAGAGATATTAATTTTTGTTCTTCCATAATATTAAAGCTCCCTCTAGTCCCGATGCTTCACCCTGAAACATATATGGTGCAGGGCTTCAGGAAAATGCATGGATTTAGTTATTATCATATTCGCTCGCATACGCCCGCCTGCCAGCAGGCAAGCTCGCCGTGCATTTTATGATACAGAGATTAGGGGAGGGGGGTCAAGTGGGAGAATTTTATACGTAATTATGTGTGTTTTTCATCTTTAAATATGCGAGATATTCTATATTGCCTTTTGGTCCTGTAAGCGGGGACTTCATCACTCCCTTTACCTCAAAGCCAAAGTCTTTTACTTTCCTTATTATTTTCCTGGTAATTTCAACCCTTTTAGCATCGTCTTTTATAACCCCGCCTTTCTCTACATCCTTCCTTGCAGCTTCAAACTGTGGTTTTATAAGAGCTACTATTTCCCCTGCAGAAGCTAAAAACTCTATTATCTTCGGAATTACTTTAAGGAGCGAGATAAAAGATACATCAATAGTGGCAATATCTATTTTAGACGGAACGGTATCTTTCCTAAGATATCTTATATTTGTTTTTTCCAATAACACAACTTTCGGGTCATTTCTTAGTTTCCATGCCAGTTGTCCATAGCAGACATCAACCGCAAAAACTTTTTTGACGCCACGCTGTAATAAACAGTCAGTAAACCCTCCGGTTGATGCACCAACATCCATTGCAGTTTTACCTTTGACGTCAATATTAAAATTTTTCAGCGCAGCAACAAGCTTTAAGCCGCCCCGGCTTACATAAGGCATTTTCTGTAAGAGCTTTAATGAAACCTCAGCGCTTACCGGTGTTCCTGCCTTGCTGATTTTGGTTCCGTTAACCAGAACAATTCCTTCTAAAATGAGCGCCGTGGCTTTTTCCTTGCTGCCGACAAGCCCTTTTGCAACCAACAAGCTGTCAAGGCGTACTTTTTTCATCGTGGTGGCAGCCATAACTGATTTGTGTTACTACCTGAAAGGATTATAATTTAATAGTCAATTTTTGAATCAATATGTTTCAAACGCTTTGCTTTTTCACTCACCAGTGCCAGGGCGCTCCTCGCAATTCCTTCTGCATCGAGGTCAAGCATTCTCCTTAACATGTTCTGTGGTCCATGTTCTATAAACTTATCAGGCACTCCGAGTCTTTTTATTTTCAAATCATTAATGTTCAGTTCTGACAGATATTCCAATACAGCGCTTCCAAAGCCTCCGCTAAGAGTATTTTCTTCTACTGTAATAACACATTTTATTTCTTTTGCCAGACTACCAATTAGTCCGGTGTCAATCGGCTTCGCAAATCTCATATTGATTACACATGCACTTATTCCTGCTTCTTCAAGGAGCTCTGAGGCATATATAACCGGCTGAACAGCACTTCCCAAAGCAATAATTAAAATATCGTTGCCGTCTCTCAAAATTTCTGCCTCTCCTATGGGAATTTCTCTTGGTTCTATATCCTTCAGTATTTCAGGCACCGTTCCACGCGGGTATCGTATTGCGACCGGCCCGTCATGCAAAATAGCGGTTTTTAACATCTTTCTAAACTCTTCTCCGTCCTTTGGCGCCATAATAACCATGTTCGGTATGTGCCTGAGATAAGAAATATCAAAAACACCATTATGTGTTGGTCCGTCCTCACCGACAATCCCGGCTCTATCAATAGCAAATACTACAGGAAGGTTCTGGAGACAGACGTCGTGTACAATTTCATCATACGCCCTTTGCAGAAAGGTTGAATAAATAGCAACAACAGGTTTAAGTCCCTGACTGGCAAGTCCGGCTGCAAAAGTTACGGCATGAGCCTCGGCAATTCCAACATCGTAAAATCTCTTTGGAAATGCCCTGGCAAACCCTGTAAGCCCTGTTCCCTCAGTCATTGCTGCTGTTATAGCAACGATACGGTCATCCTCGCGAGCAAGTTCAGTAAGGCAATCGCCGAACAATTCACTATATGTTGGTTTAGTAGAAGATAACTGATTGCCTGTTTCAATATCAAACGGGCCAACACCATGAAATATCCATGGACTTTTCTCGGCCGGCGCATATCCTTTGCCTTTTTTTGTTATTAAATGAATTAAAACCGGCGCTGGAAAGTCTTTAAACCTTTCAAGAGTTTCTATAAGCAAAGAAATTTTATGGCCATCAATCGGGCCAACATATTCAAATCCTAATTCTTCAAACAACATTCCCGGTACAAAAAATCCTTTGACCGTATTTTCTGCCTTTTGGGCTATTCTTAAAACAGGTTCTCCTACTTTTGGTATTCGCTCTAAAATCGATTTGGTTTCTTTCTTTAATTTGGTATATAAATCACCTATCATTATTCTGTTCAGATAGGCAGAGAGGGCGCCAACATTGGGAGATATGGACATCTCGTTGTCATTCAGTATGACAATGAGATCCTTTTTAAGATGCCCTGCATGATTTAAACCTTCAAATGCAAGGCCGGCAGTCATAGCTCCGTCCCCAATAACAGCTATTACCTTGAACTTTTCCTTTTTCTGATCTCTTGCCTCAATTATTCCCAGCGCTGATGAGATAGATGTCGAGCTATGACCTGTTCCAAAGGCGTCATGCGGGCTTTCGCTCATTCTCGGAAAACCTGAGATGCCGCCGTACTGTCTGATAGTGGGAAAAGCGTCTGCCCTTCCAGTAAGCAGCTTATGGGCATAACTCTGATGCCCTACATCCCATATTATCTTATCTATCGGAGAATTAAAGACATAATGTAATGCAATTGTTAGGTCAACTGTCCCGAGATTTGATGCAAGATGTCCACCGTTTATCGCAACCCTCTCAATAATTACCTTCCTTAATTCCCTGGCAAGTTCTTTAAGTTTGGGATTTGTCAGTTTTTTTAAATCCTTTATGGATTTTACACTTTCAATAAACATAATTTCAGTTCCGCCTTCTTAGAATATATTCCGCAATCTCCCTCAATGGCTCGGCTTTTTTGTCAATTCTTTCAATAGCCTTAAGAGAATCCTCTATTAAAAATTCAGCTTTTCTACGTGATTTCTCAAGACCAATTACAGAAGGATATGTGTTTTTACCCTTCGTGGTGTCTGCACCAATTAGTTTTCCTAATTCTTCTCTTGTACCTACTACATCAAGTATATCATCAACAATCTGAAATGCAAGCCCTACTTTTTCACCGTATTCTGTTAGTGGATTGATTATGCTCAGGGGAGCACCTGCCATTATTGCCCCTATACGTACAGATGCCCTTATAAGAGCACCGGTCTTGTGTGTGTGGATATAACGCAGGTCTCTCTCTTTAATTTTTTTATCTTCGAAAATTATGTCTGCTGTTTGACCTCCTACCATGCCTTCAGAGCCGCAAGCTCGTGTTAGTTCTCTAAGTATATTAACCAGGACTTCTGGTTTGGCTCGTGACTTTGCAATAATATCAAAAGCGTCTGTAAGCAGCGCATCACCCGCCAGGATTGCAACAGCCTCCCCAAAAACCCTGTGGCAGGTTGGTTTATTTCTTCTGAAATCGTCATTATCCATAGCAGGAAGGTCATCATGTATTAGAGAATAAGTGTGGATCAGTTCAATTGAAGCAGCCATAGGTAAGATTTTTCTTGACGTACCGCCTGACGCCTCATAGCTGGCAATTACAAGAATTGGCCGCAACCTTTTTCCGCCTGCCATTAATGAATAATTCATCGCTTTATACAAATATTTTGGACAAAAAACATTTGCTTCCTTGGAAGAAAGGTATTCTCTGAGGAATTTGTTTACGAGTTCCTGTTTTTTCTTAAGATAGACTTTTAAATTCACATTAACGCCTCTAACCCGATTAAAAAAGTACTGCCTTGCAGGCAGGTTAAAAATAAACAGCGCGCAGGGTTTTTTTACCATAAGCAAATCCACCTTTGGCCAATAGCTCGCAGAAAAGAAAAGACCCACCCTGGCTTTCAAATAGCTTTCTTACAGTATAAAACAAAAAGTGTAAACTTTTAAATGTAAAACCTTAATATTTGAATAAAACTGTATAAAGATATTTTTTTGTGGCAGGGGAAGACAAAAGGATTTTTCGGACAGAGGCTTTCTTAAATTAATTAAATCGGATAGTTCGTCATAACCTCACCAAAAGCATCGGTGATTTTCGGGTCAAATTGGCTCCCGGCTACGGACATTATGTACTTAATGGCATCATCTCTGCTAATTGCTTTTCTATAGTATTGATCGGTTATCATTGCCATATAAGTATCAATAACACCCAGCACCCGGGAAATAAAAGGGATGTTGTTACCTTTGAGCCCATCAGGATATCCCGATCCATCATACCGCTCATGATGATGTAGAATAATTTTCTTCATTGTGTCCGTAAATTCAATGTTGTCAATCAGACCTACGCCTGAGAACGGATGGGTCTTAATTATCCTTTGTTCTAGTGCTGAAAGTTTACTGCTTTTTTTGAGAATACTATCATTAATTTGTGTCAGGCCAAGGTCATAAAACGTCGATGCATAAAGTGCCGTGCCTATTTCTTCATCACTACATTTAAAATGCTTCATCACCTGAAAGACCATATCCATTAATTTTTCGCTTTTCTTTTGGTATTTCCTCGTAGCATATAAAATAGACTCCATCTCTCCGGTGATTATTTTAAAGTCTTTCCCTTTTAAATCACCTTTATACAATTTCTCGAACATGTGCGATATACGTTTGGTAATAGCTGTGGCGAGATAAAGGTCTTTTGTATCAAATTGTTTCCCATTTTCTTTATTGTTAAGGTTTAATACTCCGATTACTTCATCATTGGCAATTACAGGCAAAGATAACAATGACTTTGTATTGTATTGAGGACTGTTTCTCTTCCTGATGCGAGAGTCTTTTTCTACATTTTTTATAAGCAAAGGTTTTTTTTCAATAGCTACCCAACCCGCAATTTTCTCTCCTAATTTCAGTCTTGTTCCTCTTATAATGTCCTCGTCAAGCCCGCGGGCACTCCTGATAGTCAGTTCTCCTGTCAATTCATCGGTTAGCATTAAAGAACACTGGGTTAACCCCATTGATTCTGCAGTTAAAGAAAGAAATATATCCGTTAACTCATTTATTTCAGCGTCCCGGCGTTCCTTCAAACTTTTAGGCATTGCCAGTTTTATGAAAAAGCCCTCCAGAGTGTTCTGGATTGAAATGGTGCCTTTGTGAATCTCAACTGCTTTTTTTGCCAGATAAAATTTAAGGTTTTTATAAGGGGTATTTGACGAAGACCACATTGCAAGGCTATCAAACATAAACGGAAGTTCGTTCTCTGGAATCTGTCTGTTCTTTATAAAAAATTCAACCTCTACGGCCAATTCTGTTTCAGATGTTTTTATTTCGATTAAATCTCCTGCAGACATATATTTTGTGCTTCCTTCGATAAGATTCATAAACATTTGGAAAATTCGAGTTCTATCTCCGATAATGTCTGAGAGATTTTTATGAGAAATCTGAAGTACTGACGCTTTCATGTCAGCTATAAGATTTATTATTGATTTTGTATTAACAACATCTTTAAGTATGTCGTTAATATTCATTATTTTTTTCTTGAGCAGATTTCCTTCTTTTTCAACTCTAGAGAAGTCCATCAGTCCATCAAGAAAGAACGCTAACTTATTGGTTTCATTGGATATAATCTCATAAAATTCTGCCTGTTCTGCTTTTGAGCTTATTTTTTTATCTTTGAGGTAATATATTGCCCCCTTTATTGAATTTAGAGGAGTCCTTAACTCGTGCGATATCCTTGCCATAAGTTCTGTTTTTAGCATATCGACATCAATAAGCCCCTTGTTAATCTCCTCCAGCTCAATTGTCTTGGAACGAAGCTCAGACATCAAACGTGCATTTTCCAATGTGATTGCTGCCTGATTGGCAAGGATGGTGATCAAATCAAGTTCATCTTCTGTAAATGGACTGGCATCGATTTTATCGCTGATATTAAGAACACCCAAGAGATCATCCTGCATTAAAATAGGGCAACAGATAAAAGATTTGGTCTCATATTTGTCAGCCCCTTTCCTTTGAACCCTCTGGTCACTCTCTATATCCTTGACCAATAAAGGTTTTTTCTCCAG
>SDBV01009210.1_pt1 | contig 13165 bp, 9 predicted proteins | sample 2277081 | NCBI WGS metagenome assembly SDBV01 (sample SAMN10402039, study PRJNA504765) | marine sediment metagenome | isolation source: marine sediment core GS10_PC15, 223 cmbsf | place: Arctic Ocean: Southern Knipovich Ridge | collected 2010
CTGGTAGAACGTGTGTCGCTGATGGTCCATGACCTCGTCGTAATCGAGCAGGCTTTTGCGTATCTCGAAGTTGCGTTCCTCGACCTTTCGCTGCGCGCGTTCGACGCCTTTGGAGATGCGTCTGTCTTCGATGGCCACGTCTCCCTGCAGCCCCAACCAACCCAGCACCTTCAGGGTCCACTCACCGGCAAAAATGGACATGAGGTCGTCGCGCAGGGACAGGAAGAATCGGCTGGACCCGGGATCGCCCTGCCGCCCCGACCGCCCGCGGAGCTGATTGTCGATCCGCCGCGCCTCGTGCCGCTCCGTCCCGATGATGTGCAGCCCGCAGGGAACTTCCTCCCGACAATCGACCCGTCCACGGGCGGGAAAGTCCGGGTCGAGCTTTGGCTTGAAGCAGTGAGCGCAGCTGGTTGAAAGGTCCACCTGCTGGCAGTGGAGGCAGCACTTGGTCGTACCCGACGGAAAGAGTGCTTCTTCTTCGACGCCCAATTCGGCGAGTTTCTCGACGGGCGGAATCTTGCACAGTTCGTTCACCACGCCGGGGGCGAGTTTGATGTCCGTACCGCGGCCGGCCATGTTCGTGGCGATGGTCACGTTCCCGACCATCTGCTTGGAGTCTTTTTTGAGCGGATGCTGGTACCCGGCGCTAGTGACGATCTGCCCTTCGCGGGCGGCGTTCTCGATGCGCCCGTTCAGCACCTCGTGCTCGATCCCGTAGGTCCGCTTCAGCAGCTCCGATATCTTCTCCGACTTTTCGATGCTGGTCGTGCCCACCAGTATAGGTCGGCCTTTCTTGCTGACGGCGTTGATCTCTTCGACGATGGCAGTATACTTCGCCTCCACGTCCCCGAAGATGCGGTCGTTGTGATCCATGCGGTTCACCGGGCGGTGGGTCGCAACGGAGACAACGTCCAGGGCGTAGATTTTCAGGAACTCACCGGCCTCGGTCATCGCCGTTCCCGTCATCCCCGCCAGCTTCCCGTACAGCTTGAAGTAGTTCTGGAGTGTGATCGTCGCGATGGTCTGCGTTTCTTCTTTGACGGTAACGTGTTCCTTCGCCTCGATCGCCTGGTGCAGCCCATCGGACCACTGCCTCCCCTCCATAAGCCGGCCTGTAAACTCGTCCACGATGATCACCTGTCCGTTCTGGACAACGTAATCCTTGTCTCTCTCGTAGACCAGGTGCGCCCGAAGGGACTGGTCCATCAGGTGCGGCCAGTCCATGTTCGCACCAACGTAAAAGCTGCCCACCCCCGCGATTTCCTGAGCCGCCCCAACACCTTCATGGGTCAGGTGCGCCGATTTGTGGTCCAGCTCGATCTCGTAGTGCTTGGTCTCCTGTTGAAGCTCCGCTTCGGCGTGGTCGAGCCCGGAGACGGTTTGGTCGAGTTTCTTCTGAATATCCTGCGCCGCTGTGCCTTTGGAAGCCTTGCTCAGCTCCCCTCCCAGCGACTTGATGTCGCGTTTGAACGACTCGACCCGGCGATTGAGGCGGTCCCACCCGCGGTTCCGCTGGATCAGCTCGCGTGCGATGGTGTCGGCCTTTTTGTACCGGTCGGTCTGCCCGTAGGTCGGGCCCGAGATAATCAGCGGCGTGCGGGCCTCATCGATCAGAATATTGTCCACCTCGTCGACGATCGCAAAATCCAGCGACTTCTGGACCTGTTCGGAGACCGAAAGCTTCATGTTGTCCCGCAGGTAATCAAAACCGAACTCGCTGTTCGTACCGTAGGTCAAGTCGCAGGCGTACTGCGGCTGTCGGGTTTCGGGATCCATCTCGGAGGTGATGTATCCTACCGCAACGCCCAGCATTTCGAAGACCGGCTTCGCCAGCGCCGCATCGCGCTGCACGAGGTAGTCGTTGACCGTCACAAGGTGCGTATGCATCCCCTCCAGCCAGGCCATGTAGATCGCCGGATAGCAGGCGAAGGTCTTTCCTTCACCGGTGGCCTCTTCCGCAATCCAGCCTTCATCGAGGATCATCCCCGCTACGAACTGTACGTCGAAATGGCGGATGTTGATGGCGCGTCGGGACGCCTCGCGGACCAGGGCGAAGGCCTCGGGAAGGATTTCATCCCGGGGTTGCCCCTCGGCGCGGCGGTGTTTGAGTTCCCGGGAGCCCTGGAGCAGTTCCTCATCGCTCATCGCGCGAATCCGCTCTTCCAGCGGATTGATCCGCTCGGTAACGGTTTTCATTCGGCCGCGAACGATCCGCTCGTTCCGCGTCCCGCCGATGGTCTTTATGAACAGTCTTTTAATCAGTCCAAACATCTATTTTTCCGGTTCTTATCCCCCCCGCCCGCCAAGGCGCAATTCTGAGTGCGACACAGTATCGCAGAATATCATCGAACGAGTCAAGCCCGGCAACCGTCTGGAATGGTGTGGTGGTCCGCAAGGTGGGAAAAGGAAAAGATTATTCCTTTCGCTTCTGCTCCAGGAAGTATTTCACGGAGGCGAGGCACTTCTTACAGGCTTTGCCGGCAGCCGGCGTATAGCCATCCCTCGACTGTGCCGTACCCGACCCCACATAAATGATCTTTGCATCGGCGGCACGTACGATCCGCAGATTCAGACTGACCCAATGGTTGGTTTTGGTCTCGCCGCCGGTGACGAACATCGCCGAGGTAGTAACATGCTGTTTCTCCAGGCCGAAATGCAGCAACTCGCCGACGACGACAGCATCCACGTTGAGCCTTCTGGCTACATCCGCCGCAACAACCGGATCGAAGCAGTCCTCTGCAATGTACCCTGCGGCGTTCAGAGCGGCGGAAACCTTCTCCGGGGACAGGTTCTGGATATTCAGTTCCGGTAGGCGGAGCAACTCGGTGACGATCACACCGCGAACGCTTCGGCCCGAACCGATTGCATCCGGCCCCGGCGCGTCGGAAAACGGGAGGATCGTGACGGTTTTCATCACCGTCAGGGCGACTTCGTCGAACAGCACCGGCCGGACCGGTTCGCAACCGCCCACCAACGCCGTGACAAATGCCGCACCGGCTAGAACGGTATTCTGAATGAACGATACACTACGTTTCATGATCATGATGGCGAAGATCGACGTTTCTTTCGATCCTCTTCCGCAAAGAACAACTTCCACTGCTGCAGGGCTTTTTGGGAGGCTTTCCGGGCCGCCGGTGAGATGCCCTCCTTGCTCTTGCCCGAACCGAGTTCCGCATAAATTACGCGCCCGTCGGACACCCGCACCGCGCGAATCGCCAGTCCCACGAAGAATTCGCTGCTCGTCCCGCCCCCGGAGATGGCACCCACACCAACGAATCCGTAATTCTTGTTGTCCTGATACTGCTGTACCTCTCCGATCAGCATCGTGTCCACGCCCAGGATTTTCCCCGCCTGCTTGGCGCCCTCGTTGGTCTGTAACTGGGAAAGCTTCAGATCGTACTCTTTCATCATCAGGTCCAGACGCTGGCGTTCGATGACCTTCAGGCCGGGACACTGGTACAGTTCGGTAATCATTGCCGTCACGACCACCCGCCCGGACCCTTTGCCCATCGCGCCGGGGGCATCGACGAACGGTACGACAGCAATGGTTTTGACGCCCCGCAGCGCTTGCTTCGTGTACGGGGTGAGCGAAGATTCCTCTTCTTGGTAACAGCCGATCCCCGCGCCCAGCAGCGCCAGCATCAGCCCGCCCCAGACCCATCGCCGCAACACAATGTTCTTCTCAGTGTATTTCATTTCAGTTTCCTTTGATTCTATCGTCATTTCCGGTTCTGGAGCAGGTTCCGCAACGGGGCCAACACGTTCCGCACCACCTTTCGCAACAATGCCGATTCCGCCCCGCCGTTTCCCTGCGCGGTGTTCGAGTAAATCGCCCGATTCTCAGCCACGGAGAGAATACGAAGATTGATCGAAGTCGCGCAGGAGCGCTGCCCGAAATGCTGCTGGAAGTCCCCAATTTTCATCTTTTCTTGCAAATTTCTGGGCAGTTTTCTATCGGTTGTGATTGTGATCGTGTAAGTGGCGGTACCGAGCAGGATGGCATCGACGCCGGCAAAGCTGGCGATTTTTATCGCTTCGTCGTCGGAGAGTCCGCCAGCCTGGTCGACTTTTTCCCCGGCCAATCGCCACAGTACCGGCGCGTCGCAGACCGTCCAGTCCTTCGGGCGGTCAAGGCTGAGTTCCTCGATTACCATACCGCTGGCAATGGGCCCAACGCTGGGGTCCTGCGGCGACTGCAGGGGAAGCACCATCAAGGTATGAACCCTCTCGAAGGCGATCTTGTCAAAGACCGCTGGAGGGTCTTCGCAGCCGCTCGCAAACCACGCCGCCATCAGAAGTAACCATAGGATATATCCTGTGTTTCGCGTCATTTCTTCTGCGCCTCGAGGAATTTTCGCAGCGGCTCCAACACAGCCCGATTCGCCGCGAGCAACGCCGGACCGTACCCCTCCTTCGATTCGGCCTCCGCCTGGTGACAATACACCAGGCGACCGTCCTCGGGAGAAATCAGCCGTAGGCGAACCGCCACCAGCCACGTCGTTTCCGTGTAGCGGGTCTGCCCGACCACCCAGTCTGCCTTTTTCCATTTCTTCCAGAAGCGGTAGTCGGTCACATCGCCAACGGCCAGGAGGTTAATCTTTAACTTATCGGCAATGCGGGCCTGAAGTTCCCGGCTCCACATTCCGCCGGGTGTGGAGGCTGCTTGCTGGAAGGCCTTGCGCATTTGCCCGGGGCCTTCCACGTCAAATAGCTGAAGTTGGGCGATCTCCCCCAATAGCACGCCCGTTTGAGTAGGGCCCGCATTGCTCCCGTCTCTGCCCAGCGCGTCCGAAGCGGGCATAATGGCGATGCGTTTCGCCCGGGAAAGGGCCGCTTCGTCATAGATCGGCCGTCCAGCGCACCCGCCAAGAAGCAGCAATGCCCCGAGGGCCAATAGCCTAGTTGCGTTCGTCGGGGCCCAACGGCTTGGGAGAACTTGTACGTTTGGTAATTTCATGGCTGCAACATTTCCGGTTTCGACACCTTTTGTCACCACCCATCTCCGCATCATACTACGCAATGTTCAGGATACCTGCAACGCCTATCATTTTTTTGAGAAAGAGAGGGCCGGTTTTTTCTTTTTTTTATCCTTCTCCCCGCCACACAGCAAGCCAGTATGCATCTCGGTAAGTCGCATTCGTACCGGTCGGGGGACTCATTCTCCTGTCCCTGGAAATGGTGCTGTCATTTCGGTCCGGCGTGTCCCTATACTGAAGAAACTCTGTAACGCGGTTTTTTCGTGCGGTTCACACAGCCTGTTTCAACGAAAGGACTCAATATGACAGAAAAAAAACCCCTAGGTTTGGGATTGATCGGATGCGGGGCATTCGGGCGATTTTGCCTCGATGTGTATTCCGGGATGGACGGCTTACGAGCGGCGGGCGCCGCCGATGTGTGCAAAGACGCCGCCGACGACGCCGCCAAGACGTTCGGAGTCCCGGGCTTCGGCGATCCAGGGGAGCTGATCGCACAGGACAACGTGGACATCGTCCACATCGCTACGCCCCCTTCGACGCACCATGATCTGGCGATGCAGGCGATGAAGGCCGGAAAAAACGTGCTCTGCGAGAAGCCGCTGGCGATGAATCTCGCCCAGGCCGACGAAATGCTCGCCGCGGCGCGGGGGAACGGGAAAATATCGCCCGTCAACTTCGTCCTCCGTTACAACGCCGTTACCAAGACCGTCAAGGCAGTTATCGACTCCGGGGTGCTGGGCAACGTTCTTTCGGCGCGACTGACAAATTGCGCCGCCGACAGCAAACTTAACCCGGACCACTGGTTCTGGAACAAGAATATCTCCGGGGGCATCTTCATCGAGCATGGCGTGCACTTTTTCGACCTGTATCGTTACTTGCTGGGCCCGGGTGAGGTAATCTCCGCCCATACGGAGACTCGCCCCGGGACAAACCAGGAAGATCGCGTCATGTGCACCGTTCGCCACGATAACGGGACCGTCGTGAGCCACTATCACGGGTTCGACCAGATCGCCCAGATGGACCGCACGAACCATCGTATGGTCTGTGAAATGGGGGACATATGGATTGACGGGTGGATTCCGCTGAGTGTCACTATTGAGGGCGCCGTGGATGATGACGGCGCCGGGCGTCTGGCCGAATGCTGCGGTGGCGCCGATGTGGAGGTGCTGGAAGAATATCGGGGCAAATCGCAGGATGTTACCGGGCGGGGCCAATCCCGACACGTAAGCAAGCGAATTCGCCTGCGATGCTGCCCGAACGCGGACAAACAGACCGTCTATTCCGACAGCGTCCGCAACCTGATGGCCGACCAGATCGCCTTCATCCGCGATCGCAAACACGTCCGGCGTATCACCGAGGCCAACGGCCGCGACGCGCTCGCCCTTGCTGAGGCCGCCGTACGCCTGGCCGAAGTCACATGACCCCACCTTCCTTGTCGCCGCCCGGCGTGGCGGATATGATGAACCTGCGCCGTTTTGCGGCAGCCAGAGGATGGAACTTTCGTGTTTGACCGGATTCGAAGAACTTCGCGGATGTGGCGGTTTGAGACGCTGACAGACTTTGCTGGCGTCCTCCGCTGGCTCCGGACCCAGCATCGCAAGGGTCTGGGACAGAAAGCCCAGGAGCGTTACCTGCGGGAGATCACCCCCACCATCCGCCGGAACATCGACCGCTACCAGCAGCAAGGCGAGGAACTGGACGCACTTTGCGGGCAGATCCTGTCGAATCCCGCAGGCAGCCAGTGGCCAAAATCAGCCTTTCCGCATGGTGTGAGCCTCCTGGAGAACCTCCAACACTTTGCCCGGGAGTTGGGGACCTACTTCGATCAACTTCTGAACTGCGGGGAGTTAGAGTTTCTATCACAGTGGCGGCGTTTGATCAACTCGCCGAAAGAATACATGTCCCTGCTGAAACGCCTGGTGGGCGATTTCGGCAACTTTGAAGTGCTTCTCCCGGCGCTGCCCGGGACCGGGCCAGTCATCACCGACCCGCGTACACAGCAATGCCTCGATGAGATGTACCGGATCAACACGCAAAACCTGCGGATGCTGGAGTTGATTTACGGACTGACCAAGGCCTGGAAAGCCAAACCCTCCGCCCCGAGTTACGCCTTCTTCAACCCGCACACCGACCTGAAGCAAACCGTCACCGGAATGCTGAATGAATATCTGATCCGTGCCGACCCCGTTCGCATCCGCACCAGGCAACAGTTAGATGAGCAAACCGGCAGACACCACGCGCCCTACCGCTTCTGGCGGGCGGCGGAAAACTTCCGCCTGTTGGCCAAGGTCTCCTACCTGGACGCCCCCGGCCGAAAACCGGTCATCCGGCGGCGATATGTTGACGCAAGCGTGGAGCCTGTTCCGACTATCTGCACGGACATTCATCGGCAGGCGGGGTCACTGAAGGAGATAGTCAACAATTCCCTCAGCGCCAGTTCGCACATGTACGCAGGCCCCGACGGTCAGTGGATTGCCAAGCCGCTGGACCGCCACATCGGTCCCCATCCCGCGCCGGCCATTCGCCTGAGGCTTAAACAATTGCAACAACGGCGGGGATTTTGTAAACGGAGTAAACGGACAATGCTGCGTCTAACCGTCCTCGACGAGGGAGTGGGAATCGACCCTGAGCATTTGCCCTATGTAACGTTGTGGGGCTACAGCCCGCGACGCGAGGACTTCCGCACCAAGGCACAACAGACTGAACTCACCGAGGACCAGGCTCACCGGGAAATTAGAATTGGGGGTAAAGGTATCGGCCTGGCCTACGCCTCAGCCGTCGCACGCGAACACGGCGGAGAGCTTCGGATTACCGGTACCCCAACAGAAGGCGCCTGCGTAACGGTGGACCTTCCAGTCCCCACGCCATTACGCGTCTGAAGAATACCCGCCCTTTACAGCCAAACCAATCGGTTAGTTTGAATTATAACATACTGCCAACACTAACCTTAACTCATTTGTGGGACATCCGCAAAAATCTTTCCGCTTGACAAGGTACGAGGCTGTTCGGAATGATTAGCGGCAATTAAGCGACTTCCGGGTCTTAAGTAGTAGCTTACCGAGTTCCGATAAGCGGGTATGGGAAGTTTGCCCCCTGGAGAGACAAGCTGACATTTGAGAAGTACTTATGGCCAAAGCCACCAAAAAGAAGCCCAAGCGAAGCACGAAAAAGCCCTCTCCCGCGCCGAGTTTGGAGGGATTGGGAAAAAACCTCGTCATCGTCGAGTCCCCCGCCAAGGCCAAAACCATCAACAAATATCTCGGGGGGGATTTCGTCGTAAAGGCCTCCATGGGCCACATCCGCGACCTGCCCACCCGAAACCCAAAGGGCGTCAAAGACCCCATACCGGGGGTGGATCTCGAAAACGATTTCGCCCCCACTTACGAACCGCTGACCAGCCGAAAGGAATTACTGGTTGAACTGCGGAAATTCGCCAGAAGCGCCCCGGAGGTGTTCCTGGCGACCGACTTGGACCGGGAGGGCGAGGCCATCGCATGGCACCTGGCCGAGGCGCTGGGTCTGAACCCCAAAAAGACCCGCCGCGTGATCTTCAACGAGATCACCAAAAACGCCATCACCGAGGCCTTTGCACATCCTCAGAGCATCGACATGAACAAGGTCAACGCCCAGCAGGCACGGCGGATACTGGATCGCATCGTCGGATACCAGGTAAGCCCACTGCTGTGGCGGAAGGTGGCGGGGGGACTCTCGGCCGGTCGCGTCCAATCGGTGGCGGTGAGGCTGATCGTCGAACGGCAGCAGGAAATCGACGCCTTCATACCGGATGAGTACTGGAAGATCGGGGCCGTCTTCACACCCGACCCCGCCGCCGCGGCCGGGATGGGTGATAAGTGGAAGAAATTTCTCGCCAAAAGGAACGCAAAAGGCGAAGGCCCCACCCGCCTGCAACAACAGGACTGGATCGTCGAGCACGGCGCGTTCGTAGCGGAACTTGCGAAAGTGGACGGGGAGCGGTTCAAGCCCGAGTCCCTGCCAGACGTGTTGCCCCTTGCCAACGCACTGGGCGTATATGTGGAGAATTGGAACGCATGGAGAGACACCGGCGTCAAGTACCCGGCCACGAATCGCGTGGTCGTCCTCGGGCGCGTCGGCGAGGATGCCCCACCGTTCGTGGTCCGCAAGCTCACCCACAAGGACGTCCTCAATCGTCCCTACGCCCCCTTCACCACCGCGACGCTACAGCAGTCCGCCAGCGTGCAGCTTCGTTTCCCCACCCGCCGGACAATGCGTATTGCCCAGCAGCTTTACGAGGGCATCGCCATTCCCGGTGAGGAGCAGGTCGGGCTGATAACCTACATGCGTACTGACAGCCGCAACCTTTCCGCCCAGGCCGTCTCCGCCGTCCGCGATATGATCCACCAGACGTTCGGTGAGAAGTACGTACCGGAGAAAGCAAACGTCTACGCCTCCGGGGAGCGGGCCCAGCAGGCCCACGAGGCCATCCGACCCACCGACCCGAACCGAACGCCGCAGCTACTGAAAAACACACTCACCACCGAGCAGTTTATGCTCTATGCGTTGATCTGGCGGCGGTTCGTCGCCTGCCAGATGACCCCCGCCGTCTGGAAGGTTACCGAAGTGGACATCGTCGCCGAAACGCCCGCCGGGGAGGCGACGTTCCGAGCGATGGGCAGAAAACTCATCTTTGACGGGCACTTTAGAGTGTCCGGTATCCCAAAGGGCGGCGATCAGATACTACCGGAACTCACCGAAACTCGACCCGTCGGACCGGTGGACATAGATCCGACTCAGCACTTCACCCAGCCGCCCCCGCGATACACCGAGGCCTCGCTGGTAAAGGCGCTCGAGGCGGACAATATCGGACGCCCCAGCACCTACGCCAGCATCATCCAGACCATTCAAAGCCGTAAGTACGTCGAGATGGAAAACCGCGCCTTCCGCCCGACCGACTTGGGCGTAGTCGTAACCGACAAGCTCGTCAAGGCCTTTCCGAAAATCTTCCAGGTTCGTTTCACCGCCCACATGGAGGATGAACTGGACATGGTCGAAGAGGCCCGGATCGGCTGGCTTGACGTGCTAAAGGAGTTTTACGGCCCGTTCAAAGAGCAGTTGGAAAAGGCCTCCGAGGAGATGGTCCACGCCAAGGCCGAAACTCAGCCCAGCGAATACAAGTGCCCCGACTGTGGTTCTGCGTTGGAGTACCGCTTCGGGAAGAACGGGCGGTTCCTGAGTTGCTCGAAATATCCCGATTGCAAGAAGGCCTTACCGATCGACCGCGACGGGAAACCGGCCGTCGTGCAGCACACCGACATCGCCTGTCCGCTCTGCAGCGGGCCGACGATGTTGCGAAAAGGGCGATTCGGCCCGTTCCTGAGCTGCTGTAAGTACCCCGACTGCAAGGGTGTGGTGAACCTAGACAAATCCGGGGCCGTCAAGCACCCCTCCCCGCCCCCGCTGGAGACCGATCTGCCCTGCCCCAAGTGCGAAGAGCGCCTCAATCTGCGGCGGGGTAAGCGCGGGCCATGGCTGAGTTGCTCGAAGTACCCCAAATGTCGCGGGCGAGGCGCCTGGACCGGGCTCGACGACGAAACGAAAAAGCGACTCGAACTGGAACTGATGAACCACGAAAAAGCAAACCCCATCCCCCCCATTCGCCGAACCGATGGTACCGAAGTCCCCGAAAACTACAAACCGCAAATCGTCGAAGACGAACCCGAAGCAAAGTAAACAATTTCGGAATTCGGATTAAATAAAACACCAGCAATTCGACCGTTTAGCAGCGGTTCGAAGGCCCGCTTGAATATCGAACGTGGAAGCCCCCCACGGCGATTTTTGACGTGATTATCAGCCTCGGGCGGTTTATTGTTGGGGGTGTCACTTGTCAAAAAAAGCCAATCTCACGTGAAGGCGGAGATATCGTAATGTTCAAAAACAGGCAGAAGCAGGTACAGGCCCGGATCGGGGGATATTGCGAGGAAGTCGCCCGCTGCATGGGGACTTTCCAAAAAGCTCTGACGGATTATTGCCGAGATTTCAACAGGGAACAACTACAAGGCCACTATATTGAAATCCATAAATCCGAAAGTCATGCCGATGATATTTGCAGAGAAGTCGAGGTAATGCTTTACACGAAGGGGTTGTTTCCGGAATCTCGTGGTGACATCCTGGGACTTCTGGAGACGATGGATCGTGTCCCCAACCAGGCGGAGTCCTCCGTGCGAATGATCCTGAATCAGCACATTAGCATACCCGACGAATACGCCCCCGAAATCATGCAATTGGTGGACGTGAGTTGTCGCAGCGCAGAGGCGATGCTCGAGTCCGCGCGGTGCCTGTTTACGGATTACACCAACGCCACCGTCGCCATCGGGAAGATCGATGAATTGGAAAGCGACGGGGACCGCATCGAGAGTGACATGATCGAGAAGATATTCACCAGCAACATGGACGGCTTTGAGAAAATACTCCTTCGCGATTTCGTGAAGCATCTTTCACAAATTGCGGACCGGGCGGAAAACGTGGGCGATCGCATACGCATCATCGTAGCCAAGAGGAGCATCTGAGATGTTTCCCCTGATAGGGGGAGCTTATCTCGGGTGGGCACTGGGCTCGAATGACGCCGCCAATGTCTTCGGAACGGCCGTGGCGTCACGAATCATCAGCTTTCGAAGGGCGTGTATTCTTTGTTCGCTGGCGATCATTCTGGGGGCCATGCTGGAGGGCGAAGCCGGTATTCACACCCTCAGCGGACTGACCGAACAGAGCGGAAAAACCATTGTGGTTGTCTCTGTCGCCGCCGGATTTTCCATCACGCTGATGACCTTCCTCCGTTTGCCCATCAGCGCCTCGCAGGCGGTTGTCGGCGCCATCGCCGGGATCGGACTGGCCACGAACAACATGCAGTGGGGAGGTTTGGCGAAAGTCGTAATCTGCTGGGTCGCCACGCCCATCGGAGCCATGCTGATCTCGTGTATCCTGTACATACTGGTCGGGTTCATTCTGCGACATGTTCCCATGAGCATACTGACGCGGGATAAAGCCCTCTGGGCCGGGCTTCTCATCGTGGGCACCTACGGTTCCTACGCCCTGGGAGCCAACAACGTAGCCAACGCAACGGGCATTTTTTCCGGCCAGATCCAGGGAATCTCGGACCACCAACTGGCCATTTTGGGCGGGATCGCCATAGCAGCGGGCGTCCTGACCTTCAGCCGGCGCGTCATGATGGCGGTGGGCTCCGGGATCATGCCTCTGGACGCGTTCACTGCGTTCGTTGCGGTGTTTTCCATGGCGGTTACGGTCCACGTTTTCGCCATCATCGGCGTTCCCGTCAGCACCAGCCAAGCCATCGTCGGATCGATCATTGGCATCGGGTTTCTTCGCGGAATCCATGCCATCAAGTTTCGACTCCTGCGCAACATTGGCGTCGGGTGGGTCTTGACGCCCGCAATTGCCCTGGTTTTGTCCGCCGCCGGATACGCCGTTTTCTGCGGCGCGGCGCGCTGATTTCGTTCCTCGTCTTTCAGCCCCCCGGGTTGTGCTAGTATTCTGTCCCACCTAAATTGTTGGGTGGCACGGCTTGCTTGTCAAGCCGTGTAGCCGTGAGAACACAGGTTGCAAGCAACCTGCCCCACCCGTCGTCTTTCAATTTGCTACAGAAGAATCGCAAGCACATATCGCGCCACGAACAGAGTCGCCACGATATAGACCATCAGCGGGCACTGTCTCGCCCGGCCGGTCAGGAGCTTACCGAGGGCGTAGGAAACAAACCCAATCGCAATACCGTGCGAAATGCTCATCGTCAGCGGCATGATGAGCGTCGCCAGAAACGCCGGAACGTACTCCGTGGCGTCGTCCCAGTCGATGCTGCGGATGGCGCGGAGCATCATGGCCCCCACGAAGATAAGCGCCGGGGCGATCAGCGGGTTTTTGCTCCAGTCCGGCGGGGTTCCGACACCCCCGCCGATCAGCTCGATAATCGGACGGAAGAACACCGCCGCGATCATCAGCACGCCCACGACGACCGCCGCCAGGCCGGTCCGAGCACCCATCGCCACGCCCGTAACCGACTCGACATAGCTGGTCACCGTGCTCGTCCCGAGGGCCCCGCCGATGGTGGTCCCGACGGCGTCGGCAGCGAGCGCCCGCTCGATCCGGGGCAGCTTCCCGTTGACCATAAGCCCGGCCTGATCGGCCACGCCCACCAG
>SDBV01009211.1_pt1 | contig 13164 bp, 11 predicted proteins | sample 2277081 | NCBI WGS metagenome assembly SDBV01 (sample SAMN10402039, study PRJNA504765) | marine sediment metagenome | isolation source: marine sediment core GS10_PC15, 223 cmbsf | place: Arctic Ocean: Southern Knipovich Ridge | collected 2010
CCTGGAAGAAAACCTGCGGCAAAAAGACCGGCAATAGAAACATTCATCAATGATCCGTAAATTACCATCATATTGGATGGAGGAATTGTAGGACCGATAATAGAGGAAGCCGCTGTCACGGCAGCTGAAAAATCGAGATCGTATCCATCCTCTTCCATGGCAGGAATAAGCATGGTACCAATTGCAGCAGTATCCGAAACAGCGGCACCTGTCATACCTGCAAAAAATATACTTGCCATAATATTTGCATGGGCAAGTCCGCCTCTCCAGTGACCTACAAGGATATTGGAAAATCTTACAAGCCGGGTGGTAATACCGGTTTTATTCATTATTTCCCCGGCAAGAATAAAAAACGGCATTGCCATTAATGTAAACATATCCAGACCGGAAAAAAACTGTAACGGAGCCATAGTGAACATGGCTACATCCATTCCCATCAGATAGAGCCCAAGAAGTCCTGTAATTCCAATGGTAAAGCCTATCGGAACACCAAGAACAAGTGCTCCTGCAAAAATAACTATCAACGATATAAACATAGAATCATCCTAATATTAGATATCAATAATTTCTTTTTCAAAATCAACATTCCCGCCCTTTCCCAGATCGAGAATATATCTGGAAACCAACTGAACCAGTCCAATAATCATCGACACCGGTATTGCAAGAGTCGGGAGCACCATGGTGATACCCAGCCCCTGGGAAATCTGCCATTTAGCTTCAATAACCATCTGAATCGAGTAATAGATCATTATTACAAGAAATACCAATGTTACAAAAAATATAGCAGTTTCCAGAATTACCTTAGCAATCTTTGATTTTGCAGTATCTACAAGGATCGTCAGACCAACATGGTCATTTCCTTTAATACCGAGACTGATGGCCAGAGAGGCTGCCCATATCATGAGATATCTTGATAGTTCCTCTGTCCAGCTTAGAGGCATTCTTACAACATATCGAAAAAAGACACCAAGTAATACTACAAAAGTCATACCAGCCATCGATACTAAACAGAGCTGTGTTACAACTTTGTTGAGAAAATCAGAACCAGTGCGAATTAAACTAATAAACCCGTTTTCTTTAGTATCCATAATCCTTCCTAAAAAAAAACCTGGAACAGCTATAAAAAGGCTGCTCCAGGCCATATATTGCACACTAAATTCTAGTAACCAAGTTCTCTTTCAGCAGCTGCAATGGCACTAAGGAATTTGTCAATCCACACTTTACCTTCCCTGCCGTATTTCTTTTCAAGAAATTCAGAAGCTGCAGGAATTGAAAGGTCCTTGAACTGCTTCATTTCGGCAGCTGTAGGTACATAAACGCTCATCTTGGACATAAGAACAGGAAGTCCCTTCTCTGTTGAATCAATAATTCTACTCAATCCACGACCTGCTAAAATTGCAGTTCTGGCTGCATCATCAATTATTAATTTGTGAGCAGCAGAGAGTCCGTTATAGAATCTTGGGTTCATTACCCAGATATAAGGAGCATAGATGTGGTTTGTAAGAGTGGCATATTTCTGTACTTCGTAAAATTTTGCCATATTGATAATTGAAATAGGATTCATCTGTCCGTCAATAACTCCGGTCTGAAGGGAAGTATAAACTTCTGACCATGAGATAGGAGTAGGAGAACCGCCGATGGATTTGATTATTTCCATATGTAATGGAACAGTCATTGTTCTGATCTTAACGCCTCTCATATCTCTGGGAGATCTGATTTCTCTTTTTGAGTTTGTTATAACAAAGAAACCCCCTGATTCACCGAAACCAAGAACATGGAAACCAGCTTTCCTTTCAATATCTTCAGCTAAAGCCTGTCCGAATGATCCATCATACACTTTGTAACCAACATTTAAGCTTGAGAAAACAAACGGCATGTTTGTAATATCGATCATAGGATAGTATGTTGACATACCGCCGGTAGAAGAGATATAAGACTGAATTATACCGCTTTTTACCTGAACCATGGTTTCTCTTTCTTTTCCGAGTACACCGCTGGCATAGATCTCAACCTTGATTTCACCATTTGAATTAGCTTCTACTGCAGACTTGAAAGCTGCAGCCATAGCAGCTGACGGAATGTCAAAAGGCTGCTGAGCATTAAGGTGAGCAAGTTTGATTGTAATTTCTTTAGCACTTAGGCTAAATGGAACAACAGAGATAATCAGTACGAGTATCAGTGTCATTAATAAACCCTTTTTCATATAAAACTCCTTTAATATTTCCCTATTTGGGGTAGAAAAGAAATATTATACCTATGTTTCCAATATGTCAACTTCCTTGTTAATACAATTAACAAAATACCTTCAAATAAATGGTTACGTAAATTATATCCACCTGATTTTAGCTATTAAGCATAATTTTTCTCTATTTTAATGTAATATTAGATTATTAGCAGTTGGAGATTTTGTAGATTTCAAATATTACAAATTTTGTCAGAATACTGGAATTCTACAACATTATTCACTGATAACTGTTCACTGATAACTGTTTCAGGCTATATTTATAAGACAATGAAAATTCTTATTATTGAAGATGACAGCAGTATAGCTTCATTTGTAATGAAGGGCCTTAAGGAAGCAGGATTCACCGTAGATTCTGCCTCCGACGGCGATGATGGTTATATGAAACTTCGAACAGGTGTTTATGACGCAGCAGTTGTCGATATTATGCTTCCGGGCATGGATGGACTTACTGTCATTGAGAATATCAGAGTAAAAAATATAAATACACCAATTATTATTCTTAGCGCTAAAAGAGAAGTGGACGACAGGATAATTGGCTTTCGCAAGGGGGGAGACGATTATCTGACAAAACCCTTTTCCTTTTCTGAGCTGCTGGTTCGTATTCAGGCACTGATCCGCAGATCTCAGAAAGCAGAAACAATAACACATCTTGAATGTGCTGATCTTACAATGAATCTGATATCCCACAGTGTCAGTAGAGGCGGAACTATAATTGAACTACAGCCAAAGGAGTTCTCTGTTCTGGAATACCTGCTGAGAAATACCGGAAGAGTAATTTCGAAGACACTGATGATGGAAGCTGTCTGGGATTATAACTTTGATCCCCAGACAAATATTGTTGACGTTGTAATTTCAAGACTTCGAAGTAAAATTGATAAAGGTTTTGATGCGAAACTGCTCCATACAGTCAGGGGTATAGGCTATGTTCTTAAAGAAAATTAAAAACAGTTTCAAGAAAATTCATCTCCGTCTGGCATTGATTTTCTCACTGATATTTATAATCTCTTCCGGGATACTTTTTGCTTTTTCCTTCTTTTTCCTTTACAGTTCCATGAACGGGACAGAGGAAGAAGAGACGAAAAGAAGATTATTAAACTTTTGGGCATTATTTCAGTCAGATGGAATAGACCTTGTTATTCTTGAAATTGAAAAAGAATCCTTCCTTTACGGCGACCGCCCTTTCTTTGCCAGGATTGCTGACAATACAAATATTACTCTTTTCCTTCGTTATCCTGAATCATGGTCTGAATATTCAATAGAGTCACTGGAAAATTTCACAATTAAGGATTTTGAAAATTTACTGACTCTGAATACAGAAAACTCAGAAAATGTTTTAAAAGTTTACACCGTCCATCTATCTGAGAAATATATTCTCCAGATAGGCATAAGTACAGCAAGAAGTAATCAGCTCTTAAACTTATACAGGCGAAACTTTATTTTTCTGCTTCTGAGTCTGGTATTACTCGGCTTTGGTGCAGGAGCTTTCTTTTCCGGACGGTTCTTGTCCCCTCTGCGTAGTTTGAATTCTGCATTAAAAGATATTCTTTCAACTGGTGACTTTTCAAAACGTGTGCCTTCAAGGGGTATCCGGGACGATCTGGAAGAAGTTATTTCCATGTTTAATACTATGTTGAAACGGATAGAAACTCTTATCTTTCAGATGAAGGGTAATCTTGATACGGTCGCTCATGACCTGCGGACACCAATGACTATTTTTCGCGGATATGCAGAACATGCACTTAACACTCCGGATGATATCCGGGCTGCAGAAGAGGCTCTGTCGTCATCTCTTGAGCAATCTGAGAAGATACTTTCTATGCTCAACACAATTATGGATATATCAGAAGCTGAGTCAGGAACTTTAAAACTCCATGTTGAAGATCTTGAACTTGATCATGTACTTAAATCGCTTGTCGAGATGCACGAATTTATCAGCCTGGAAAAAAACATACAGATTGAACTTCAAACTTTTCCATGCAGAATAAAAGCAGACCCTGTAAGACTTAGACAGGCTATCAGCAATGTAATTGATAATGCAATAAAGTTTTCGCCTAATGGCGGCCGTATTAAAATAAGTATGGAAAAACAAAATTTACAGATAAACATAAGTATTAAAGACAGTGGATCCGGAATTACAAAAGATGACATGCCCTTTATCTGGGACAGGCTGTACAGAAGCCCTCAGGTTGGTGATATTCCCGGAACCGGATTAGGATTAAGTGTGGTAAAAGCTGTCCTTATGGCACACAAAGGATCAGTATCTGCAGAATCGACTCCTGGTAATGGGAGTACCTTTATAATCAGTCTCCCGGAAAGCCTTCCAACAATTACAAAAATGTAATGTACAGGAAAGGTTTTTGTAATTATCTACCTTTATTATCTAAAGTAACTTAGATTCAAGGAGATATTTATGAAAACTCGTAAATTTTCATTTCTACTATTAGTAACTATGCTGACAGCTGTTGTATCTCTTTCTGCAGACAGCGGTTACTACACCTACAGCCGGTCACAAAATCCTAATAGCCTTGAGGCGATTCAATCGACCAACAGACGGATAGCAAAAGAGGTCCTTCCGGCAATCGTTTCCATAGATGTTGTAAACATAATCGAAAGGGAAACTACAACAAATATGTTTTCCTCACCCTTCGAATTTTTCTTTGGAAGACCCGATCCGCAAAAGGACAAAGATAAAGAGCCTGAAATGAGAGAATTCAGAAGCACAGCCATGGGTTCAGGTGTAATTGTCAGGAAGGACAACGGGACTGTCTACATCCTTACAAACAACCATGTTGTTGGCGAGGCAGATGAGATCACGATTCATCTGGATGACGGAAGAGTTTTTGAAGCAGAGATCGTAGGGACCGATCCGAGAAGAGATATTGCCCTGGTCAAATTTGAAACAAGTGAAGATATTCCTGTTGCCAGGCTGGGAAACTCGGATGAAGTACAGGTTGGTGATATTTCATTTGCCATTGGAAACCCGCTGGGTTTCAGCTCAACTTTCACATCCGGAGTAATAAGTGCTGTCGGAAGAAATGCAGATGATCGTATTGGAACCAGTTTTACAGATTTTATCCAGACCGATGCCGCTATAAATCCTGGAAACTCAGGTGGAGCCCTGGTAAATATATATGGTGAGGTAATTGGAATTAATACATGGATTGCGAGTCAAACAGGCGGTAATATTGGGCTTGGTTTTTCTATACCGATCAATAGAGCAAAGGAGATAATCGATGACCTTATTGTATCCGGAAAAGTTGAATATGGTTGGCTGGGGATATCCATGGGAGACCCATCCGATAACCTTATTGATGAAATGAAGCTGGCTAACAGATCAGGAGCCTTTGTATTCAATGTTTATCAGGATTCACCCGCCTGGAAAGGTGGTATTAAACCCGGAGATTTTATCACATCCATTGATAATAAGAGAATAGAGAATGGGAATGATCTTCTACGAATTGTAGGGAACCTGAAACCTGGAAAGCAGTATGTCTTTAAGCTTGTCAGAAAGGCAAAACCTGTTACCATCTATGTCGAAATTGCAGCCAGAGGTGATGAAAACTCCATAAAGAGTAATTCAAATAATCTATGGCCCGGCTTTACCATTGTGGGAATAACAGATGAAATCCAGGAACGTCTGAATCTGCCCAAGAATATCGGTAAGGTCATGGTAGGTTCCGTTGCAGAAGGGTCTCCTGCATATACGGCGGGCATAAGGAATGGTGACATTATAAAGGAAATTAACAGGAAAAAAATAAACAATGTAATGGATTTTTATGAAATCTTAAACAGGAGTGACGATGACGAGATTATATTCAAGATCAACAGACAGGGAACTGATGTAATTCTGGGAATTGTCCATTAACACATAGGGGCACAAATTATCGTGCCCTCAATACGAATATTTTTATTATTTATTCAGCTTTTTTCGTAGATATTGTTATTATATACACAAAACCTGCTATAGTTAGCAGGTTTTATTTTTTATTGACCATTAGTACAATACAAACTATAATAAGTTTCTATTCACAAATAAAACCAATTTAAAGGGGTACGAAATGAAAAAATACACATTACTGAGTATTTTAATTATTAGTCTTGTTTTGTTGTTTGCAGGATGCGGACAATCAGAACAGGCAGAGGAAGTCAATGTAAGACTGGATCTTACAAAACAGTCAACACTGGAAAAAATTATTGCTTCCGGTGAATTAAGACATGGATTTGAATCCGGGTATATGCCGTTTGAAATGACTGACAAAAACGGTGATTTTATTGGTTTTGATATCGACATGGGAAAGAAGATGGCTGAAGCTCTGGGTGTTAAATGGGTACCGGTTAACACAGCATGGGACGGAATAATTCCATCACTTATGACAAATAAGTTTGACATCATCATGAGCGGTATGACTGTAACACAGGAAAGAAACCTGAAGATCAGCTTTGTCCAGCCCTATATCGTAATCGGTCAGGCTATTATTGTGAACAGCAAGCTTAAGGGAAAAGTAAACAGCTACAAAGATCTGAATGATCCTTCCTTTACAATTACATCGAAACTCGGTACAACAGGAGAACAGGCAGTAATGAGCATGATTCCAAAAGCAACATATAAAGCTTTTGAAACAGAATCCGAAGGTGCTATGGAAGTTCTGTCAGGAAATGCAGATGCCTTTGTTTACGACTTACCTTTTGCTGAGCTGTTCATGACACAGAGAGGCGGCGGCGGGTCAATTTATATCCTGAACAAGCCTTTTACATATGAACCCCTGGCATGGGCAATAAACAAGGGAGATCCCGATTTCGTTAACTGGCTGAACAATTTTATGAACCAGGTAAAAAATGATGGTACTTATGATGCCATTTATGATAAATGGATCAGAAGCGATGACTGGCTGAAGGATGTAGAATAAACAGAATTTCCTACCCGACCACCTGACCACGAAATTTCCAGTTGGGAAGTGGTCGGGTTTTTTTGTTCAAACCGTCCCGCAACATTAATCTTACATATAGATAAAAGAAGATAAATAATGATTCGAAAATTAAAATCCATTCTGGCTGAAAAGCATCATCCTTCCTGGTACATCGGAATTTCAGCTTTTATTCTCGTTATTGTTCTGACATTTATCCTGATTCTTTCCTCCGCAGAACAGATGGATTATGCATGGCAGTGGTACAGGGTTCCCGTAAGGTTCCTGACCAGAGTAGATATTAAATCTGATGTAAAGGGGGAGATTAAGACAATTACTGTTGAAGATGATACTGCAGTGCTTGAAATTCAGACCAGCGACGGTATGGAGATATTCAGAGTACCTAGAGACGAACTTGTTCTTAAAAGAGGCGATTTCGTATCCCCCGGTACTGTTTTGGCTGAGTCAAAAAGAGTCAAACCGGGGATTCTGCTGGAAGGACTTGGACTAACCCTTCTGATAAGCATGTATTCTTCTGTCTTTGGAATAATTATTGGTTTATTCGGAGGTCTGGCCCGTGTTTCAAAGAACCCAGGACTAAAGTGGCTATCTACAATTTATGTAGAGATAATCCGGGGGTCTCCCCTTCTTGTCCAGATTCTTATCTGGTACTTTGTTGTTGGGACACTCGTTAACGAAAACCTGAAAATGATGGGGATGTCTCCAATATCTCCGGTTGGATGGGGAGTAATATCGCTAAGTATCTTCACAGGCGCTTATGTTACTGAAATAGTGCGAGGGGGTATTGAATCAATACCAAAAGGTCAGATGGAAGCAGCCAGGTCAAGCGGAATGTCCTACGGCCAGGCAATGATCTATATCATACTGCCCCAGGCTTTCAGGGTCATACTGCCTTCATTAACCGGTCAATTTATAAGTCTGATTAAAGACTCTTCCCTTCTGGGGATAATAGCCATACGAGAGCTGACCAAGGCGAGCAGGGAAATTGTGGCAAGTACTATGATGACATTCGAATTCTTTCTGATACTTGCTGTACTTTATCTTGCATTGACGTTTCCATTGTCCATGTTTGTAAAATTTCTTGAACGAAAGGTTAAGGTAAAATGATAAAAGTAGAACATTTATATAAGACTTTTCACACCCCTCACGATGTACCTGCACTGGTAGACGTTTCAGCAGAGGTCAAGGCAGGAGAAGTTGTAGTAGTTATAGGTCCATCAGGATCAGGTAAAAGTACATTATTAAGATCCCTTAACTGCCTGGAAGAAGTAGATTCCGGGAATATATTCATTGATGGAATTGAAGTCAGGCACAAGAAGACAAATATAAATAAGATACGTGAAGAGGTTGGAATGGTATTTCAATCTTTTAATCTTTATCCCCATAAAACAGTTCTTCAGAACGTGACAATAGCTCAGGAGAAGGTACGAAAACGCTCGAAGAAGGAAGCTAAAGAGATTGCAATGGCTTTATTAATAAAGGTGGGCATTGAGGACAAAACAAACGCCTATCCTGAAAACCTTTCAGGGGGACAGATGCAGAGGGTTGCAATAGCCAGGGCTCTGGCCATGAATCCAAAGATAATGCTCTTTGACGAACCAACCTCTGCCCTTGACCCTGAGATGATCGGGGAAGTACTTGATGTAATGAAAACTCTTGCCAAAGAGGGTATGACCATGATCGTAGTAACTCATGAAATGGGTTTTGCAAAAGAGGTTGCAGACAGAGTAATTTTCATGGATTTTGGCAGGATTGTTGAAGTTGGAACTCCCGAGCACTTCTTTACAAACCCGACTCATGAAAGAACAAAACTGTTTCTGAGCCAGATACTATAGAAGGGAGACAGGGAACCGGAGACCGGAGAAAGGAATAACAGGAACATAGAGAATTCCGATATCTTCCGTTCTCCCTTCTCCTTCCTCCATTCTCCGTTTGAGTAGAGACGCAAGATCTTGCGTCTCTACTTAAACGTCCGCCATCTGTTCCTTTAATTTCCTGGCGGCAAGAGCATAACCGCCATCTGCAGAATCGACAAAGTGGACTTCTTCTCCTGTTCCCCTGTGTATCAGACAAGTAAGCAGTGCCCGGTCAGAAACATGGAGACCAAAGTTAACAATACCTTTAGACACAAGTTTTTCGAGGAGTCTCTCAAAATTTTTCCGCTGTACGGTACTGCAGGAAAGAACCATTTTCAGGGAACCATCAAATTTACGGAAATCAGAGTTTATTATATTATCCTCTTTTATATTCCTAAAATTCTTCCCGTTTATTTTAATAGGAATATGAAGGAAAATAATCATTTTAACGAAGACAATTTCCATACTTATCCTAAGTTTATTTATGCCGTATAAGAAACCGGATTTACGATTTGAAAAAATCCTTGCTTCCCGATGCGCCTGGGAGACAGAAGAGGACTGATTATCTTCTGTCAATGGGTGGTAATCTGATACAAGTCCAAAAATTTCGTCTACGCTTTTTAATATTTTATTAAAGACAGTAGAGGTCTGCCTATGATATTCCTCTCTTATTTTTATAATGAAGGATATGGTTTCACCTCTTGTACTGGGTATATCTTTCCAACGACAGGTAAAACCGGTAAAATCAGCCTTGTTTTTTGCTGGAAGGCCTACTCTAAGTCTGAAAGGATTATATGAAACATCATTTTTAATAAGTTTTTCTGCTATATCCAAACCCTTTCCGGTAATTATTGCCTGAATATACCTGTCAGAAACTTTTAGTCTTGCCACAAAAAGTTTGTAACCCTTTCTATAGATGGTCGAAACAGGTACAACTCCCAGTCGGAGCTTAAGGTCAAACATTTCATCTACCAGCTTCCTTGTGTCCACAAGAACATCTTCGACATCATCAAGAATATTTCCGGGTATAAGGAAGGTCATTCCGTCACCACCGAAGATAAAGGGGAAGTTCATATCCTTTTTAACATTTGAAATTGCCATTGCTGCCAGACTTCCGGCAGTATTAACATCCTTGTATTTTCCTTCAAGGATGGCAGTAGTAGAGTTAACAATATCTGTAATTATTATGTACCAGTCAGGAGGAGGTTTGTAATAATAATCATAGTTAAAAATAGAACCAAAATCAGGGATAAAAGGAATATCATCATAAGAGTAAAGTTCTTTTTTCATTTTTTTATTATCGGAATTTTAATTGTAAATACAGTCTCTTTTTTTAACTCCGATTCTGCAGAGATCTCCCAGCCATGAGATTTTATCATGACAACCTGCCATTCTGTATTTTGCTTAATATTTCTTCAACACTATATTAGGGACATTCTCCAGCATAAAAAATGTTTGACAATATTGAATACTTATAGTATACATATAGTATACAAATAGAATATGGTTGTATCATTTATAATCAACCTATTCTTCAGAAGACAATATCAATTGGGATAATTCCTTCAGCCGTAAATTTTGAGGAATAAGGAGAAAAAGTACATCACACAATGAAAATCACAGTGATAGGAGGAGGAAACGGATATGAAGAAAATCGAGTTTCTCTATTTATCCCAGGAAGATGTGATTGAGGTTGAGCTGACCATAGGGGACACTATCTCAATTATAGAGGATGCTTTGCGGGAACACGGCCTCAAGCACGTTGAAAATCCACCGAAAATCGGTGTGCATCCATTGCCAGACGCTTTTATCCACGCAATGCCCGCCTACCTCCCCCGAAAGCAGATAACGGGCATGAAATGGGTTAGCGGTTTCTCCAGCAATTTCCAGTATGGTTTGCCGTCTATTATGGGACTTATGATTTTGAACAACGTGAAAACTGGCCAACCCCTCGCTGTGATGGACTGCCGTTGGATTACTGCAATAAGAACAGGGGCTGTTTCCGCTGTCGCGGCAAAGTTTCTGGCAAAAAGAGACACAGAGGTTGTTGGGATTGTTGGTGCCGGTATACAGGGGCGTATGAATCTACTAGCCCTCAGGGAAGTGCTCCCTGGGATTAAGGTTGTGAAGGTCTATGATATAAATCAAGGTGTTCTTGAACAATACATCGATTCCATAAGTAAAAAAGTCCCATTCAGAATCGAACCAGGCACATCTCCAAAGGATGTGATTGAAGGGGCTGATGTGATTATTACAACAACAGGGAAACTCGAAAGACCAATCTTCGAGGAGAAATGGGTAAAAGAAGGATCACTGGTTCTCCCGGTCCACTCCAGGGGATGGGAAAAACAGACGCTTTACAAGATCGATAAATTTATTGTCGATGACTGGCAACAATTCATTAAAGCTCAAAAGGCAAAAGGCGGTTTCTACGATAAATTGCCTGAATTGTATGCAGAGCTAGGAGAGATTATTATTGGAAAGAAGCATGGTCGGGTAAATGAAAGTGAACGTATCATCGATTTCAATTATGGCATGGCAATCATTGATGTGGTTCTTGCGCGAGAGATTTATCTCAGAGCAAAAGGAAAAGGTATAGGTACTATCCTGCAATTGATGGACCAAAATCTCCCATTCTTGTAAGATGGTAAAGTTAATAGGTATTATAGCTTATACAACCAAAGCCTGAAGGAGGACATTTTTATGGAGAACGATGTGTGTAGCATTATAAGAGAACGAATTGTTAATCTCTATTATCAACCTGGCGAGCATCTTAACGAGGCAAAATTAGCAGAGGAACTTCAGGTTAGCAGAACGCCTATTCGAGAAGCTCTGATACGTCTCTCATCGGAAAAATTGGTTATCATTATACCTCGCTCAGGAGTCCGGGTTTCTGAAATCAATCTTCATGACTTTAAGGCATTAATCGAAATAAGGTTGATCCTGGAGCGGGGAGCAGTCCGACTTGCCGCCCTGAAAGCTAATAAGAATCAGATTCATAGTCTGGAGGAACTGGATATGAAGGTCAAACAGGCTGATTATGAAGATCTGCCTACAATGCTTAACTACGATATCCAATTCCATAAAATTATCTATGAAATTGCCGGTAATTTTTATCTAAGTGACTACCTTTCTATAGTGATGAATCAATTTATCAGGATAGAAAAAATTATTTCCTACAAGCCAGCTGTTTTTCAAGCTGACCTCACGAAGTTCATTCAGGCCCTGAAACAAAAGGATCCGGATCAAACAGAGAAGCTGATCGAACACCATCTTGAAAACATTGTTAAAAGAGTGGAGACCTATATTAAAACTACATGATAAGGTTAAGGGAGGATAAATAAATGATAAATAAAGCTGAAAAATATTTCAATCTATCTATATCGGCTCTTGGTACAAAGCAAATAGAGAAAATACATAACACATCTTTAACAATATTAGAGCAAGTAGGTATAAATGTACACTCAATTGAATGCCGAGATTTATTAAAAGAAGCGGGTGCAACTATACAAAACGGATTGCGTGTACATATCCCCTCAGAACTCGTTGAAAGCGCCCTTCAAACGGCCCCCTCGGGAATTGAGATTTATAACCGTGATGGTGAAAAGGCAATGGTCTTAGAAGAAAGGAATAGCTATTTTGGAACTGGAAGTGACCTGATATATAGTTTTAGCACAGATGAATCCAAACGTATTGAAAGCTGCTTGGAAAATGTTGCACTGGCTGCTCGTCTGTGTGATAGATTACAGAACATTGATTTTGTCATGTCGTATGCTTTGCCAAATGATGTTCCTGCCTTATCAATCGAAATTGAACAGCTCCGGTTCATGATGAAAAATACAAAGAAACCTATAATAATGACACAATTCTCAGGACTTGAAACGGCTGAAAAGATCCACAAACTTGCATGCGAGTATTGTGGAGATGAAGAGTTGTTTAAAAAGAAACCTAATTATATAATTTATGGCCAGTTTATTTCACCATTACAGCATGACTCTGATGCTCTTAACCGATTGTTATTCTGTGCAAATAAAGGTATTCCGATAATTTATGTGCCTACGATCATGATGGGCGCCTCAGGTCCTATTACATTAGCGGGATCCATAGCTCTTGCTAATGCTGAATGTTTAGCCGGCTT
>SDBV01009212.1_pt1 | contig 13164 bp, 12 predicted proteins | sample 2277081 | NCBI WGS metagenome assembly SDBV01 (sample SAMN10402039, study PRJNA504765) | marine sediment metagenome | isolation source: marine sediment core GS10_PC15, 223 cmbsf | place: Arctic Ocean: Southern Knipovich Ridge | collected 2010
GCATAAACTCCATTGTAGACATATCGGAATCCATTATCATATGGGAGCGGGTCGCTTTCGATCTGGTCTCTGATTGCTGTGCTGAAAGTCCGCTTTTCTAATCCCGTCCTGACCCTCGAGTACCAGGCGGAAAATGCTCTCTCCACAGGATCTCGTAATAGAATGATAATTTTAGCGTCTGGGACATCTGCTTTGATTAGCTCCGGAGTGAGGGGATCCCAATAATACCCTGGACTAGCTTCTCCGATCGCTATTTCATCAGTCACCCCGTCAAACAAAGCGACGTATTCCGCGCGATCGGTGATTATTGGATCAACCGGAGACTTCAAGTTCCTAATGTAGAAGTAGGCCTCCTTCACAGGTGACATGTAGACCCCGGGCACCTGTTTGAGATAGGCATATAGGGACGTAGTGCCTGCCTTGCCAACTCCCACAATGAAGAAATTAGGAAGGGTCAGCTTGAATCCCTTCGATTCGAGGGACTATTCCATATTAATCTGGAGGGACAAACTAGACATGATGTTCTATAATTCTACCTTGATTCTGAGGAATAGCATATAGTTCGGATTTGTGCAGAAAATCCAGCGGAGTGGTATCTAATGTGTGGTATCTAATGTGGTCTCTAAAGAGAGGAGAGGCTCAGATACGATAATTGTAGGATAACGTAGAAGTAGAAAAAGACTGAATATCAGAGCGGGAGGAGGGGAGAACTTCAAAAATCGACCTTTGGTTAGTGCTTGATTTTCTAACGAATTATCCGGAACTTTTGAATAAATAGAAGTCCTTTCAAAAAGAAGTCCGGTAACCTCTTGAGGCCTTCTCTATTCCTGCTTCCCCTTCTCCTCCTGACGGTTCTAGATCATATTCCGATGACGATGGGAGTAGATTCCATTCTGATTGATGATGCATCTGCGAGGGTATCAGATCGGGGCATAGACCATTCGGCCACTTTTACAAATACTCTTGATGCACTCATAACGTTTGACGCATTGATCAGACTCGATTCGCAGAATGAAGTCCTGAGGCTCGATGCCCGGACCATCACACTCGGACCGGGGAATTCTCTTACGATTGAAGGGATCTTCTCAGTCACAGAACCAGGCTCCTACGTCGTGCGATGGGAAGCCCTGAGCCCACCTCCAGGTGAACCCTTGGCAGCAGGACGGCAAGTCACAGTTGTGATCATAGAAGAAGTACCAGACCCGCCTCCCGAGGAGCCAGAGGAACCGCCTGTTCTAGAAGAAGAGGGGGTCCCCAAAGATCCAGAGGAGCCACTCGATCCGGCTGGAGAGCCGGCTCAGGATAATCCGCGTGAAGAAGAGTTACCAGCTGAGCCTCTCATGCCGGAACTAGCCGACCCTCTCGTGGAGGAGCCGCCGCCAGGCGATCCTTTAGTAGCCCCTGACATGTTGATAGAGGAGCCTCCAGCAGATCCACTTCCGCCTGATCCTGAGGAAGATGCGCCTCCTGCTGACCCTGTACTTCATCCCGATCCGCTAGTTGAAGAACCGGCAAGAGACGAAGATGCTCCAGTAGGAGATGCCCGAGAGATTGTGCCACCAGTAGGAGAACTTCCTAGCGTCATTGCTCCAGCTCCCCCTGCTCCTCCACCTCCCCGGCAATTGGAGGGGAATCCGGGGGAGCAGGCCGTAGACTCGACACTCACCACCCTTGTCATCGTTGCGATAGGAGTAGTGATATGGGCTAGCATTATGGGAATTATTCTAAGACGCAAGTCACAGAATTGGAAATATGAACCAATATTCACTGATGGGTAGCGACGGATAGACAATCGAAAAAGTTCTACTATAGAAGTAAAACAATTGTGACTGAATCGAACTTAAGACGATTTCAGCAAACCCTCGTTATTGAAAGTCACTAGGGACTTTGGCTGGCCAAATAATGTTCCTCGAGTTGCGGAAGACTTCTACAGAGGAGGGCGGTTTCGATTACTAACTATCTCTGGGCTGATAGGCCTAATCCTTCTCTTTCTAATTTCTGGCCTCCCAATTAGGGGAGAGTCTCCTCCACTAGACGACTGTATTCAGCGTTCATGGCTGGAGGAAGCAAAGGAGACTCACGATAATTGGATATCCTTTCTACAAAACCACCGCGATGAAGCTGATGGCATGATTCGATTCAGAGATTCGAACTATACTCGTTTGGAATGGGAGCAAATGTGGAGTGAGCGGTATTCAATCTTGTTACAGAACATCCCAAAGTGCGACAAGCCCTAACGCAGGATTTTTTCGTGGCAAATCAGGAAAGATAGCACTCTCCATTTTCAGAGCTACTCGATGTCTGGGAAAATGAAAGTGGTCAACCTCCAAGCGTCATACGGTTTATACGAACCATCGGAAAGATCGAACCAACCCTACTGGTCCCTCGAATGATCGCGCTTATTTGCGCAGATCCAGCAACCACACTTGGTGTGTGCGAAATCGACGGCCGGGTGGAACCAGAACCATTGACCATGCTCACATCCCACATGTCCCCCACAGGTAGGGCAGAGGAGAAAGTTTTGCCCGTCCCAGTGAAGACCGTTGCCGCATGAAAAGCAGAGCAGGTGTTGTATTTCGAAGGAAATTTCCTCTTCATCTTCCTCCTCCTCATCCTAGGTTGCTTTCCTCTCTTCCTTTTCCCTCTTCTTTTGAAGTCTCCTCCGGTCTAGTGATGCCGCCTCTGTCTTCCTGCTCCTGATTAAATTGAAAGTGAATTCAACACGGCAACAACTCCAATCAGGCGAACTTGATTTTCCATTCTGGATATCTTCTCATCACATGAGTTCCGAACCCAACAAGAAATGAGGTCATCCCCACCATCTCAATGAATTCCTCGATTACTTTGAAGTAGTGCCTTACAGTTGGATTTTCGTCTGAAAGAAAGTCAGCGAACTCAAAATCACTATACTCTGGGATCCCTTCGATGAAATCAATCCCTACAGCGCCTACCGCCGAGAGTAGTAAGCCCATGAAGACCGCTCTCTTTGCAAAGCGGTTGTCCATTTGCTTAATGATGAGGTCAAGCATGACGATTCCTATGACCACGAATGCAGGAACAAAGACAACCTGCCATGGGTAGCTTGGAAAGAGATTGAAGATAGGAGCATTGCTAACTGCTGAGCCTATTCCTTCATGTAACCTCGACCCATCGTCTATCGAAGCATAAGTGAAGAATCCGGCTGTTATGCCCCATGCCCCTAAGGTCCTTGCAGGTGGTCTCTCAGATCGAACTCTGGCAAAGTTAATCCAGAGAATAATTGCAACTACAAAGGTCTGAGTAGACGAGAACCAAGTTCCCACACTATCCTCCCTTGTTATGTTGAGCATGCGCCGAATCGGGCTTGGTATTTCAGATCCGTGATGTTGGTAAAGGTCTAGGATTACTATTGCAATTTCGACAGCAAGGAGAAAAGCTAAGGAGAGAAAGATGATCTGCTTTGATCTCAGAGAGGAGAAATCTACCAAATCAGGAATTAGACTATGATTATTCTTGGTTTAAAGGGTTAGGAAAAAAGAAAATAGGAGCCTAACTCACAGTTAGGCTATCCCATTTCGTTAGTCACTGTCATAGTCGAATTCGAGCTCATTCACCGAATGGCTCGAATTCCTGGACTCGAAGTTACGCTCTATGAAGAATCGCTGTCACTATCTTCGTCAGAGTCGAGGTCTCTGTCGTCGTCGAGCTCGCCACAAGCGACGACGTTAAAGTCTGGGGCTTGACGAATAGACATTGTTCCAATATCACCGATCGGTGTATATTGTGCTCCAGTCTTTACCGTCTGTTCTGGTCCAAATACTGGTGGTGGTCCCATGGATGTAAGGGCGTGCATCTCGAGAGTACGAGGTGTTCCTACAGGTGCGTCAACAGGTACCCAGAAACCAATGAACATTTGATCAGGATCAGTCAGGGCACCTGGTGCACCCGAATTTGGATCAATCCCTGGAGCGCAAGCGGACGGACCATCTACTGGGGACAGAACATCGTAGATTAGAGAGACATAGAACTCTCCAGGAATCATCCCGGTAGCAACGCCGACGTAGACATTCTCAGTTCCAGTGTCGACGAGGATTATATGAGCCTCGATCCCTGACCCGAACCGAGTCGCTAACTCGAACGAAACTACTCCGTCATCATCATCATCATCCGTTGCAGCAGCTAGCAACGACGGGCCGATACTTGCCATCAAAAGCACAACAGCTAGAATTGATGCGAAGATGGCGTAGAGATACTTCTTTTCATTTAGAGGTTGAATTAAACCTATGTTCATGTTCCTGTCTGTCCCCTGGGAGGGATATTTCTATCTTACTATTGCATATGTGTGTATTTCTACGGTGTGCTACGACCTGCGTAGAAAAACGCTCACTCCAGATTGACCATGAAGCTGTGAAGTCGCTGACGGCCATCATACTCGGTCAGGTCGGTGTCTACTCTGGCGAGGTGACAATGGGAAACTCTCCATCGTTATAGTGATAGATTGGATTATAGGACTGAAGAGTGGCCACCTGAGCCGATGTGACTCTGAATAACTGACATGAATGTTTCAGCGGATTCCTTATCGCTCTTCTGTATTGGATACCCAACAATTTCGAACTTCCAGCGGCCACTATTCTTGTTTATTGAATTCGTTCTCAATTCATAACTTGCTACCCTGAGGATGCTCATCCCTGCTCCAGCGATTACAAGTCCTTCGGTTAGGCTGACCAAGAACGCGTTACTTCCGAATACTGGCTGAAGACCGAGTATCGGACCAAATAGTCCTATGAAAGCTAGTGAGATGCCAACGCCAATGAAGAACTTGTGATGATAGAACTTCTGGATGACAGAGGTAATTTCGTCATAGGATAATTCATTGAGTTCTTCCCTGCCTCGAATTTTTCTCTTGGTCTGAATAACCCTCTTATTCGTAGCATAAAATTCATGTCGGTAGAGGGATAGTGTATCTCTCTCGCGAGGGGTAAACTTGGCCAGGATCTCCTCTCCTTCTTGTAATTGTTCCACAAATGAGTTCTTTAGCATGACTTCACCGTCCTTTGTTGGAAAGGAATGGTCTCGGTCTGAGGCATTCCCAAATCTGTTTGGATGAAGTGTCAATTATCCCGAGGAGATAGTTCTACCCTTTAACGGTGATGACAGAGTCGTGCTGTGGTGCTGGAAGATTTACCGGAAATCTATTTCAGATTCGTGCCGTTTCTCACTCATCCATTCGCCAAGGGAAAAGTAGTTGCGGGTGAGACCTATGCGAGAAAAGCGATTAATTTCATAAATGATTTATTAGAACTATGGAATTTCAAGCAATGTAGTCACCAAGAGATTGCTGACCGCACTCTGAATGATGATTAATTTTCTAAGATTAGTTGCATCAAGAGGATCCGTAAAGTGAACCTTCACCTCGTCTCCATCACTGAATCCACGAAGTAGGTCCCAGAGGATGGAGCGGTCCATTCAATCATAGACGCTAAGTTTCCTTCCTGTGAATGTATGTAGTGGTTCGGAACTCCAGAACTCTACTATGTGGATCCCGGATCCATTTGAATGAGAAGAGACCGCACATTGTTGCAAAATCGTTGCGTATTAGTCATAGGAATTGTGAGAGTACAAACGTACACAACTAGATATCTCAGGAAAAAGGAGGAAAGCTAACTAGGTCAGGCGCAATTAATCGTTTGTCTGTCATCGAGCTACAGACAAAGACACTTCATCGAACGGCATGTATCGGTGACGAAATGAGAATCCTCCTATACCCGGCGATAATAGTTCCGGTGGTGATTGTCCTTGCGGGTGTAGTCCTTTTCGGTCCCACTCAGCAATCCGAAGTGGACAGATACATAGGAGAGGTTCGTGCAGGGACGATGAAATATAGAGATCCGGCAGTTGCCCTAGCTGATGGATATCAATCTACGGAAATATGTATAGCGCAGGAAGGCATTCATTTCATTAAGCCGGGATTTACTAGACTAACTAGTTTGGAAGTCGGTGAATTTACACCAGAGTTTCTCATTTATGCTCCGTCAGAAGATGGGGAGTTGAGATTAGTAGGAGTAGAATATTATTCAGTCGCTTTGGCCAACACCGAAGTTGGCCCGGCCCCATGGTTCGAAGATAATCCACCACCATTGGGATGGAATAGACCACCTCCCGTACTTTATCTAGATCAGACTTTCCTGGGTCCGCTGAAGGGACACACTCCAGGAGACGTTTGGCACTATGAGCTTCACGCATATGTTTGGGATGAGAATCCTGATGGAGTGTTCAATAGATACAACCCAAATATTGTATGTCCCGATCCTGTGAGCCCGGATCACGAGGAGGAATTGAATGAGGACCATATGGAGAAGGAGGAAATGGACAAGGCGGAAATGGCTGGTGGAAATTAATGCTCGACCTACCCCTCCCGACATGCTCCATATCCTCTAGGTAGACCGATTTAGCGGCCGGGGTAAACTGAATATCCTTCGTTGTTGCTCCCAGAAGGAACCCTATAATGTACCGTTTCCCACAGCGAGTAAGATTGAATGAGCACGACAGAAGGCTGATTGGCCACCAAGAAAAGTGATGACTGAGAACCGGTTCAAAAATGTCATTCAGGGTTCCCAACACCAATTAACGGAGCTATATTCGTTCCCCTTCAGAAAAGACTTCTCTCTAATTCGCTTATTCTCATCTGGCCGACAACGAATCTACACGATTCTTCCAGAGAGGATGTACGCCAGATCTCTCGATTTTCATATTTAGTTAGCTAGGCCATCATGAGATCAAGATCCTCTGCAACTATTCCTTTTTCGGCAAGATCTTGAGGATTCTTAGACGCGACTACTTTGGCTATGTCTCCAGCTAGTACTATTCCGATGATTTTCTCCTCCTTGAGGACTGGAAGTCTCCGTATTTTCTTGCTCGACATTAGAGCCGCTGCTTCTTCAACAGTTGCCTCTGAATCGATCATATGCACTGGGGTCGACATTATGTGTCTAACTCTCATATCAGAGGGAGCGGCTTTCCATTTCAGAATTTCCTCGACGAAATGCCTACATGTAATTATTCCAATTACTGTCTTGTTGTTTTCAACAAGAACAAATCCTCCCTGCGCTTCTAGTATCAGTTTCCCTGCCTCATAACCATCAGAGGTTGAGTCAACGGAAAGCACTTTTCTCCTCATTATATCGGTAACTTTCGATGTCTGCACGCACCGTCAGGTCTTACAATGTATTATATTGTGTTGTATGATCGATATGCACAAGAAAAGTCTAACTTTCTTCGGGGATCTCCGAATCATGAATAACGAAACATTAACCTTCTCTCATTCCTGTTCCGAACGACGGCATAGAAATGATTATGGGCGCAACGATATAGGGAAAGTCAGTACTTGGTTCACGGATCCAGTTGATCCAGGTCTGTAGGGATATAGAACGTTTCGATAATCCCTGCTATCTAGTTTCTCTTGGCCATGGCCATGGATCCAGATTAGACTGATTTCGTCTTCGACTTTGTTTCTAGGATTATGGATTCAAAGCTCATGTTTCCCACACTAGGCCTTACTAGTTCACCCCTCTCTACGTAATCGATCCTTGGATAACCACTAGAGTTGTCCGCGCGGGTACTACGCAAAATTCCACCAATAATCAAGAGAAACATCGATAAACCGAATAACGCTACTATGTGCCATATGTTCAGGAATCCGAGTCCAACGAGGTTGAGATACTGTTGTATCCCAACGTATTGAGCGATAGCTCCAACTATGCCCATGGGAATGACAGTCCAAATCATCGCTTTGATCGCTCCGCTTGACCCTGAGGATTTCTGCTGAGCTTCTAACATCTGACTCCTCTCCACTTCAATGATTCTATTTTCATGCCATAATTTGACACTCGAGCCTCTTTAAGGGACCCCATTCCGGAATACTCGAACTCTCTGATGATTAATTCTACATCGTGATAGGTTTCGCTGAATGGTGACTTTAAGGCCGAAAACTTAGGGATCCGGGGAAACCCATAGTAGAATTCACCCATAGACCAAGATTAAGGGTCCTTGAACCTAGGGACATATCGAGCATACTTACTCTACAGATCCAGTTTAGATTATGTAGGCACTGATGGATGTAGATCAGCGGCCGAGCTGAACTGAATACTTTCTTTCCTGAATCCTGAAAACGAGTCGTGTCAGGATCGGATCCACAAAGCGAGTGTCACAGACCTTACTAGCAACAGGTCTTAACTGCGACTCCAGATAATTTGGTCATGAAAAGAAAATGGATTCAAAGTGCCGATATTCAAGAACGCGGATTTCATCTCAATTCCAATTCCACGAAAATTAGGAAAAGCTAGGACATTACAAGCCGCCACTCTCACCGCAAGCAAAAGATATTATTGGTCGAGTCTCCGCGATGCTGTAAGAACCCCCAAGAGGTTAGCAACTTCTTCGAAGTGGGGAGCGTACGCGTTCTTGATGTCTATGTTTCTGGTTCCCATGCCTATGTGGCGATGGGAGGAGTTGGCTTGAGGGTGATCGATGTTTCTGATCCAGCAAACCCTGAGGAAGTGGGCTTCTTCGATACCGCAGGAACTGCCGAGGCCGTATTTGTTTCTGGTTCGTATGCGTATTTGGCTGACGGGCAAGACAGCTTACGGATATTTGACATCTCTGATCCAACGGACCTGCAAGAGATTGGTTTCTTCGACACCCCAGGAAATGCTCAAGATGTTTACCTTTCAGGTAACTACGCTTTCGTTGCAGACGGGCCCAGTAGTTTAGTTCTGGTAATAGATGTCTCAGACCCGACGAACCCTAAACTAGCAGGTGAATATGAGACTCTGGGTTTCGTCTGGGGCATTTACATTTCTGACTCTTACGTATATGTGGCTAATGGGGAGCAGGTGTTCCTTATCTTGCGTTTCGAATCTTAGTGATCGTGGCGACACTGACACCCGCTAAAATCCATTGGTTCAACCTATGCCTCTCCGTCATTCTACTGAAGAGGTATGAAACTTCCCGCATTAAAAACTTCTTTAGCGCATTCTGAATCGCTCACCCTCAATAATCATTGCTAAACTCTCATCGGGCTATGTCTATTATTCGGTCGCCGAATCATAATCGCAGTAGAAGCTAAACAATTGAAGTAGAAAAGGGCCGAACTCTAGAAAACTTTTCGTGAATTAGGCTACCCTAATGTTCGTATCGTGGGTCCTGCATTCCGTCGATAACGCCGTTTGACCTCATACTGATAAGGCCATTAAGCAATCTGCCAAGTATGCGTATGGATCGTTTTACCATCTTCATATTCCCTTAGAAACTGTTGAACGCATCGTCGATAGGGCCGTTACCCTTCGATCTCATACTAACCAAGTCGTTCAGTACGCCGCCAATGATGTAGAGAGCTCTTCGGAACATTGGGCTACTACTCCCGAAGTCCGTCATTGATGGGCCCATTAATGCCCTTCGATCTCATGCTTAAAATATCATCGAGAAGTCCACCAATCATGTAGATCGTACGCTTCAACATGGACTCGCCTGCTAGTCAATTGTATATATTGATTCTGAAGCCAGAACTCTACAGCTTGGATCCTGAATCCATTTGAATTAGAAAAAACCGCATTTTGTTGGGCAATCGTTGTGTATTTGCCACTAACCTGCAGTAGAGAAGGGACTCCCGCCTTACTTCTTCATCAAAGAACTTTCCACTTTGGTTCATCTGGTAGGACGAAGCAATTTTCTACATATCATCATCGCGGATCCAATTTGGCAGGGATAACATCATTTCTCAATCCCGAGACAGATGGTTATATGGATAGTTACTTGGCATGATAGCTAATCGAAATTGAGCAAGGGATCGCTTCGCGACAGACGAGTACAGCTTGTGATAGTCGGAGCTATCGTCCTCGTTGTAGTTCTGACTGGATTCTTCTTTGCCACAGGTCGAATTGGATGTGGAATCGGTATTGGTGTTTTTGGACCGAGAAGCCTGGAGAGATGTGGGCCTTTCGGAGGAGGATTAGCAAACCCATTTCCGCCTGTGGAGGATGGATGGAGGGAAGCTGCTATCCTGACAGGGGGACTAGATGACGATTGGGATGGAATGGGCAGTTTTTCCATAACTACCATGAGTCGGTGGAGAGCCTACCTATTCGCAATATCTTCATCTGATGGAGTGGCTACGATTTCTATAGAGGTACCTGGAGTTGCAAGTCATGAATCGCAATTCGGCGGTGAAATATCTCCACTCCGTTATCCATTATCACCAGTAATAGTCGATGCTCCACCAGGAGAGCATACCATAGAGATAGAGACGGAGCGCATCCTGGTCTGGATGCTGCGAATAGAGGAGGTAGACTTGGGGCCCAGTACGACATGCATAAGCGGCTTTGAAGGTACGATAACCGACCTGAATGGGGAACCCTTAGTTGGAATGAGGGTAGTTGTATCAAGCATAGTCAGTGGTATTGCAAACATTCCAGAGATTTCTCCTGAAAGCGATCAAGGCGGCCGATACAGTTTCACCAGCATACAACTAGAGACCTCGGAAGTGCAAGTGGGAGTCGCTATACATGACAGGGACGGGAGCCAAGTTGGCTTCGAGATTATTACTCTCAGATGTGGAGAAACGTCGATACTGGACTTTAGCTTTAGCATTCAGGGCGTTACTAGCAATATTATCATGCTCAGAGAGGGTCAAAGAGAAGGTCCACTACTCGTGCAGACAATATCTCCCGACGAAGTTATCGGTTTAAACTTTATAGAATTTCCTGTCGCCAGAGAGGAAGGTTTCCCGATAACTCTACGACCGGGAGAAACCGTGAGCAATGGCTGCACGATCACTTTGACGCTAATTGAGATTCAGGGTGAGACGGCCGTCTTCAGTAGGACAGAGAACAGAGATAGGCCAGTATGCCCTATAACTTAGGGCGCCAGAGCGAATAGTGAGTCTATCGAACAATGATGCTGGACGGCTAGACTCGATCCTCTGAATAAATTGCAGGACAGATTCAATGCTCTGCTTCTCAAGAGATCGAGTTCTGGAGTCCGAGGTAGAGTCTCTTGACCCCGCGATTTAGCTGCCGGCTAATGGGTAAACATCTATAAGGAGGGCTTCATTTTCCTCCGTTATGGGTTCTCTACAAAGTTCACTGGACCACATAAAGAATCATACAGAATATCCTACAACTAGCCAGGCATTGATAGCTGCGTGCAACAATATGTCTGAGGTAGCTGGAGAGGATAAAGAGTGGTTCGGAAAGACCCTTCCGGAAGGAACGTACGGTACTCCGGAAGACGTGGTAAAGGCCGTCCTAGCCAAAGTCTGAATACGAAGACTGGCTGGTCGCGGTCTCACCTATTTTTTTTAACAAATAGTTAGTCTAGACTAACTCGATGCTAAGCACTAGTAATCGTCAGGCTTTGGTATTGTTTGGAACGCCGAGTTTCTCTCTTTTCTGAATCTACTTCGTTCACGGTTTGATCCCGTCGTCGATGAATCCTGGAAAGCCCTTCGACCTGAGACTAACCAAGTCGACCAGTACACCACCGATTATGTAGAGAGCTCTTCGGAACATTCGACTAGCCTGCCTGAAGTCCGTCGTCGACAATAACGCCGTTACTGAGCTTCGAGTTCATGCTCACAATGTCGTGTAGAAGTCCGCCAATCATGTAGATAGCACGCTTCAACATGGACTCGCCAATAGGTCAACTCTATACCAGTTCTGAAGCCAGAACTCTACTACCTGGATCCTGGATCTATTTGTATAAGAAAAAACCGCATTTTATTGCGAAATTGTTGTGTCCTTTATCCTTAGTGGATTCTGCCTCTAATGAAGTGAATCAACCCTTTTTTTAAAAACATGAGACCAACTTACCGCTTTATTCAACTGACTAGTTACTGAGCATGCTGTGAACTTGCGCTGAACTAGCTAGCAGGGGAAGAAGGCTGACCAGGATTCGTTACGGGATAAGTCTCGCGTAGTCTACAAGTAGCTATGATTGACGGTCTCTCTCGCTTGACGGTCTCAGAAAATAAGCCCGCCGAGGCTCAGAACGACAATGATGATCAACAGAATTCTTATCTCCTTCAGAACGCCCGTCACCTTACGTAGTTCCTGGACCTGTTCTTCTTCTGGCATAGCTCGACTACCTTTTCAGGGTTGTAAAAAGGTTATGGTGAGGAGCGGATCACTCGCCATTGATACAATGGAGTACATCCTGATGGTCTGAGGGCTCAGATCCATACGTGAGGGAGCCTGTCTCCGGCGGGGGATGGTTTTCTCTGCCACATAAGGAGGAGTATTGAGAACCTAATTCTTTTTCCTCCCCAGGATTAGTACGATTGCCCTAGTTAGGACTACGACCGGATAGACAATCGAATATTTCACAATATCCCTGACAGCTCGATTTTGCCACATTTTATTTGCAAGGGGAGGACTCAACAAATAATAGAAATTCAAAAGCGTTTCAAATTGCTGTTTCATCTTCGACTTTAGAACGACCTCATCTCTAAACTCTCGTAAGAACTGAACATGTGTATCCAGCTCTGATCCGAAAGCCGCCGTAGCGATGAAACAACGTGAGGGAGGGGGAGGGATCATAATGTCTACCTGAAGCGCATTAATGACGTTACCGATCTTGCATGCAATACTGACTAAGGGTGAACCCGCGAAATGCAATGCCACAATATTGTTATTATCGTCGAGGTGACATGAACCTGAATCTCCACCTGCTCCCATCGGGGTAGTAATGACAACGTCCTGAATCACCCTGATATCACCAGGACCGTACTCAACAGATACCACTGCATTAGGGTCAGTAATCTCGCCACTAGTCAGTCCAGTGGTCCTCCCAGACTTCTTGACTCCCATCCCAGCAATCGGATTAAGATTCAACCCATTTGGAACCCCTGTCTCAAGTATGGTAGAGGTTGCCAAACTTTCGTTGTCGAGTACCGCAATCCCACAGTCCACATTTCCTCCAGATTGAGGGACCTCGATCCCGATCGATACTCCTACCTTATCATTTGCGATGGAGCCGCCATCAGCCACGCCCGGCTGAAGAACGTCCTCCTGGTCTTTCAGCACATGCCAATTAGATAGAACCGCGACTCCACCGTCACTTCTCTTCCTCACCAAGCAACCAGCAGTTCCTGCGGTCACGGAAGTTGACCCGATACTCACTCCCATGGAGAAT
>SDBV01009213.1_pt1 | contig 13163 bp, 20 predicted proteins | sample 2277081 | NCBI WGS metagenome assembly SDBV01 (sample SAMN10402039, study PRJNA504765) | marine sediment metagenome | isolation source: marine sediment core GS10_PC15, 223 cmbsf | place: Arctic Ocean: Southern Knipovich Ridge | collected 2010
CTGTGGTGGACGGTCGCTACCATGGTCATCTTGCTGGGGCACCTGGCGGCAGATCTGATAGGAGACATCCCGTGAATGAAGATGATGACCTGCGTGCGTATCTGGCCGGAGGATTCTACACGGCCAGGCGGTCATGGGTCGAGGCGTAGCACTCCAGGCGGCGCGCCGGTGGCCGCTGCTGCCGCAGGTGCTCGCGGAGCTACTACGCAACGAAGGCAACCATGTGTTCGATGTGTATAAGCCACGCCGGTTGCCGACGCTCCTCACGTTCCCTGTGAAGCAGCACTGGCGTGAGCGCGCGGATATAGATCTAATCGAGCGGTCGGCACAGGAACTGGTTGCCAAGGTCGACCGCCTTGCGTATCGTCAGGTGGCGCTCCCACGTGTCGGCTGCGGGAACGGGTCGCTGAACTGGGCGGACGTCCTGCCCATCCTGGAGCGCCACCTCGACGACAAATTCATCCTGGTCAGTCTACCAAGTGAGGTGCGTCATGAAGCGTAAGACATCGCCATCCACCCCTACGCGCGGGAGCACACACACACGCGCGCGCGAGCGCCCGCGCGCGCGACGGGTACTCATCTGCGGCAGCCGCACGTACAAGAACGCACGCGCCATCGCCAAGGCCATCGCCCAGCTACCTACTGGCACGGTCGTGATCCATGGCGGCGCGGCAGGGGCCGACAGCCTGGCCGACCTGTACGCCCGCCAGAATGGGCTGACACCTGAACCCTATCCAGCCGACTGGGACAAGTACGGCAAGGGCGCAGGGGTCGTGCGGAACAAGCAGATGCTGGACGAGGGCCAGCCGACTGAGGTCGTGGCCTTCGTCCGCGACCCGTCCAGCAGCCCTGGCACGGCTAACATGGTGCTTCAGGCCCTCGCGCGGGGCGTGCCGGTCGAGGTCTTGACGTAGCAAAAGAAAGTTCGTATTTCGCCTCCAAAGGACTGCGGATTCCCGCACAGGTGCCGATACTGTCAGTGAAGGGAAGAGGAGGCGGACAACCCTGGGAGAGCAGACAGGCCGGTCTACCGAAGCCAAGGCCAGACTCAAGAGAGAAGCCACCGCGACGCACAGAAGGCCAAGAAGCCCCAGCCGCCCCACCTCCCAGAAAGGAGGATCGAGCCGCGATAGCTGCGGGGCCGAACCAAGGCCTCACCACCTACGCGGTAGCCCGATCCCCCCACCAGCCCCGCCAAGGTCGCGCCCTCAGAAGCTGGCTCTGGCGGGGCCGAAGATTTAACACTCTTGACCTGCCAAACCCCTGTGCGTTTGCCCGCCGGTGCCGTTACTACAAGTGAGGAGAGAACATGAGCAACCAGATCACCAGCCAGACTACCCCCATCGCGCAGCACATCAGCGACATGAACATCAGCTACTCGCTCTACGACACAGGCGACGGCGAGGCAGCCTACCTGATGCGCGACGAGGACGCCAACGAGATGCTCATCCGACACAACGGCCCCATCGAAATCATCACCCTCCGCTACGAGATCGACATCGAGATGAGCGCCTAGCCATGACGAAGCTACGAGACTACTGGGTAGTGCGGTGCCACCGGCACGGCGACGACGCCGATAATTGCTCCGGCACGCTCATCCACATCACAGCCAGGAACGGGCGCGGGATGCCAACAGCGGCTCGCTGCCTGATGCATGGTGAGATACCGGCAGAGTTCATCGCACAGACAATGGCAGACATCCGGCAGGCGTGGCGGAGGGCAAGATGACGATGATCACCAAGACGGTCTACCACGGCACCACCCGCGAGAACGCCGATCCCATCCTCGCGAACGGCTTCAGCCTCGACCGCATCAAGCCTCGCTGGATGAACGACCTAGCGGTCAGCACCTTCACCACAGAGCGTGCCGTCCGCCGGTTCTTCGGCAAGCGCGAGGTGGTCGTCCTACGGCTGAAGGTGCGAGGTCGCTTCCTCCGGCTCGCCCGCTTCGAGACCGGCCCCGTCGAGGGCGCAGCCAACGCCAAGGACTACACCCGTCGCATGGTCGACGCCGGTGTCGACGCCGTCCACAGAGAGGGCGGCGCGGTCTACATCTACAACCCCGACACGATCCAGTCGGTCGAGGAGGTCGCCTAGCCATGACGAACAACGAACGGCTCTTCCGCATCAGCCTGGTGTGGACGCCCTCCCGCCGCGTCGTCTACGGCAAGAAGACATGGACGTACGCGAAGGCCTTCTACACCTACGACCGCGACAAGGCGTTCCAGATGAACCGTGACCTGCGCGGCGACCGCTACGGCCCGCGCGTCCACCTATGCGCCGTCCGGCCACTAGGCAACGAGGTACTGGACACCTGGATCAAGTCACGGTCGCGCAACGGACGCGTCCAGAAGGGATGGAGATGATGAAGCGACACAACACCTGTGGCGTCTGCGGGTTCTCACGCTACCAAGCTCGGCTCGGCCTCATCGAGAGTGAGTGCGAGCGGCGCGGCGACAAGCACCTGTGGACGTACTAGCAACAGAGAGGAGGTGAACCAGAATGGCAGACCACATCACCCGATGCGACGTGAACGACCAGGCCCGAATCCTCATGGACATCATCGACATGCGATCCCACGAGATCGAGGCCGACACAGTGCTGGCGGTGCTCTTCGTCAACGGGCGGGAGCGCGGCTGGACGCTGGGCCAGTACACCGACCACGAGATCAGCTTCGCCGAGTGCCGTGGCAGCGACCAGATCGTTCTGTACCCCTTCCGCTGGGGCAACAAGAACTGCGAGGCGGACTACAGGAAGCGTACCATCACCCTGGAGACGCGCGACTTCGATACCGCCGCGACCTTCGTGATCCACTACCTCAACACCGGCGACCTGACCGTCGACGCACTCGGTGCGCTGCTCCCGCCAGGCGGCTCGTTCCGCCTTGGCCAGAAGGAACACAAGAGCAGCCGCGACCGTATAGTAAGCTAGGACGACAAGAGGTGGGCAGGGATGCCCTAGTGAAGGAGGAACGTCAGATGGTACGATGTGCCAGCGCACAACATTCACCGAGGAAGGTGCGCCGCATAACGCTACCCTCCGGTCGCGATGTGCAGATCGACCGGATGGATCACTGCGGCGACCAAAGCTGCCACGACTTCGACCAAACAGATGCTGACTCAGTCATCGTCCGTGTGGGCCAAGGCGACGTCTGGTACAGCAGGACATTGCCAGTCAAGAGCTTCCCGTTCTTCGGCAGGCCACTAGCGCAACGGATACGGGAGGCGATCATCCAACTCGACACTCCTCCACCAGACGAGAGCGGGTCGAACATAGTGGAGGAGGCAGTAATGGCGGCGCTGTTCTCTGGCGGCCCCGTCGAAGAAGGCCCATATACCACGCGGAGGGAACCGCCGTTGGTATCCCGTCGACCGCCACCTCCGCCACCTCCGCCGAAGCGAGGTGCGCGAGAATGACAGCCATCATCATCCTGCTCTGCGTGGTCATCATCATCGGCTTCGCCCTAGAGGTCATCGTAGGCAGAGGCGGTGGGCCGACGATGCTGCCGCTGCCGGATCGCCCAGCGCCTCGCTACCCCTCAGAGCTAATGAATGGCGCTGAGACCTTCCCGCCGCCGACCCGTCCCAGACCGATGACGCCTCCCTCGGAGTAGCGTATGGTAAGATGATGCAGAATCCTGAAGAGGTCACCGAGTTCGAAGATCGGTGGCACAAGAACCCACGGGCCGCGCTGCAATGGCTTGGCCAAAGGAGACTGACTATGAATCCGTTCGCCATCATCGCCACCATCCTCCGCAAGCGGCAGATCGGCCTGACCATGTTCGCGCGGCAGTTCCTGATCCGCTTCGACCCGCATGTACAGCCCGATCCGGTCGAGCACGTCCTGTGGAACATCTTCGGCTTCGACCTGCACGGTGGCGTCGACCGCTACTCCGCACAGGTGGAAGGCTTCGTCGCGGTGCTAGGCTTCACGGTCGATGTTGACCTGGCCTTCAGCGCCATCGGCACCGGCGGGATCAATGTTGCCATCGAGACGCCGCTGTTCACGCTGCACATGACGGTCGGTACGTACCTGCCGGAACCGGAGGAGCAGCCGGTGCGAGGCCGCCTTGCGTAGAGACGAGATACGCGCGGGCTTCCTCATGGCGGTATCCGTGGAGCTTCAGCGCGCCGATGCTCTGCACGGCGACGCTGCTGACCTGTACGAGATGCTCGCCGTACTCGGTGAGGAGTCTCCCTGGTGCCCAGATTCATTCCACGCATAGCCCTCTGGCTGCTGATCGTCGTGGCCCTCTGGGAGGGGTTCGTCTACCTGTCCAGCCGCCCACGCTTCTGGGTGCGGGTGGCCGTGGTCGCTCATCAGATCGGCACCAGCGCGCTCCGTATCCACGCGCGTGTGGGTGCGCGCACTGGCGATACCGTCACCGACATCGAGGAGTACCTCCGGCAGGAGCGAAGCCTCTAATGGCCGCGCGCCGTCCACACCAGCAGCGCCCCGCATATCGCGCATGCACTAGCCCTGGCATCATCGTGGGTGGTGTAGCACACTAGATGTTAGCAGCCCTGTGTTCTACAGTCGCAGGCCGAAGACGGCAGGAGAGAGAAGCTCACACACTCGCGGTAATGCTCCTCCGACCCTGTTCTCCGGCCTGCTCTGTGTCCGAAGCCAAATCCAAGGGCTGCCGGAGGCGTCGTCATGAGCGAGCATCGAGACGGCTGGACACCGGCCTGGGTCATCCTCAACACGCTGGCTACGCTACTGGGAGCAGTGGCAGGATCGGCAGCGTTGATCTTGTACGTCCTGGCACGGTGACCGTGCGTAAGGTATAGTGTTCAATATGCGGGGTGGAGCAGTGGTAGCTCGTCAGGCTCATAACCTGAAGGTCGGGGGTTCGAATCCCCTCCCCGCTACCAAAGGAATCTGATGCCGAGAAAGCAGCAGACGTCGAGCCTGGAGTACAGCAAGGCGGAGCGCGAAGAGTTCATCCGCGACCCCATGCTGTTCCGTCGCCAGGAAATCGTCCTGCCTAGCACAGGCAAGAAGTGGGACAAGAGCATCGAGCCGTGGCAGGAGAAGGACGTCTTCGAGCCGCTCGACCGCCGCAACAAGCGCACCGGCAAATGGATCTACAGCCTGGTGTATCTAGAACTTCCCCGTGGTCATGCCAAGACACTGATCGCAGCGTGTGAGGCCCTACGTCTGATCGTGACCGAGGACGAATGGTACATCGACGTCTTCGCCTCCGACAAGGATCAGGCGCGCATCACCGCAGAGTTCATCGCGGGATTCGTCCGGCGTAATCCGCGCCTGCAGGCATCGGTCGTGGTCGAACGGAACAAGGTCTACTGCCGACGCACAGGCAGTCGCCTTGAGGTGCTGGCCGCCGACGCACCGTCTGCTTATGGTCGTGGCGGGCTGGGCCAGGGCTACATGGCCATCTGCGACGAGCTATGGACGTGGAAGAACATGGAGCTATGGACGGGCATCCGCTCCGGTGCAGGCAAGACCAACGAGTGGCGAATCCTCATCTGCTCCAACGCAGGCACCGACAAGTCTGACGAGACCGGCGTGGCGTGGAAGGTACGGTCGACCGCCAAGCGCAAGACCAAGACACACTACCTCTACAGCCCGCGTGGGCCTGTGGCCCTGTGGTGGATCAATTCCGGCGCGCCAGACGATCTACAGGGCGAGCTTCCCCTCCCGACGTACAACCGTCTGGTGATGAACACCTGGGTGACGGCAGGTGAGAATGTCTTCACCAAGGAGATGATCGACGACATCATGCCGCGCGATGCCTCGCAGGTACTCACGCGCAACGATGTCTTCCAGTACATCGCTGCGGTCGACCTGGGGCTGGTGCATGACCTGACCGCCCGCTCGGTGGGCCACTGGGATTATGAACAGCAGCAGATCTTCATCGACTCGTTCCGTCTGTGGCAGGGCACCCGCAAGAAGCCCATTCAGATCGCGGACGTGGAGAAGGATATCGCCGAGGTGCATCTGCTGTATCAGACAAAGAAAATCGTGCTCGACCCGTGGCAGATGGCGTCGACCGCACAGCGCATGGGCCACATCGTCGAGGCGCAGCCGATCACCACACAGTACCGGCAGCAGGTCTCTGAGGTGTTCTACCAGTTGGTCGCGGCCCGCCGCATCTCCCTCCCCTTCGATGCCTACCTGCACAACCAACTTCTCGAGTTGGTGCATGTCGAGTCTGCGTCTGGCTACAAGCTGGAGGCACCGCCTGGCGGCCACGACGACCTGGCGATAACGATCATGATGATCTGCCACTACATCATGGCCAACCTGAAGAAGCTGGCACGGATATCATTCGGCAAGCTGGGTGGCCCCGCCAGACGCGCATTAGGCCGCCAGCAGATCGAGGGCGAGATCGGATCGACATCGGACATGCTCCGGTATCTACGCGAGCACCGGCTCGCCGATGAGGAGCACCGTCGTACATTGGGACAGGAGAATGATGAGATGCTAGAGCGCGTCGCTACGACGGGGAGAGGCTAGCTGTGTCCTGTAGCATCTGTCATCGTCCGGTTGCGCCCGCGCCTGCCGTGCCGTGGGCTGAGACGCGCACAGGGAAGATGCATCAGTACGAAGGCAGCCATGAGGGAGGCCCGTACGATCCCGCGCGGCTGCTCGCGGCAGTGGCGCACCTACCACAGGTGCATGAGGTCTGTGCGCTGCTCACGCCCGCGCCCGCGCGCGGGAAGCTGATACGCCAGGACGAACGGCTGCGTTCGTGAAGTCATGAGCACCATGCGCATCATCAATGCCAGCCACACCTGCATGCTCTGTGGGATCGTCGACCTGACCAGCGAGCTACGGCGCGCACGCCGATACCGCCTGCCGGTACCGATCTGCAACCCCTGCTGGCCGAAGGAGCGACGCCTACTCGCGGAGGCAGCCCATGCCGAATCCACGTAAGGCCCGCGCGCGCGACAGGCAGCGAGAGAAGGCCGCTCTGCCCAAGCAGCATGGCGGCAGCCTCCGGCGCATCTACCCCGATGCAGTGCGGAAGCATGCCCACCGGCGGAGACAGCGTCGCAGGAACTGATCAACAAAGAAAGTTCGCCTTGACCCCTGCGGATTCTCCGTAGCGTGCCGATACTATAGATGAAGGAGATGACAACCATGAAGACTTGCAAGCGATGCGACGGACGAGGCGAAGTCCTGGTCGACCCGAACAACATTGGACACATACTGTTCGCCCCGTGCCCACGATGCAGATAAACCGAACGGGTGAGGAGAGAACGAAGATGACCCCGAACGAAGAAGCCGCTGAACGACTCCGCGAATTCACCCGCGACTGGAGCGTACCGGAGAAGCGAGTGGTCGAGGATGTGATCGCAGGACGCGCAACCGCGATGGCCCAGCGTCACGACCGCCGCCGCGACCCTGGCCGCCCATGGAGGACGAAGTGATGACCTACCGACTCGAAGGCAACGACCCGACACGAACCCACGAGTACCAGTCGCCCGACGAGGTGAAGGCGATGATCACTGGCGGAGGCAGCACACCGGACTACGGAGAAGCGTATCCACCGACAGCCACGCCTCCACCGCCGGATGGCGACGACGATGAGGTCATGGTGTGGCTGACCGGCGAGCGCACACTAGACGAGTCGCGCATCCTGGCCTATCACGAAGGCCGCTGCCCGACCTGCGGTCGGAAGAGCGACTGCTGCTGCCAGGGCTGCCCTACCTGCCCACAGACCAGGATGGCGGATGGTAAGATCTCAGAGGCATGGGCTAAGATCCAGGTCGGCCTCGGCGACCGCGACCCACAGGAGCAGATATAGCCGCCCGCCGATTTAACACTTGGCCCCTGCAGATTCGCCGCTACGTGCCGATACTGATGGTGAGAGGAGAAGGACAACATGGACAGCATACTGCTAGGACTTGTGCTTGGCCTGATCCATGGCAAGCACCACGACCACGACGACGCCACCCCGCCTCCACCATCGCAGAGCTTCTCCGAAGCATGGAAGGCTGGTGCAGAACGAGGCAGAAACAACTTCATAATCCGCTGGGCTGACTCGCTCCCAGGTGGGCGACAGTGGCGGGCGGAGAGGTGGGCGCGTCGTGGCTAACCCCGCCACGCGGCTGGACATCAGTCCTTCCCGCTACGGCCGGATGACGGCCAATCTCCCGTAGTCCCGAAGCTACAACAGTTGCCATCTTGCCCTCCGGCGCGCATGCTGGAAGGTGAGATGCCGCAGGTAGTGCCGACACGTCACTCGCGGGTAGTCCTGTTCGCCGATGGTGTGCGGGAGCTTCCCGATGGATGGGAGGAACTCATCCATGAGCCGTTGATCCTCGACGGCGCATGCGAGTTGACATACCAGGAATGGTACCACTGCACGGTACAGCAGCCGAGGCTTGATGCTGCGCGTAGCGCTGCGATCAACGATGCTATCCGCCAGCACTTTGGGCTAGGCGGGCTTGGCTTGAGATAGGAGTTTCCACCGTGGGTCTACGCACTGCTGTTGCCGCCTTCTTCGCCGCGCTGACGAAGGCACCCAAGAAGGAGGGCAAGCGGAAGACACAGCCTACCGTCAAGGGCTTCGCATCCAACCGGCCTGTCGGCAAGACCAACGCAGACATGCTCCGGCGCTGGTCGGGCACCAACGAGTGGATCAGAACCGCCATCGACCTTCGGCGCAGCCAGGTCTCAAGTAACGACTGGGACATTGTCCCCATCGACACACGCCAAGAATTCTCTACTGAGTTGCAGGCGCAGCTTCTGAACCTATTCATGCTGCCGAATCCGAAGGGAGATTCTTTCCGCTCTCTCATCGAGCCTGCAATAGAAGACCTGCTGGTGCTCGACGCGGGCTGCATCGAGATCGTCCGAACGGCACGAGGACTGCCTGTTCAACTGTACGCCGCTAACGGTGCCGACATCCGCATCGATCCTGCTTGGGATGGCAGCGACCCGAACTCGCCGCGCTATCACTGGTTCCCGAATGGGCGCTGGGCGCAGGGCCTCGCCAACGAAGACCTGGTCTACATGATGACCCGCCCCGCGAGCTATCGCGTGATCGGACTCTCCACACTGGAAATCCTGCAGAGCACCATCGAATCGGATCTACAGGCAGCGGAGTACAACCGAGGACTGGTTACGCGGGCCGCACCGGCTGGCGTGCTCAACCTTGGTGAGGATGTCGCAGCCGATCAGGTCGATGCCTTCCGTGCGTATTACGAGGCGGAGGTGTCGGGCCGGTCAGCGACTGCGATCATGGGCGGGGCGAAGTCTATTCAGTGGATGGGCTTCGGCCAGAACAACCGTGAGATGCAGTTCATGCAATGGCAGTTGTACCTGGTGCGGAAGATCGCAGCGGTCTTCGGTGTCGCAGCGCAAGACCTGGGCATCACCGGAGATCTCAACCGCGCGACCGCCGAGGTGCAGCAGGAGCTTAGTGAAGACCGTGGCCTCCGCCCGTTGATGTTGCTCGTCGAAGAGTACATCAACCGCGAGATCGTCGGTAGCTTCGTTAGGTACTCCGCCAAGAAGAAGTACTACTGCGGCGAGTGGGACATCAAGACCTATCGCAGAGCCATCGCGCTGTCCATGCTCGACGGACGTGACGACCGCTCGCTCAAGGTCTTCAAGGAGTTCAGCGAGGCCAACCTCGGCAACCTGCACTTCAACTACCGTGTCGTCACAGGCCGGAGCCGCCGCGAGATTCGTGAAGACATCAAGACCTACCTGAATGAGCTTCCGATCTGGACGATCAATGAGGGCCGCCAGGAACTGAACCTAGACCCCATCGAAGGTGGCGATCAGATCTTGATTCCGACCAACCTGGGGCCGGTGCCGCTCGATGCCTTCCTCGGCAGTAGTCCAATGGTACCCCTGGGCCAGCAGCAACCGTTGAACGAGGAGCAGGAGAAGCACCTGCTCGGCCTGGATGGGCAGCCAATCTTCCTCTCCACACGTGAGGCCCAAGAAACGGGCAAGGCTATGCTCGTGGCACCCGATGGCACGGCCAAGGCCAAGGGGCCGCGTAGTCCCGCCCTGGCCCGCCTGGAGACGGATCTAGCCGTCCGCGTGGGCCGCTGGTTCCGCCAGTACGCCACCGCCGCGCCGATCAGTGATTGGGTGACCACGGCTGTATCACTAGCCGCCGAGCTTAAGGCGCGCAAGACAGTCAAGAAGAGTGACCCGCCTAGCGCTGCGCTCCTACGCCTGCGCGCGGAGATCGCCATGTTCGACAACACAGAGGTCGGCCATGAGCTTCAGGACTTGCTGCGTCGCATACTCGCGCAGTCACACCAGGCGTCCTATACGGTCGGCGGCCAGATTGCGCTGGAACAGATTGGCGTGGCCACGAGCTTCGAACTTATCAACCCACAGGTCATCGAACAGCTGGAGCAGCTTGCCTACGGTACGGTCAAGGGCATCAGCGAGACGACCCATGTGCAACTAGCCGACATCCTTGCGCGCGGAGCCACCGAGGGTGCGGGCGTGGATACTATAGCCCGCGACATCACTAGCACGATGAAGTCTCAGTGGCCAGATCTGAAGGCGGGCCGTGCCCGTACCATCGCCAACACCGAAGTCAACCGTGCGATGTCTAAGGCTACGCGGGATACATACTCGCGCAATGGCATCGAGAAGCAGGAGTGGATCACGACCGGCGACGACCGTGTCTGCGACATCTGCGAAGCGAACGAAGCGCAAGGCGCAGTCAAGTCGGACTTCACCTCCGGCGACACAGAGCCGCCTGCACACCCGATTTGCCGGTGCGCCCTGATCCCTGTGATCCCAGCGGAGTGGAATCCGCCGGACGATCCATGGATCGGTGGCGACGAAGGCTCAGCATAGAAGCTTCAGGCGTTGACCCGCATAGGCGTGCGATGCCAGACTGGGAGTAGTCATGACAGACCGAATCATCATTCCAGGCGAGCAGTGGCCGGAGCCAGACTTCGTGGTCGTCAGCCAAGCGCTGAAGGCGGCGGACGGTGTTGACTCGGACTTTCTCAAGGGCATCACAGTGGCGGACGGTGACCGCTTGGTCGTCTGCACCGCCTCCAGCACATCGCTCGATCTAGACTCCGACCGCTTCACTAAGGAAGCCCTACAGGACATGGCGAAGGGCTTCACTAGCCTGACGATCTTCCTGAACCACAGCTACACAGTGCCAGGGGACATCTTCGGCCAGGTGGTACGCTGCGCGCTGATCGAGCGGGATTACCTCGACTTGGATATAGCAATCCGTGTGACCAACCACAACGAAGCCGCCGACAAGACCTATGGCATGATCCAGGATGGATTCCAGCTTGGCGTCTCGGTCGGTGTGCTCGTGCTCGACTACGATAAGATGGAAGAGGAGACTCACCTAGGCCGGACGGTCGTGGCGCTGAAGCGCTCGCTACCGCTCGAAGCCTCTGTGGTGGGTATCCCATCCAACCGCCGGTCGTGGGTACAGCAGGCGATCAAGAGCCTCGTCCAGCGCGGCGCACTTCTGCTCGATTGCGATGAGGAAGGCTGCCGAACCTACTTGAAGGACACGGTGCCCTCTCCACAGCCGAAGCTCATACCCGTCCAGTTCGGATTGGACGATGTGGTGGTGTAGATGCCATCCCAGAAGGAGTCAGCCATGACGATCCCTACCATCAGCAAGTCCGTGGTGCCATACACCGGCACCCCGACTGCTTCTCGTGAGCGTACGTGGAACGCCGGTGCAGCCATCAAGCGCTTCAGCAAATGGGCAGGCGGGCCGGACAAGGAGAAGGTCTCCTGGTCGCAGTACCGCCGCATGTTCGCCCGCTACGATGTGGACAACGCCGCCGACTTCGGTAGCTACAGAGGCCCGCACCACGACATCATCGACGGCGACCCCCACACAGTCTTCCGTGGAGTCGCGGCCTTAGCCGTGACCATCGCCGGTGGAAGCGATGGCACACCTTGGCCGGAGGATGAGTTCGCGGGCATCATAGCCCATGCAGAGAAGCACTACAAGCAGTTCGATGAGAAGGCCCCATGGCAGCGCGACGAGAAAGACTTCGCCTGGCTGCCGGAGGAGACACGTGCCGCCAAGGCGCTGGGCCTCGACCTGACCGAAACGCAGACGGCGCTCTTCGCGCCGGATGGAGCAGGCGTTGCTAAGAATGGCTGCTCCTGCCAGGATGGGAGTAACACCATGCCAGACAACGTACTGATCATCCGAGCCGACGCCGATGTCTCCGAAGAGATTGAGACTCCGGCTGACGGCGTCTTCGACGAAGACGTCGCTGCTGTGAGCATCGACAACGGCGAGACCTGGCTCGAACTAGAGGATGGTCGCATCAAGGATGAGGCCGAGGGTGATCCCGCTGACGGTGACCCCGCTGACGGTGACCCCGCTGACGGTGATCCCGCTGACGGTGATCCCGCTGACGGTGACCCCGCCGGTGAAGGTGATCCCGCTGACGGTGACCCCGCCGGTGAAGGCGATCCCGCCGGTGACCCCGCTGACGGTGACCCCGCCGGTGAAGGCAATCCCGCTGGTGACCCCGCTGACGGCGACCCCGAAGGCAACAAGAACAGCCAACCTGACCTGACGCTCGACCATTCGCTTCTAGGCGAACTGGCGGAGACGGGGTACATGCGGTACCTCTGGAACCTGACCTACGCCCTGAGTGACGTGCTGGTCGGACTGATCGGCGACGACGAACTGTCGGTCGAGGCGAAGGTCGCCAAGAGCGACAAGGCCCTGGTCGAATTCGTCGGTCTGGCCAAGTCCAGCTTCTCCGAGGCAGTGAACATCGCTGCTGATGCGGAGCCGGAAACCGCCGACCCATTCGCCGATATGAGCTTCGCGGACATCGTCCGCACCGCGCTGGCCGAAGCAGATGGGCTTGACCTGTCAGACGCATCCAGCGAGGATGTAGATGAGATCGCGGCAGAGGTCGCGGAGCTTCAGACGAAGCTCAACGAGGCCGCTGAGCAGGGAAGCGTCCAGCAGGAACAGCTCGACGAGGCCAAGCGCCTCATCGACGACCTGCTTGACATGCCGCTGGAACGCAAGATCGACGGCGACCCCGAAGGGGACGACGTCGCAGTCATCAACGAGAAGTACCCCTGGCTCGACCCCACGGTGCGACGCAAGCTCGCAGCCGCGAAGGTCGACTAACGGCCAGGCGTAACAAGGAGAAGACATCATGGCAACGACCCGCGAGATTCGGGAACGCCTGAAGGACATGA
>SDBV01009214.1_pt1 | contig 13162 bp, 3 predicted proteins | sample 2277081 | NCBI WGS metagenome assembly SDBV01 (sample SAMN10402039, study PRJNA504765) | marine sediment metagenome | isolation source: marine sediment core GS10_PC15, 223 cmbsf | place: Arctic Ocean: Southern Knipovich Ridge | collected 2010
TGGTTATACCACATTGGTAAATGTCTCCTTTTAATTTATGCAATGGAACTTCTAGTATAGGAGTTGATTCTCCTACAGCCTTTAAAATTCCTTTAATGTTATAAAGATTTTTAAGGTCATTTGTTTTTACCTCAAAAGTAAGATTTTTCCCTGAATTAATCATCTTTCTTCTCTCTAATTCAATTAATTCTCCAGTCCATTCCACATGACCCCCCAATTTCCATTTTAATCTTGGGATGGTGATCTGTATTTTAATTGCACTTATGGGTTGCCCTTTTTTCATTACAGTAAATTTAACACTGTCAACAAACTTGTCTAAAATAAGGTTGAATCCATTTTCATCCTCATTGATTATCTGCCCTACATTATGTGGTGCATTTAGATCCCACTCCTTATAATTCTGCCCTAAAACCACCTCAAATACTTCCTTATCATGTCCGTTTTCTTGAGGAATAATTAACTCGTTCGCGCATCTAATTTCGATATTTTGGATATATCTAAAATGCAGAATTTTGGATCTCCTACTTTCCTTTTTTTTAATATTAATTTGAAATTCCCCACTTTCAGCTCCTAACTCATCAGGACAGCTAAGAATGATAGGTGCTTTACCAGTCCAAAAGTCATTAACCAATCGAATTCCAAAACTCCTATTCTTAATCCAGACTTCCCATCCTTCTTGATTAATAATAGGAGAACTAATTATAATTGTTCTCCCAATAAAAAGAGGTGACCTTTTACTATAATCATCTAGAATAAAATTTCCTGATAAGAAAAAATCGCATTCACAAGGAAACTGTAATTCACAATTATTTACGACATCTTTAAAAATAAGATAATTTTCTTCTGTTAAATCTATATATTTGATTCTTTCATAATCCCATATCCTAAGATCTTCGATACTATCTGGTTCCTGAGTTAAATCTAAATTCTCCTTGTGGAGAATTAGAAGATGTTTTTTTGGAATTGGAATAAGAATACCTTTTTCATCCCACAAATATTCCATCTTAGCTTTATTTTTAAGTTTCCTCTTAAAAAGGTAGAATTTAGTATCTTTATGTTGATATTTTTGAAATAAGTGATATTTATCAAATTCTTTTGGAAATTCAATATTAAATTTTGTTAATGGCTCAGTAATTTCGAACTCTTTTCTTTCAACCCTTAAATGATTCTTATCTATTTGCGTTATATGGACTCGTGAATTGATCTCCTGGCTGTTTATCTTAATTTGGTAATCAATAGCCTTGAGAGGATTTTGCACTTTTATGACCTGTTCTGGAATAACTAAATTTGCACGTTTTTCAATAAAATCAAGTTCTACATACGGATCTTTAACTTTAGCTGTAATTTTTCTTTCTTTTGGCTTCTCATTACTTATTATTTTTAATATCGGAAATGTATGATTTTTATATGTTAATGATAAAAAGAAATCATCAACACTGTTTAGATATCTCTCCATTTTATCATAAATCATATCCAATGAAAGGGAATAAATGAATCCATTACGTTTAAGTTTTGTAAGTGAAAAAGTTTCATCTTTAAAATTTAAGGAACACTTTTTAACCTCTGTTCTTAACCAAGACTTTATTTCAAGTATAATATCATCTTGATTGGTTGAAATCTCTTCATAATTTATTATACTTAGTAATCCCGAAAATTTTGAATATTTTTTTAATCCTTTAAAACGCCATTTAATTCGAGGAACATTGAATAGAATATGCACAGAATCTTCTTCTGAATTGATTAAAAGATCGACCTCATCTTTGTTTATAGGAACAACAGCTACTAAATCGTAACCACTGGTTCTATCACTTTTCAGAATTTTAGTTATTCCGAGATCTTCACATATAACGTTAATTTCTTCTTTACCGAAGTTCTGAATAAGTAGGGGATATTCTAAGTAATTTTCAGAAGTAGGTAGTACGATTTTTTCTGTAGCATCAATTGATATTGGACAAAATCTAAAATATGTTCTTATTGGGATATCTAATACTTTGTCTTTCTGACTTTCATTTTTAAAAAATTCGAGATTAATTTGAAAATTCCCCACTCTATTGTCTAAAATTATGGGGGTTATCTCGATTTGGTTGTTTTTCTTTAAATTTATAATTTTATGATATATCTCCTTTCCCATTTGTCTTGAACTTTGAATGTGTAATACTTTAATATATTTATCTAGCAATTCAGAACACTTAACTATTACTGAAAAGCTTTTAGAAAAGATTGGTTCCTTTTCAAAAAACTTATCTATAATGTAACCCCCTTCTTTTGGAGCTAAGTTTATTTGAGGTAGTTTGTAAACTTCATCCAAGATAATATCATCTGAATTGATGATTTGGAACTCATTTGTGTTTTGATTTAAATAAATGCATTGAAGTTTATATTTATCGTAAGCAACATAACTAGAAGATCTTAAAGAAGAAGGTTTTATATTTATTTTCTCTCCAGCTAAGATCCAAAAGTAATCATTTGCATTGAAAAATTTATTTAGATCATCTATATAGGGATTATTTTCTTTCAACTCTAGGAAGATAAATACAAGCTCATTTTTATTGGTATATTTATATATCTTATTCAAATCTGAGTTTGAAGATTGAATCTCACATCTAATTGACTTAAATAAGTTTAATTTCAATAATATAGGTTTTTCTACGAGACTTTCAATCCTACAATTATTTTCCCTTAACTCAATACTTTGATTGATTATTGTATCATTAATATCCTTTACTTTAATTTCGCAATTAATAGGGGCAGCATCTTTAAATTCTTCTAAACTTGGAAATTCTAATACTGGTAACTTCAGTTCAATGCTTCCATCACTAAGATTCAATTGAACTAAGGCTTTTCTTCTAATCTTTGCTTTTTTATTAGACTTTACTTCATCAAGATCAATAGGTTCAGAATCAATCGATCTCCCTGTATCTTGGGTTTTTTGATCCTTCAATACACCCTCCCGATTTATTCTAGCCGAAGGTGATAGTATTCTTCTAGGTCTTTCTAAAGGATCCTGATCAAACTCTTTCTTCTTATATTCTTCAAATTCTGTATTAAGTTGGGAAGGCGCTTTTAATTCACTTTTCTTAATTAATTTTCTTTTTTTAAAGAAATCTTTTAATTTATCATATACGCCTTTAAATTTCAGCTTGATTTTTAGAAAATTCATTATATTTTTTATAGAAATCATTTATCAATATTAGATCTTGGAGTATGAATAGGTGAAGAGTAAGAATTTTGCCCGAGATGCACCAATATATAAATCTCTTCTGTATTTTTCAAATTTATACCGATTATTTTTTTCTGGTTTTTGAAAAATTAATAGGATAATATCATTTTCTAATCCTTTAAAAGTACCAATTCCATTAAAAGAAATGAAAATCTTATTCATAACATTATTCCTTAATATCTCTATTTCTTCAATTTTATTAGTTTGGGATAAAGAATATTTTATTTTCTGCTTGGTAATCTTATTTTCTAAAGCATATTCTTGAGTTAAATAGGTAAAGTTTTCATATTTTTTCTCTTTAATTTTATAGTTCTCTCTTGGTAGGAATGAAAAAATTTTGTCACAGAGTATTGTTAATTTTTCTGGATTAATTAGTGAGTATTGGTGTAATTCATATATTTGTACAAGGGCTTTTTTTAATGCATTTTTTAATGTATCAGAAATGATTGGTGTAAAATCTTGTTTAATGCTTGATATTCCTAAATATTCTTTATAGTCTCCCAATTTTGTTTCATTCTGTACCCATTGAATAATTTCATCGGCATTGCGTAGATTTTTCTTTAATTCAAATTTATCTGAGTTAATATCTAATCCTATTTTCGCGGGATCAAAATTCTTGTTAAACTTTAATTGTGCGTGATCGTAGAAAACATAATAAACACTTGATGTCGGATTTTTTAAGAGTAAATTAACTATTGGCCAATATTCATTTGCAATATCCTGCCCTTCATCTATAATGATAGAATTATATTTATAAGTATCGTCCGTTCGATTTTTTAGAATATTATTAATAATTTTTGCCAACTCTTCAAAATTTTGCTGATTTAATTGTTCTTTAAAAAACTTCGTTCTGTCTTCTGGTAGATTTTTTTTTGCTATGGAATAAAAGAATCTGTTTATTGTATTTATTTTGTAATTAATTTTATTTTCGTTAAATTTCCCGCTATAATGGGTCTTTACAAAATTATTAATAAATTCGCTGAGTTTTCGATTGAAGCATAAAAACAAAGTTTTACTGCCTTTATTACATTCTCTGATAAACTTTTTAATAGCCATATAAGTTTTCCCTGTACCAGCACTCCCACTAAAAAGACATCTTTTCTTACTATCTAATAAATCCAGTGTGGATTCTTGAATTTTATTAACTTCATCTAATATAAATCTCTGGCTCTCTAACCATGTATTTAGGCAAATATTTGTATGAATTGTATAATTAATCATGTTGATAAAAAAAGTTTCTAATTCTGGGGGAGGAGTCCGTTTTTTGAACATGCTAAACAGATATATTAAAAAGATTTCTAAAGGAGCCTCCTTAGATCTTTGATTTGGGTTTCTTTTCTCCCACTCTATCTGTGCTTTCATGTCTGATGCATCAAATATCATATCCTCTATGAATTCTCTTATAGGCGATATGTTCTCTTGTTTAAAGTTGCAATCAGGAAAGATAACACCGCAATTAAAGTTGCCTGGGAAACTATTCTTGGCATTTAATTTAAGATAGATACTATTATCTATCTTTTCCTTTAAAGAATCAATATATTCAGTATAAAATCGTAAAAAATAAAACATTGATTTTCGGGCTTGCTTGAATGGATTATTCTTTAACTGTTGATTTCGAATAAAACTCCCCTTGTCATCATAATAATCTCTAGACCATATTGCTTCTCCATCGTTTAAAATATCAGCACCAAATGATTTTTGAGGGTTTTTTCTTAGGGAAGATAACAATTCTCTCTTTAAACTTCCCCCTTTTATTTCTAAAATTAAATAACCAAACTTTGGATTAAAGACGAGAAAATCTGATTCTCCTAAAAGCAAAGATTGACCTTTTTTTCTTTCCATCCATTCAACGGAATGCCAAACATACCAATCATCATTCAAACAATTAATAATTCTAAAAAAGGATTGCTCAGAGTTAGGGACACCTTCCCTTTTCAATGATTTAATGTCTTTTGGAAAAATATGAACCAATATTGAAACAACTCGATTGCTTTTAATTTATATTTTTAAATTTAACATGAAGTTCAATTTTCTATATAGAGAACACCCAATATTTTTATGCCGATCCAGGTCTTTAAATCATTAAATGGTATTGGAATTTTACGGGTAAATCTTGTATCTATCTGTGAATAAACAGCCACTATATATCCTCCAGTGAGTACCTGATCTGCAATGGTATAATTCTTTCTTAGCCATCTCTTTAAAATTTCATCAAACTTCTCACCTATATTCCCAATTACTTCTTCTTCGTATAAAATCTCACCAAGCTTGTCATTACTTTCGTAACATTTAATTTTAATGGGATTACCTATTACAATTTTCTCCCAAAGAAACTCTTGTCTTTTTCTCGCCGCTTCATAATCTCCATTCGTAAATGAAAAAGGTTCTACAGATGTATAAAAATCTTCTCTAATTGTAAAATATCTATTAATTTCAGCCGGTATTAATTCTTTCACATTATAAGGACGATAATTATAAGGTTTGTAATCAAATAATTGACATGTCTTTTTAGCTCTTGTTATTCCAACATACATAGTTCGAGCCGCTTCCTCTAAGTCTTCTTCATGATTGTAGGGATATTTAAATTCATTAATAAAAACATGATCATATTCCCTTCCTTTTGCTTTATGAAAATTAGTTACAACGACACCTGAACGTGTATAGCCATATTCCTCCAACTTACTTTCATCAAAATTTTTGCGAATATTTTTTAATAGGGAAGAGTATTTAATTTCATGCAGTTTAATAACTCGACCTGTTGCTAAATATGTTAAAAATACCCAAGCATATTGCCAAGATAAATTTGTTCTTGAAAGAAAGTCGTCACTCCAAGCTGTCTTGAAGGCTTTTAAGGGTATAAAATAATCTCCTTCTCTTTCCTCAAACATTTCATATAAATCATAAAAAATTTTAGCAATCCAGGGAGGATATAAATTGCTATCTATAAGATAATGATGTTTTATGTTATTCTTAAATAATAATAGGGATATTGCACTGGCATACTTATTAATTCTAAACAATAATGCTGTTTTCTCATCATATTTTAAATATTGTGAAATACTAATTATGAAATCAGAAATGTTCGAAATTTTTCTAGTGTGAGGAAGCAAATCATTCACCTGACTTTTATATAAATTTCTTGTAAAATTACGAGTTGAAATTAATTTCGTAGCATGAGCTATAACCTTTTTAACTTTTGCATCCAAATTTTTGTACCTTGGATTGTTATCGAAATCAACATTTAGATAAATCTCATCGATATCATATTGCTCTTTTAACACTTTTAAAAAGTGACTCGAAGTTGTAAACCTCGTTTGGTGAGATTTTTTGCCCAAATATCCAAAAATTTCTTGGTTTAAGTCCCCTAAGAGGAAGAAACCCATTTTCGAATTATGAGTTCGGTTCATGAAATCAAGGAGCTCATATGTAAATTCAGCCCGATGTGTATTAACATCCTGAACTTCATCAAGAATTAGGTACTTTAACTCTTTTAATTCTGACCATTCTTCTAATCTATGAGTATAATTACCCCACCTAAATATTAATCCATCACTTAATAATGTTCTTGCTAAATTAATATTGCTTGTAAAAGTTTTAGCGTGTGAAGGACTTTTTATATTCGTAGATGAAAGTAACCTCCAAGCAAATTTATCAAACGTTAAAACATTTAAATCTTGATAATATCTGTCCAATCTCTTTAATACTCTATTCTTTACTTCTCTCACAGCATTTCTCGTAAAGCTCAATACCAATAATTCGGTATTAGGGTCTATATCTAAATTTTCTACCAAGTATTTTATTCGCAATATTACACTCTCAGTTTTACCTGTACCTGGTAGACCATTAATAATTACTTTAGAGTAGGAAGGTAATTCCGTGATTTCATTTATATCATTGACTTCTTTAACAAATAACACCCCACGAGAATAATTTCATTTAATCGACCCAATCAATAAGTTTCTATCTAAACCAATATTTCCAAATTCACAGGATGTTTCTGGAAGAAAAAGACATGCATAACAAGCAGCACCGTTAAGTTTCCCGAGTTCTAAATGATTTGTGCCACAAATCGGATCATTTGAACACATATCAATGTTCTCAAGCGCTCGTTTTAAAATTCTTTCAAAACGAGGAACTTGATAGACTAATCCCCCCATGGTTCCATCCATTCCAGGTCTTGCGCTATAAAGGAGAATCCCTGCCTTAAGTCCACTGTCTTCATTATTCACATAAATTCTTTCTCTAATAGATGCTAAGCTATACCCACAATCCGCAGATATTGCCTTAATTATTCGATGAGAAAAAGAGTGCCACCAAATCCCTAATGGATGGATGAAATCTCCTTCTAATTTTCTAAAAATAAACTTTTCAATCCAGTTATATAAATTCTGATAAAAATTTTCGTCCAAATTCGTTTCTCTCTCATTAAGAGTCTTTAATCCAAAGAATTTCTTGGAAGAGGTCATCTTTTTTACAATAGATTTTAAAATTTCAAGAGATTTTTTTTTTTTAAGTAGATTTATTTTCTCAATTTCTTCTTCTTTTAAGAATTCATCCCTTGATTTTGTTTTTTCTTGTTCTATTTTAAGTTTTTTTGAATATTTATTGATTAAAAGCGAAAGATCCATCCATTGATTTGTGGCAGGTTCGAGATTTAATCCGTTTGATAACAATTCGATGAATATACCTTCACCGTTTAATCTGACTCCAGGATACCAATTACCATATTCACCATCTTCGATTTCCTCAATATAAGGTGTTGGAACGATCTTAGGTTTTGGGGCATCCTCTGAATAACAAATCCTTTTATATCCTTGTTGCACCATAATAACTTCGAGTTTAGGAACGGGAGTAATTTTAAATTCAAGATTTCTAAAGGAAACGGTAATTGCATTGTCTATATCCACAACCAATGTCCTTTCTACTTCGGGATAATCTAAGTATCTTGATTGTCCTAAAAATACGTTCAATTCTTCTCTTCTAAAGTCTTCTTCGGATAATCCCCCCTTGTTTATTAGAAAGATCTGATAAAAATCTTCAATTAATTTATTTATTTTATAAATCTCTGTAGGCTCTTGCAATCTATCATTAATAATTGTTTTATAGCGATTGAGTTTGTTCACATCTACGCGATATTTATTAATAGCCTCCTCAAAATTCCTTTGCATTTTCTCATCAAGAATGTCTTTAATCATTTTTGATAACTGCCTAATATTAGTCTCATTTTCTTTAATTTTATCACTCAAGGCTTGTAAAATGATAGTAATATCTGGAGGATTCTTGGGAGGAACTTCATTAGCATATTTCCTAAGTAATTTAGCAATTGGGTTATAATTAAGTATTTTATAAAATTCATTTGCCTCCAATGGAGTTGATATTGCTGTTATAACTTCGGGTACAAATACGCTAGTTGAATTCCTAGGTATAATTTGAGTTTCTTCTCCACAGCTTAAATTGTTATCTTTTCGATATTTGAATAAAGAGCTAATACCCTGTTGTTCAACTTCCTCTGGCCAAAAGCATTGACATTTTTCTCCAAACCTAATTATATCATTTAAATTACATGAATTCTGGCATTTTGGACATCTTATTTGTATTTCGTTGGTACCAAATGTTCTCCATATAAAATAAGGTGGATCACAACTCAAATTACCTTGTTTATGAACGTGATAATTCCAATTAACGTCGTTAAGATGGCCTTCTGGGCATATACTTACGAATCTTATTGCATTTCGATCCGAAGCAGAAAAGTCTATAGAAGCACCTATATTGTGACAATAGGGGCATTTACTGAATCTTTTGTGTAGAATACCCCATCTATGATTTTCACTCTCACATAACGACCAATTTGGAAATCTTTTAATGTTATATATGGTCTGTGCATCTGTAATATTCTCATCATAACTAGCGTTACTGGGTAATTCAAATATCCCAATTTTGTCGTGCATATCAGATAGAGATATGTGGGAATTATTACTCCGATAAAGGAGTCTTTTCGATAGTCTTGATGTACCAAAATTGGAAATTAAAAATTCGTTAGGTGTTTTACCCAGTCCAAATAAACCAGAATACCTAAAGCTCAATACCACACACGGCCCAGCATCTGGAATGTCAATTAAAGATCCAACTCCATAGGTGGTGATAAATTGAGACAATCTTAATTGCACGTTTCTTCTTACCAATCTTTTTACCTCATTTATTATAATTTCTTCTTGGAACTCCTAAGCAAATTGTTGGTTCAACTCCTCGTAAGGAATTGGGGGCATTGTTAAATATTACATCAATTTTTCCTTCCACTTCAGCAAATTGGTGTTGAGGGTCGCCTAAAACAACTGAAACAATATTTTTTTCTAATTTCTCATTTAAATATTGATTATACCATAACTCTTGCTTATTCTTGATTAGATTATGCCATTTCTCAACATTATCAATAAATCGCTTAAAAATGCTCTTCTGAATAACGGGAAGCAATTTATGTGATTCTGGTTGTAAGTTATGCCTATTTAGTACAATCTTTAGGTAGTTATCAATTAGATCAATATTTCGAGGATCAGTGTATTTGATTATTCTTTTGGGTCCTCTTTTCTTATCCCTCCATTCGTCATCGATTGTCACACCCAGAATATCTTTTGCTTGACGTAGTAAAGCCACTGATACAGGACCGATAAAAGTTTCCAAACAATTTGGGGCAAAGGGTGATACAGTCGACGGCTCTATATGCCTGTAAATAGCTTGATGATATCCTATGAACTGTTCATAGTGATCCAAATCTCTTGGTCTTCCAGCATGTAAAAATGTAAGTATAACTCCGCCCCCACTTCGACCAATTCTCCCCGAAGCCTGGATATATTGTCCTGTTGTTTTTGGTTGTCCATCAATAACCATTAAACCTAACCTGGGAACATCCACTCCAGTACCAAACATTGAGGTTGTAAGAACTATATTTGTAATTGAATTAAGCTCATTTGGTTGTTTTAATTGGCGATCGATTAATCCTGTATCAAGATTCTTTAAATAAGTAGGTAGAAGTATAGAATCAGTTCGACTTGATAATTCGACAGGATCGTTTCTATTTAAAGGCAATATTCTAGAGTTAATACCATAAAATTGGAGTAACCATTCTCTCAAATCTTGATTACAAACAGATCGGGTTCTGGCTAGTTCTTTAATTGTATTAAAATAACCAACTAAGGTCCAAAACCGATCAATTTCATTTAACATGTCATATCTAGATGAAATCGAGGTAATATTATTTTGAATGGATTCCTTTATCTCAAAAGATACATTTAGGAAAGAAGCGTAGACTCTGGTAAGAGTAGTTTGCGAACTATTGCCTGGGGCTGCCAGCCCAACATATAATCTTCCAATCTGAGTTTCTTCTAATGGATGTAAATCTTCTAAATATTGAAAGAAGCAGTCATTTTCTATTAATCCTGTTGGAGGAAATATATTAAATTTTCTGGTGTAAAGAGATTGAATTTGGTTTGAGCCTGAAGCAATCGTAGCTGTAGAGGCTATATATTTGGGTCTAAAAAATGTTTCTTCCTTTTTTCGAAGACATAAATAATCAATTACCATCTCATAACCACCCACATAACTTCCTAAAGGACCTTCAATTAGATGTAATTCATCCTGTAGTATGATTTCAGGGGGAGGTATATCATGGATATTATTAATCCAATTTTTATCATTTACTTTTATTCGTTGAGTACCTGAATAAAGAGGGACTCTCTTTCTAGTAAACCCATGTCTCAAATGATATTTTTCAACATTACCAAAAATTACACCTATTGCCTCATTAAAAGCAATTTGGGCGAATTTATCAACGGTCCCTATGAGAATCGTTGGTAATCTCCGATATATCTGCTCATCAACAGTATATGCGTGAATTGGGACACCCCTGGATAAATAATCTTGATTTTCTACACGAAACAAAGGATTTACAAATGTTTGTTGTTCTGCTCCATTAATGATGTTTTTTTCAGTAAAATAAGAATCAAACAATACACATTCTGGATTGAGACATCTTATCTCAAAATCATATTCACACTGATTTATTAACCCATTTTGATCTTTACAAGAATAATCGGGATCAGTTAATAAAAAATAACCCGGATTCAATATATCTACAGCAAGAAGTTCATAATTCGTAGCTCTTTTAACATCTTCCCACCAATCTCGCAATTTTCGATTATCAATGGTTTTACCACTAAAGTCGAATTTCAATCCCAATATGAAGATATCATCCTTGTGATGGCGTAAATTTGTAATTTGGATTTTAATGTTATCTAAGAATTTTAATAGCACTTTATTTTGTAATAATTTTTCAAAATTTCTCCTAATTTCAGTAGTATCGTTTGAACCAAATCGAATTAAAAGAAAAATTTCTATCTCTTTACTAGGTAATAAATCACCCCTCTTCTTTGGTAAAGAAAGATGAGTATTACAAATCGGACATTGCATAACTTGAGCTGGATCTCCTTCTCTTACATTGTCATATTCCCTTTTTGTACGGGCAGTATTAGAAATCTTTAAAGCATCGATGGCTCCAGGAATGTAATTTCCCTTAATAGGTAGAGGTCGTAAACGATTTGGAGTCATTTGACCACCAATCCATAATCCTATACTAAATCTTGTCCCTCCCCATAACCAACCATTTATTATAAAGTCTAGATATTCAGGGAATTCTTTCATAAATTCTAACCTTTTGTGTCTATTTTTAAGGCACTGTAACTCATGAGGTAACCAACCAATGATTTCAGAGGGTTTGAAATTACTACTCATTCCATCTAGTCTCAGCAATTCGCACGTTGTAATAAATTTTAAACCTCTTCGAAACTGCTGAATAGTAAGTAGTCTTAAAGTATATCGCGAAATAATATTGACTCCAAGTTGAAAGTGAGTACCCGACTCTTTATCAGAGATAACACCTCTCCTTCTACGGTAAGCAATAGTAAATGCTGCTAACAGGAGATACGCTTCAGTTTTACCACCACCTGTCGGAATCCATAATAGGTCAACTATATCTCTATCACTAGTTGATTGGAACGCAAACTCTACATTACTTCCGTTATGGGTAATTCCCTGTATAGACATTAATAAAAAGGCTATTTGAAATGGACGCCATCGAAAATCTGATAAATTATTCGTTTCATACTGATGAAGAATAGCTTTATTAGCAAAGCAAAATGTCAACCTTACATTTATATCGTCTTTTAAGATCCTTATACCATTTTTTATTCGATTTAATATTTTCTTATGGATGTCAATATTAATTTCGGCGATTAATTTAAAATGTTCCACGTCGATATCTTTTTGATTTTCTATCCAATTATTATATCCTTCCAACAGGGGATCAAAATATTCATCTATGCGTTGACCATTCCAACAATTTTCTGCTAAAATCTCTGGATTTAAAAAATCTATTTTACCACCTTTTGAATAAGAATCTCTCCATGAGAAATTTGGTGCATTTATTGGAAAAATCGGGATATAATCAGTCCTGATATCTGATCCAGAAAATAAATCATTTAAATGATTGTCATTTAAAACCTCTCCATCAAGCCAATAGAAAGGGGGGAATTTTTCTGAAATTTTACGAAGAAATTTATGATCCTCTTCTAAAGGTAGCCATAAATCTGGGATTTTATCACCATAAATTGATTTAAGATCTTTTTCATTTCTTATACAATCTCTTTCAGGATCAATTTCCTTCCATATTGCTGAGCACATATGTCCTTTTGCATAGGGCTTTTTATTACGGTATAACATTTTTAGATTAAGTTCCTCATAATACTCACTTGCCCATTCAATATTCTCGGCGATCTTAGATTTAAAATCAAATTCATAGGGAATTTTTTCTGTATTTTCATTTAATTTAATTCTTATCTGAGGTTGAAAAATGTATCTTTCAACATATTTTCCATCAAAAACATTTTGGTT
>SDBV01009215.1_pt1 | contig 13159 bp, 11 predicted proteins | sample 2277081 | NCBI WGS metagenome assembly SDBV01 (sample SAMN10402039, study PRJNA504765) | marine sediment metagenome | isolation source: marine sediment core GS10_PC15, 223 cmbsf | place: Arctic Ocean: Southern Knipovich Ridge | collected 2010
GACAGTATTAATACTGTCAGTATGAATAAGAGAAAAATAATATTTTTACTGCGATCTTCTTTCATCTAATACTTGAATCTTTCGGAATCAAATGGTATATCTTGTATACCAATTTCTTGGATGTATAATAAATGAAGAAAAAAATTAAAGGGATTTTGCATTAAGAGTTTATTGGAATTCGGAAAATATAGGGCTCTATTCTGAAGCATCGGAATAGGACCCCGAACATTTATTGCTTTGTAAATTCTACCTTTTTATTTACTTTATGAATCGTGGTTCTATCACCGGGCTCATATTCATAGATAAAAGATGCCTCAACATCAACAGATTTTGTGCCTTCTGCAAGAGGAATTATGAATGTCTGGGTATCTGTCTCACCTGCAGCAAGGTCTAAATAAAAAGCCTCCATTGCAGTTATATCCCAATTAGCAAGAGGTACTTGTTTGCCCCCAGCAAAGCGAAGATAGTCGACTGTGTATTTTTTTTGTCTGGAAAATACTTCTTTACCATTCTGGTCTTTGACGGTCACATCCAGGACCGTTGTGGGTATCCATCCTCAGCCACGAGGGATGCCATGTCCTGCCTTATTTGTCAGGTCAACCTGTACAACTACAGCAGGCACTATCTTGTTCTCTAAAGGATACATATAAGTTGTCGGCCTTGCATTAACAGTAAGGCTTACCCCTTCTTTTACAAAGTCTACTTCGTAAATTCCTGGAAACCTATGACTCTTGGGCTCATCGAGGTCAGCTTGTTTCATATGGCAGTCCTGACATGTTTCTTTGCCGCCTTTACCTACATAGTCTTCCATATAACTTGTATAAATAGTAGGACACACACTTGATGGCATGCCGGGTGGACAGCCGTGATGGCACTGGGCACAGAAATCAGTGGTACCCATAAAGTCAGATTTGATTGTCTCAAATTCCTCATGAGGAGGGTCTTCAGGGTCCTCTGTGCCCTTTGGTCCATAAATTGCTCCTGACTTGGGATTACCTCCTGAAAGGGCTCTTAGATTATGACAACTAAGGCAATTAATGTTAAGCTTTGAAAGTTCTTTTTTCGCTGCCTTTCTCTTAGCCTCGTTTTCGTCTTCTGCAGCAATTACCACTAAATCAGCAATCTGTTTTCCCACATCATCAGTAGCATCCTTGATTTGGGGAACATGGCAAGGGAGGCATATCATTTTCAGGTCTTTCCTTCCCAGCATTTCTTCCTTATCAAGCCCTCTTTTTATAAAAGTCCTCCATGCCCTTATTACAAGTGAATTAGCGAGAGATTGGCCATGCCATGAACTTTTCCACTCATCATGTATCTCTTCATGACAGTCTGCACATTCTTCAACGTTGTACATTGCTGCCAGCTCATCAATCGTATTAGCTTGTTTTGAAAATGAACTGTGAGGGATAAAGAGTAACGAGACGAACAACATGAACACAAGAAACTGTCTCATACTTTCCTCCTTATTTATTAATTTTTTCAAGCTCTATTTCTTTAGTTAGAGAACTTAGAATAGAGCATTCTTCGCCAACATAGGATTAATTAGTATTAAAAACAAAAAGCATACGGAATGTCAACATAATGACCGGTATTCCAAGATGTGAGCGAGACTATCGTTCAAAAAGGTTAAGGCCTAAGTTGATTATTCTCTGACAAATAAGTTAGCTAAATCCATCTATTTTAGCTTAAAAAGATAACTACTGGAATTGTGAAGAATGAAGAAAACCTGATAAACCCTATTTAACGGCAGGTTTATCAGAATTTTTATAAGCGGGACCAGAAACGGAAACGCAACACCCAATGAAAACAGATGATGCAATCTTTCCATTTTTCTTATGTCTTTTATTTTCATTACGCTTTTGTTATAAAATGATCCGTCAAGTGAATCAAGGTCACCATTGAAATACCCTTTTTCTATAGAGTACTTGCTCAATTCTGTTCCTGGAAGAGGCTGAAAAATTGATATCCAGGCATATGATGGTTTACATTTAATATTCAACGCCATAGTCTCAAAAGCCATATCCAGTGTCTCGTCGGGTAATCCAATCATACTCCCCAATAAGACCTTGATGTCATATTTATTAAACAGATTACAGGCATCTATTGTCTGCTTTTCCGAGATGCCTCTTTTAAGCAGTCTGTTTCTTAAATACTCGTTACCGCTTTCTACGGCAGTTCCAATGGTTACGCATCCTGCGTTTTTTAGCGCTTTAACCATCTCTTCATTCACTAAATTGACCCTGGGAGTCATGCTGAATGGCATATTGATTTCTTTTTTGTAAGCATCACAAAAATCTGATGTCCATTTGCAATCAATATTAAAGGTGTCATCCCAAAATTGAAACATTCTGGGATGATATGTCTTTTGAATGAATTTCAGTTCCTTAATAACATTGTCTATGCTCCTTTTCCTAACAATTTTACCTTTATGTTGATAGAGCTCGTTATAGGGATGATTAAAGCAGTAACTGCACTTGTATGGGCATCCCCTTCCTGTCATGAGAGTTCGCCTGTGCATTTTTTTATAATGTTTATACTTGTTGACCAGCTCCCGGTCGGGAAAGGGTAAGGCATCTAAATCTTCAATTAAGTTTCTTACTTCGTTTTTATATACTTTACCATTGATTTTTACCCATAAATTCTTAATTTTAGTTATGTCTTTTTCTTTTTCAAGACTATCGACTAATTCTAAAAAAGGGTATTCGCCCTCTCCTCTACAGATAGCGTCAACACCTTCTTCATAAATAAATTCGGGGAAGAAAGTACAATGAGGGCCACCGAAAAGAGAAAAGAATTCGAATTTCTTTTTTAATTCCAGGTTTAGTTTCTGATAAACTTTATCTTTACCTGTTGTTATAGAGTAAGCAATAATATCCGGCGATATTTTTTGTATTTCTTCAATAAAATTATTTTCAAGTTTGATATCTATAAAATAACAGTCGAGTCCGTATTTCTTCAAAAAGCTCGATAAAGACATTATTCCCAGCGGTTCATAAAATTCGTATTTGGAAACAAAAAGAATTTTCATAGTTACACCTAAATCTTAGTATATACCTTAATTTACATTTTTTTAGGGGAAAACTAACCTAGCGGAAACTTTTTTTTGTTCTGGAAGCGATTGCATTTAACTTGTGCACATTTGTTTTTTAAATATACCACACTATGACTGTCTTATCAACGCCCATTCTCTTTTATCGAGGGAACATTATTTCGTATAGTTTTTTACGTGAGGCAATGTCGGAATCGACCTGCCTACCTGACAGGCAGGCTCGTTCCGAGATTCATTTTAAGCAGATTTAGATGAAAAATTGCAAAGCAATTTGAAATAAGGTAATCGCTATCTTGATCATTTTTATAATTTATGAAGGTGATTGTAAAAGTTTTGGCACCAAATTATACTGGTGTCAATGGACTTAAATACATTTGAATACCTCTGTAAAACGGAAAATAGAGCACGGCTTTATTTTAAGAAAAACTGCTGGCAAAATCGCCATGTTTTTTGCACAACCTGCCTGCCGGTAGGCAGGTTCCCTTTACTGGTTAAAAACTTATGTAATATTGTGCCAAAACGTTTATAATCGCCTTAATTGGAATAAAAAATGAGCCTTAATAATCCTAATAAAGAGGCTATAGAACAGTCTCCACGCTCGAAAGGTGGATCTCTTCACCGGGTCACTTTAACCAGAACACCTGTCGTGGCTCCTAAGTGGGCTCTCTCCAGCGGGGTGTTAACCCAGCCTATAGGTCTTGCCTATCTCGCTGCGGCCATTTGCAAGGAAGGCTGTCCGGTCTCTATTGTAGATCCTGTAGGGGAAGCCCCTTTTGAGGTGAATCAAATCTCCGGCCGCTCGCTCGTGTCCTATGGCTGGAACCTCGATAAGATAGTCTTGGCTATTCCTGCAGACACTCACTACATCGGCATCTCCTGCATGTTTTCACACGAATGGCCAATGTCGAAACTTCTAGTCCAGAGGATTAGAGAGCGTTTTCCCAATGCTGTCATCATCGCTGGTGGTGAGCATATGACTGCTATCCCGGAATTTAGCCTGCGAGATTGTACGGCTATCAACTATGCTGTGCTTGGCGAAGGTGAAGAAACATTTGTAGATCTGATTAAAACTCTTGACCAGGGCAACGATGTTTCTTCTGTGGCAGGATTGGCGTACTTGCAGGACACGGATGTGATTCGCACTATGCCGCATAAGCGTATCCGCGATCTGGAGTCGATCGCCTGGCCCGCTTGGGACCTGGTACCTATCGAGAATTATCTGAACAACAGCCTGAGCTTTGGTGTTAGCCAGGGTCGTACTATACCTATTGTGGCTACTCGCGGTTGTCCGTATCACTGCACTTTCTGCTCGAGTCCAAATATGTGGAAGCATCATTGGTATGCCCGTAGTCCGAAAAACGTGGCAAATGAGATTGAAACGTATGTCAGACGCTACGGTGCGGACAATTTTGACTTCTACGACATAACTCCTATTTTCCACAGACAATGGATTATTGAATTTTGCCAGGAATTGATTAACCGCAACCTTAACATATCATGGCAAATACCTGCAGGTACAAGATCGGAAGCCATCGACGACGAGGTGGCTTTGCTGTTAGTTCGTTCTGGACACCGTAACCTGGTATATGCACCTGAGAGCGGCTCGGAACGGATATTGAAACTCGTCAAAAAGAAAGCCGATCTGCCCCGTATGCTGGATTCGATGCGCGCTGCCATCCGCAACCGCATGTCCATCAAGCTGAATATTGTTTTCGGATTCCCTCAGGAAACGCCTGCAGATATCTTCCGCTCATACAGATTCTTGGCTAAAGTAGCATGGATAGGCGTTGACGATATCACCATTTCTACGTTCATTCCCTACCCTGGAAGTGAGCTTTTCAATGACTTGGTACGTAATGGAAAAATCAAATCGCTCAACGAAGAATATTTTTATGCCCTTGTTGTGATGGGCGATGTACGATCCACGTTGTCGTTTGCGGAGAAAATCAATGGACATGCTTTATTGGCGTATAGGCTCTTCGGCATGTTCCTCTTCTACTCGCTTAGTTATCTCCTCCGCCCGCAGCGGTTCTTTCAGACCTTGTGGCACCTGTACCGTGGTAACCACCAGACGCGTATTGAAAAGGCACTTAGTGCCTTTATTAACAAGGTTCGTTTTTACAATCGTGCAGGGGTTTAACATTGTCATGCATGGCGCCGCTTTCAACAGCCTTACGCCGTTCTGATTCTTTTTCAATTCCGTAAAACGGGAACATAATGAAAAAAGCCTGGTCAACATATTTCTTTATAGGTGGCAGGACGTCCTCGCGCCTTGTGAAATACGGGTCTTTGCCTTAGCTAAGCTCCCTGCCTACCGGACAGGCAGGCGCATTGGGCAGTGCGTCTCCTTTGTTTATGCCTTTGTTTTATCTTTTTTATATTATAATAAGGGTAATGTCAAAAGTTTCATGAAAAAAAGAGGGAAGAGTATGAAACCACCTCACCTTGTCCTGGATGTTAGGGGGTGGAGACACAGAGAGGAGAGAATAAAACGCTTCTTGGCTTATTGATATTTTCTCTGATATGTACCATACGGTACATATCTCTGTGTTCTGTGGTTAAATTTTGGCAATACAATAGTAAGTGTTAAAAGCATGAAAATGAAAAAAAAATATATTCTTTTGGCAATCATAATTATTGTTACGGGATTATATCTGACACTTAAAAAGAGCGACCAGAGACATTATAATCTGCCCGAGGTTTCGAAGATTAAAACTGAAGATTTAACCAAAATCATAATAACGAGGGCAGATACGACCTTGACATTGGGGAGAAATAACAACCGCTGGCAAATATCGCCTGGAGCCTATCTTGTTGATCAGGAGAGAGTAGCCGATATAATTGAAACTATTGTAAATTTAAATATTGTCATGATGATTTCCGAATTAAAGAACGACATAATTTTTGGCCTTGATGAGAGAAACAAAATCACTGTTACAGCATATAAAGAGGATACTGTTTTAAGAGAGCTTGAAATAGGCAATACAGGACCATCCCGCATGCACACTTTTGTGAAGCTAATGGGTGACGATAGGGTTTATTATGCAAAAAACAGCATTCGTAGTAGTTTCGATCTCAGCGTTGCTCAGCTAAGAGATAAAACAATCATGGGGTTCGACAAAAAATAGGGGCAGTGAAGTTCTTTTTAAAAGAGACTGATAACTATATTTTATCTTAAAAGAGAGATAGCAACAGCTTCCACGACAGCAGTATTATCCTTTCACTTATTCTCGTCCCAACGTCTTGGAACAGCTAATTGGAGAATAGGTCATTGAAAAAGATTATTTTTTTACTCATTATTTCTTCAATCATTTTCTTTGCTGGCAATGTTACCGCCGGGAATTTTGGTATTGGAGTGCATAGCGGTTATGGCGTTATTAAATATGAAGAACAAAGTTCAGCCTTTGGAAATAAATTTGAATCAGAATCTACTCAAAACATAGTTATTGTTGGAGTATCAGGGGAATACTCATTCTGCTTAACAGACTGTTCGCCTCAAGCGAACCTGCCTATCGGCAGACAGGTTCGCCCGAGGCGGAAAAACTTTTATGTCAATATTACAACTGACTGGATATTCGGATTAGAAGGTGTTGAGAGTTGGAAAGAGAATACCTCACAGATTCAAACAACTGACATGAGGATTTTCGGCCAGTTCTATGATTTCAGGTTTGGTTATAAAAACAGTCTCAACAATTTTTTCTACAGCTTTTATGTGTCAGGAGGACGGGATGCCCTGCATTTTAGAAGAGATAAATTTATCTGGAGAGGAACTTCATTAACAGGCAGCGTTACCGAAGATATCAGTTTATGGCGAATGGGTATGGGGACTGGATTTGAATATAAAACAGGCAAATGGGCTCTGAATGCAAGGCTGGCTTATGCTTATTATCCTGCAGGTAAAGTGGAGAATAGCTCTTTACCTCAATTTACATTTGACACCAATGGCGCCGTTTTGGATACGGGTTTGGGTATAGCACGTGAGATTGCACATAATGTGAGTTTTTATTTTGGTGGCAGTTACACGCTTCTTAAACTTGAACAGAGCGATATAATACAAAGTGGTTCAATTCAGGCTGTTTATCCAGAGAGCAAAATAGAGATTGTGTTAGGAATGGTTAATCTAACATATGCATTTTGAACGGCTTAAACGGAATAAAAGGAAAATCCATTAGGCTCAGAAGAGCAAGAAAAACCCGTAAAGGAAGTGGAATGTCTTCTTATCTCCACACATCTATGTTATATTCGAAACACATCAAGTCCTAATTCTCAATTGCCTGCCTGACGGTAGGCAGGCTTATAACAAAAGGTTAGATGGAAAAGTTACACAAAAAATACAAGGAACTCTGGGGTAATGAAGCAGAAATGCTGGTTTTACAACGAAAGATAATCGATTCCAAGCCAGTTCTCCAATCTATGTATAAAAATTTTTATTCAGAGATAGAGAAATTCATCTCAAGGGATGGTTTAAATGTTGAAATTGGCACTGGACATGGGTATACCAGAATGTATTTCAAGAATTTAATTCAAACCGATAGGGTGTTTACACCACATATTGATATATGCAATGATGCACAAGCCCTGCCGTTTAAGGCTAACACGTTAGATAGTATAATAGTAATTGGGGTTTTACACCATATGAAGATTCCTGATGAATTTTTTAAGGAAGCAAGGAGAGTTTTAAAAAAAGGTGGAAAAATACTAATGATTGAACCTTATGTTAGTTTTTTTTCATATCCAGTGTACAAATTCTTACATCATGAAAGTCTTAATTTAAGAACAAAGAAAATCGATTCGGAAAAATATTATCTATTGGATGCAAATATTGCCATACCTACAATCTTTTTCAAGAAGGAGAGAAAAGAATTTGAGAGAAATTATCCTGGTCTGAAGATTATTTATGGAAGTTATCACACAGTATTTCAGTTCTTTGCATCTGGTGGCTATATCTACCCGAACCTCCTGCCAAAGTTCTTACTGCCCACGTTATTATGGGTTGAGAAGATGTTACGCCCATTGGGAAAGTGGATTGGTTCAATGATGACAATAGTTATCCGGAAGATCTAACGGATTCTATCTTTATCCCTGTTTATCCCTAGCCTAACTATATGACTTATTTCTAACCAATATTTACACCCATTTTTATAACTTTTCCCATCTGACCAATTGACTAAGCCTCATCATCTTATAGTTTTTATCAGCATATACAACTTTAAACCTTTCTTTAAATCCTCCTAACCACCAAATACTGTGAAGAAGTTTCTTCTCTTTATCAATCCATCTATCTTCTGCTGAATTAGTTTTGATTAATACATATGTCACATTATTCTTTTTCAGGTTTTTTAACCACTCCTTATAAGTATCAGACCTGATATGTGCTATGTTGTTTGAAAATTCGCTATTCCACAAAGGTGTGAGAAATAGTGGTTCAAAAGCATAGGCAAGGGTATCTCCTTTTAATATATTATTGTTTATCCATATCCAGTATCCGTAATCCTGACGTGCATGCAGGTCAATATTAAAAGGAGCGTGTCTGGCTATTGTACGCTCATTTGCAGGCAGAAGAAGAAACTCTTTAATTTTCTCAGGCATAATACATTGTGAGTTTGCAGTAAGAAATACGTAGCCAGCAAATAACAGTGCAACTATTTTTAGTGCGTTTTCTCTTTTATTAAAATAATCAAGTACAACCCCGAAAGAGAGCGCTCCCAGTGCAACAATGTAAATAACATATCTTGTATACCAGTTTCTTGGATAAATAAGGAATGTAATAATAAGAATCGCACTTACAAACAAAAAACTGTATTTTTTTCTATTGATGGCATAAATGAGTGAAAATACCAAGCTGGGCAAAAATAATATAAACCATATAGGACCAAATCCGCTTAACCTTGAGTCATAAAGGTAATATCCAACCTTTTCCAACCATACATAGAGCAGCCTTGTTAAAGGCATCAAATTATTAATAACCTCGGGGGCTGGATCTATTATCCCCTTGAATAATCCCTTAAAAATCGTGATATTTAAAAAAGAGAACTCTGTAGTATATAAAGGATTGTTGTATAACACCAAATTTTTTATATACCAGTAAGCTCCCATTAAAAAGGCTGGCGCTATAAAGTAGATTAGATAAGGTTTTAAGGCCCTTATTATAAAATATCCTCTGTGCGCAGGCTTAGTCTTTGATGCATTAAAATGTTTTATAAGTTCTTGAATTATAATTGCACTTGATAATATGACAACAAATAATGGACCTGAACCTTTTGACCCCAGTAAAATTCCGGTTGCAAGTCCTGCAAGAAGAATGGGGATTCTTTTCTCTCTCAGGTGTATTAGTCCTGCTTCGCTGCTGAAGAAATTTTCAGGGTTATCATACATCAGGAAATTTATAGCAACAAGGAATAGCACTGATACCGCAATATCTATATAATTTGTTGTGGATTGTAAGATTATTATTGGTGTAAAAAAGAACAAAAAAGAAGAATAAAGCGCATATTTTTCCTTTAACCTCAGTTTAATAGCAATGCTGTATATGGTAAAGACACCTGCTATAGTAAATGGCAGCTGGCTTAAATCAGCTATAATATCACTCTTCAAGAAAATAGTATTCCAGATGAAGAAGAGTTCTATATTTTTAGGCAAGATATTGATCACTACATCAATAAATGAATAAACAGGGTTTTCTTGAATTGCGCCACTTTGTATGACGTATCCTACTGAAGGAAGGTGATACCAAAGGGCATCCCATGTATAGGACGGGAAAAGGTAACCTAAAAAAACCATCCGGCAGACTGATATAAAGAAAAGGCTAAAAAGACAGAATAATATCCTGTCTTTCTTAATTATCCTGAAAATCCTGACAGCCTCATTTTTAAACTCAAGGAAAATATCTTTAATAATCCCCCCGAATCCCCCCATACCCCCCTTTGGAAAAGGGGGGCTGGGGGGGATTTTAAAGGAGAGTTGAGGAAATTTGATCGCCAGAACTAATACAACTAACGATATTGAAATATTGAACAGAAAAAGTGGAACTGCAAAGAGTTGTTTAAACACAACACCAAGCAGCATCTCTGTTGCAATTATCTGAGTTAAACCAAGAACAAAGGTGCCTATTAATCTGTCAACAAACGATAGATAGTATTTCTTTCTAAAAAGGAGAAAGTACCATGAGGAAAACAAAAGGAGATTTATTATTATATATGCTATGATTTTCAATTAGTCCAAACAGTTCCAGAATCTTCTGAAACTGCAGTCTGTCATTTCATGGTAGTGTTTAAATTGCTCTTCAGCCTTGTCTATCATCCCCAGCCTCTCGTAAACCACAGCAATATCCCACAAGGCATAAGGATGAGAGGGGTCTATCTCAAGAACTTTATTATATTCAGACAGGGCTTCCTCATATCTACCAATTTCTTTGTAGATATATCCTATATCAGAAAGGGCGTAGACATTCTCCGGATTAATCTCTAATGCCTTTTTATATTGTGTCATCGCCTTACCATACAGGCCTTTTTCTCTATAGACAAACCCTAAATCATAGTTGGCATCGGGATGATCTGGAAAAGTTTTTAATAATTTTTTATATATATTTTCAGCCCTATCAAAAGCTCCTCTGTCTTTATACATTAGCCCAAGCTGATAATAAGCATAGGCATTGTTTGAATTTAATTCTACAGCTTTAGTAAACTTTTCTATGGCCTTATCATGCAGTTTAACTGTCTGATAGAAAACAGCTATTAAGGTATGTCTGTTTTGGAAGATGTATAGAAAGGAAATTATTATCAGTGAACCAATAAGAAGTAAAAAAAATATTTTTGTTATCTTACCTCTTAAAATCAACTCAGAACCAACTCAGAAAAGGCATGAAATCTCGCTAACGGTTAATTTGTTCTGTTACTAATCCTTAAATCCAGAATTGGGATTTAATATAAATAGACCAATGCTACACTAGAAGATTCACCTTGTCCGGAATCTTTTGTTCTAAATATTCCTGCACCCTTTATATCATAATTATAAGAAAGCACTGCCAGTCTAAGAAGTTAAATTTATTTATAATATAAAAGTATCGACTATGTCAACGTTTTTTTACTATACCGTTGCTATATCTTTTCCTTCTTTTCTCGATATATAATACTGCACAAATTTATTAGAAACTATACGTGCCCATATCACCTGGAAGAGAGATAAAAAAGAGATGTAAAAAAATCCTACCTGAAAAATCATTAAAAATGGTATTGAGACATAAATCTTGTTTATATAAGCAAAATATATATTAAAAGTAAAGTAAATTCCAAGAAGCAACTCTATAATTGGTAAGAGATCCCTTTCCCCTCTGTACTTTTTATCAGTCCATCTGTCCTTTTTCACCTCAATCATAAATTTGGGTGTACGCTTAAATGGTGTTTTACGATTGAAAAACGCCTCTAATACCGCCTTTGAATTATTAACAGACAATCCTATACCGAGAGACATCAACAGCGGCAAATATATTATCCTCGATTTCCAGTCTTTATAAGCCTCTTTCTGGGAGCACGTGTAGAAAAATGAGATGCCTGCCGTTGCCACCAGCAAGAAAGGTACATCAGTAACTAACAGCTGAAACCACCCCATATTAATCCTTGCAACCATAGAGGGGTACATTAAGATTGAGAGCATTAACATAAAGAGATAAGAAACATTGTTTGTCAGGTGAAAAAAAGCCTCTACTTTTATCTTCAGAGGAAGATTGCTTTTCATAATTCTCGGGAGTAATTTTTTCGCAGTTTGTATGGAGCCTTTTGCCCATCTATACTGCTGCGTTTTAAATCCGTTAATATCTACGGGTATTTCTGAAGGGGACGTTTCATCTTTTAAGAAGATGAATTTCCATCCTTTTAATTGCGCCCTGTAACTTAAATCCAGATCCTCGGTCAGTGTATCATTCTGCCACCCGCCCGCTGTTTCTATTGCTTTTTTTCTCCATATACCTGCTGTGCCGTTAAAATTAAAAAACCTGCCCGACCAGTTTCTTGCCGCATGTTCTATTACAAAATGGCCATCAAGCAGAATAGCCTGAAGCTTTGTCAGAAGAGAATACCTTCTATTCAAGTAACTCCACCTTGTTTGAACCATCCCTACAGATTTATCCGAGAAAAAATGTATTGTTTTTTGAAAGATGCCCCTTTGAGGGACAAAATCCGCATCAAACACGGCAACATATTCGCCTTTAGCAGTCTTAAGCCCTTCGGCTAATGCGCCTGCCTTAAAACCCACCCTGTTATTACGATGGATATACCTAATGTCAAATCCCTGCTTTTTAAAATCATTGACACATTCCCGTGCAACATCAACAGTCTCATCCGTGGAGTCATCAAGCACCTGGATATCTAACAACTTTTTAGGATAATCAATATCACAGGAAGTTGAAATCAGCCTCTTCACGACGTACATCTCATTGTAGACAGGAAGCTGTAAGGTTATTCTCGGCAGATACTCCAGTTTTCCCACAGGCACAGGTTTATTTTTTTTATGCCTGTAGTAGAGATACACCATGTAGTACCTATGGGAGGCGTAAATAAAAACTGTAAAAAGAACAAAAAAGTAGATTGCTAAAAATAAATAGATAAGCATATTCTTCCACTCTGGCCTTGACCTTGTCAGATTCAGCTACTTCAGGATTGCAAGGCTTACTGGTTTTTAATAAAGAAACAACTCGTTATAGAATACTGCGTTTTTATTTACACTGTCAAATAGCATTTAAAACCCGAAGGTTAATTATCAAAATGAGGCATCAAACTCTTTATCCCGAAGTATCGGGATAACTCTATTTTTTCTTTTTCTTGAGATATTTAAGATGATTATTCAGAAAATTTAAATCCTCAATTGTATCAACATCATACCAGAAAGGAAGCAGGGAGAAATTAATATTCATGAAATTTATTTTTTTAAGTAATGTAGTTACATCTTTACCTGTCTCCAATTGAATATTACGGAATATCCAAAACATTTTCTCCTTCTTCACCCCTATTAAATAAAGCACCATGTCACAGCAGGACACAACAACAAAATCATTCTTCCTTTATTCAAACAAAGCAATTTTAATCTTTACCAATGCATAAATCTTTCACACACTAC
>SDBV01009216.1_pt1 | contig 13159 bp, 9 predicted proteins | sample 2277081 | NCBI WGS metagenome assembly SDBV01 (sample SAMN10402039, study PRJNA504765) | marine sediment metagenome | isolation source: marine sediment core GS10_PC15, 223 cmbsf | place: Arctic Ocean: Southern Knipovich Ridge | collected 2010
GTTCGGCGCAGATCCGCAGATCATCGAGTTGCTCGTGGCTGGCGGGTCGAGCGCGGCCAGTGCACCCGGCGGCGCCCGGGCGAGTCTCGACGCCGACACGCTGGCCTGGCTCTATGAATTCTACGGGGTTAGTACGCAGCCGACACCGGCGGAAGAGGATCCCAACGCCGCGGCTGTGGACCTCCTGCTGAGCGGTGGTTGATCGGCGCTTGGCCCGGTTCCGCCTTCGCTGGTGACGCTGTTCGAGGATGATCCGGAGTTTGCCCGGTCGCTCGACCAGGGCAACGGCAAGGTGGCCTCCGCTTTGCCTGGAGAACCCGCGGCGGCGAGGGTGTGATGCTCGAGATCTCGGACAACGGCCGATTTGCACCCAACGAGAAGGCGTTGCGACGTTACCACAGCGGCCGCAACACGACCGGCTGGACGTCCTTGCCGGTTGCCGGCGAGGCGCCCGTCCAGTGGACGGTTGTTACGCGCGACTTGTGGCGGGATGGTGGCGAGTTCACGCTAACCGGAATCGCCACCACCGCCATGGGCGGCACGGCCCTGTTTGATCGAGTTGAGTTGCTGCGATCCCTTGAGGAAGTTGAGCCATCTCCATAGCAGGGTATCGAGACACCGTCGCCAACCGGGCGGAGAGGCCGACGACGTGGTCGCCAAGGTGATGAATCGTCTCGGCGGGCGAATAGCCCAGAAGAGAAAGATGCCCTTCGCCGGCCGCGGGACTGACGGGATTGAGTTGCACCCGCCGTCAAGCCGGGCTATGCTGAACGAGCGCGTTGTCGGGATTGACGAGCAATTGTCCACCGCGAGAGACGTCGTATCATGGGAGACGATTCAGGGGAGGGCCTCGGCTCGCTTGGAACCACCTCCCTCAGCCTCCTGGATCGGATGAAGGCCCGCGAGCAAGATGCGTGGGAGCGGTTTGCCACGCTCTATGGACATATCGTATTGTCGATGTGCCGCCGGGCGGGGCTGCAGCCGGCCGACCGGGCGGATGTCTTTCAGGAGGTCTCCCTCGCGGTGGCGCGGCACTTGGCCACCTTCAGGCACGACCGGCCGGGCGACACGTTTCGCGGCTGGCTGCGGTCGATCACTCGGACGAAGATCCTCGATCTCTTTCGCCGACAAGCCCGTCACCCGAGGGGGCTTGGTGGCACCTCAGAACAATATATAATTCGGGGGGTAGCTGACAACCAGACAGACACCGACGGCCGTGACGCCGCCTCGGTGCAACGGTGGGAGAACGCCGTTTTGGCCCGCCAGGCGATCCGGCTGGTCCGCGACGAGTTCGAAGACCGAACCTGGCAGGCGTTTTGGCGGACGGTGGCCGATGGGCTCTCCGCATCGGTGGCCGCCGATCAACTGGGGATGAGCCCCGGGGCCGTCCGCGTCGCCAAGTCGCGGGTCCTGCGGCGGATCCGGGACGAGCTCAGCGGCCTGATCGACTGACGCAACACTCCCGACGGCAGGAGGTTGCACGAAGCAAAACGCTGTAACACCCGTGGCGTTTACATTATGGAAACGTCGCCATTCCCAAAGCAGATGGCCGTGGATTCGCCTGGATGACCGTTTCACCAACCAACCAGCAGCAGACTCAAGCTCACTGCCCGAGCCGGGACCAGCTTGTCAACTACGCCACGGGCAGGCTGCCGAGTGAGGCGGTCGACGTCCTGGAAGGCCACGTGGGACAGTGTTTCAGGTGCCAGACCGTGATGGAAGACATCGGCGATCTTTCCGACGACCTGACTCTGAGCATCCGAGAGGCGGCCACCGGCCATGCCGGCTTCGAGGACGAAGAGCTCTACGAGCTTGCACGGCGGGCGGCCGCCGCCGCTCGGCAAGCCACTCGAGACACGGCGGAGACCTTCGTCCCGGGAAGCTCGCCCCCGGATCCCCGGTCTGACGAAGACCCTCAGCGGCTGGGCCAGTATCGACTGACGGACAAGCTCGGGCAGGGCGGCATGGGCACGGTCTACAAGGCGCTGCACCCGAAGCTCAAACGCGAAGTGGCCATCAAGGTGCTGCCGGTGCATCGCACCGGTGACCCCCAGGCCGTCGAACGCTTCCATCGGGAAATGGAGGCGGTCGGAAGGCTCGACCACCCCAACATCGTACGGGCCTACGACGCCGGCAAGGCCGCAGGGCGATACTTCCTCGTGATGGAGCTGCTGGAAGGGACGACGCTCGCCGGGCGGGTGCGCTCTGGCGAGCCGATCCCCGTCTGCGAGGCCTGCGACGCCATCCGCCAAGCCGCGCTGGGAATTCAGCACGCCCACGACCACGGAATGATCCACCGGGACATCAAGCCGTCGAACCTGATGCGGCTGGCCGATGGCTCTGTCAAGGTCCTCGATCTGGGGCTGGCCCATTTCCAACTCGATCTGCCGCCCGAGGAGCATCCCGAGGCCGTCGCCGACCTCGAAATGCCGGTTGCCGACGGCATCACCCAGACGGGCCAAACCATCGGCACGCTGGGCTACATGAGCCCCGAGCAGGTGCTGGGGAGACCCCAACAGCTTGATCGTCGAACCGACGTCTACTCGCTCGGCCTGACGCTCTACGAATTGCTCGCCTTGCGCCCGGCGTTTTCCGGCACCAACAGGAGGCAGCTCCTTGAGCAGATCGTCGACGAAGGTCCGCGCCCTTTGCGCCAGATCGACGACACCATCCCGCCCGAGCTGGAAGCGATCGTGCTGAAGGCCATCGCCCGGGACCCCGCCGACCGCTACACCACGGCCCAGCACTTCGCCGACGCCCTGGGAGAGTTCATCCGCGCTGGCGGTGCAGAGCGGCCTTGGCAACGGGCGGCGCTGCTGACCGGGGCCGCCGTCTGCCTGATGGTGGTCCTGGGCTTGTTGTGGCTGGCCACCGGCGGTTTCAGAGGGCGGCCCCAGCGGCCGGTGGTCGAATCGCCGGCTCCACTGGACAACGGGCAGCAGAGAGACCCCGCGGGGCCCGCCAACCGGCTGCCCATCGCAGAGGCAGACGACCCGACGCCCGGTCAATGGATGGACCTGCTGCCGGAGGTGGATCTCGATCGCGATCGGATCCGGGGCCAATGGCAGCGCAACGGCACGGCCTTGTCCGTGGCGGCCGAATCGGCCCGCGAGGGATTCGTCCGCTTGATGCTGCCGGTGGTGGTCGAGGGGAGTTACGACCTGCTGGTCGAGTTCACCCGGATCAGCGGCAACGACTCGGTGGCCATCGCCCTGCCGGTGGGCCGACGGACGGGCATCCTGCACCTCAGCGCCCACGCCGGCCAGGCGGGCGGGTTGGAGCGGATCGACGACCTGGCCGTTCGCAACCCGGTCAATCCGACCTTCAAGCAGTCCAGCCTGATCGAGAACGGCCGCCGCTACCAGGTGCTGTCCCGGGTCCGCACCGACGGCGATCAGGTCTCCATGGAAATCCTGCTGGACGACCAGCCGTACGTCTGCTGGGCGGGTAAGGAGTCCTCGCTGACCACCGGCGCCGGATGGTGGCTACCCGAGCAGAGGCGACCCGCCCTGGGGTCCAACAAGGGCGAGGTGGTGTTCCACGCGGCCCGGCTGCGGGTCGTCTCGGGTAGAACTTCTGCGGTGGGCCCCGGCGAGATCCGCAGGTCGCAGCACGGCGATACGGCGGTCCGCGGCCAAATTGCCCGGGGAGGCCTGGCCCTTTCGCCCGACCGAAGGGCGGTAGTAACCTGCGCCGCCGACGGTGTGGTGCAGGTCTGGGACCTCGAAAGCGACGCCGAGCTGTATCGGCTCGATGGAAGCTCCAAGCCGCTGAGGCAGGCCTGCTTCTTCGCCGACCGCCGCCACCTGGTCACGGCGGGGGGCGACGGCATCGTGCGCCGCTGCTGGGACCACACCGGAGACGACCTCCACTGGTTCGACGACGCGGTTGCCAACGCCCATTCGGTGGCCGTCTCGTCCGACGGGCGGTTCCTGGCCGCCGGATGCGACGGACGAGTGCTGCGCGTATGGAACATGGTCCGGGGCGAGGAGGTTTACGCCGCAGAGGGCCTCTCGTCGAACGTCGAGTGCGTCAGCCTTTCGCCGCTGGGTGGCTGGCTGCTGGCCGCCTCCGCCGAGGACCCGCAGGTGTACCTTGTCGAGCTGGACGGCCGGCAGATGACCCACCTGAAGGGACACGAGTCGGGTGTGGTCAGCACGGCCTGCTCTGCCGACGGGCGACGCTTCGCTTCGGCCGACCGAAGCGGCACGATCATCCTTTGGGACATCGAGCACAAGAAGGCCGCCAGCCGCCTGCTGGGGCACTCGGGCGGCGTCTCGGGGTTGGCCTTCTCCGCCCATGGCCGTTATCTGCTCTCCGGCGGTGACGACGGCACGATCCGCCTCTGGGACGTCCAGACCGGCCGGCAGGTCCACCGGTTCGATGACCACCTCTCGCCGGTGCGGGCGGTAGGCTTCTGTAGTGCGTTCTCGACGTCCGGCCGCTATGCCGTCTCCGGCGGCGCCGACGGCTCGATACGGCTGTGGCGACTGCCCGAGGTGGTCGCCCAAACCGACCGAATCCCGGTCCCCGACGAGATCCTGGTGGTGGTCCCCGGCGAGAATCTGCCGCCGCTCATGTGGGTCAATCTGCTGGCCTCGGTGGACGTCGAGGAGGACCGCGTCCGTGGCGATTGGCGGCGTGAAGACGACCGGCTCCTCAGCGGCGGCCAGCAATACTCGCGGATCATGCTGCCGGCGACGGTCTCGGGGAGTTACGATCTGACGGCCGAGTTCACCCGTCTGTCGGGCGGCGATACGGTGTGCTTCATGTTGCCGGTGGGGGAGCGGGCGTGCCGGCTGTGTCTGAGCGGCTGGCAGGGGGCGATCCACGGCCTGGAGGACATCGACGGACGGCGGATCAACGATGCATCGAACCCCACCGCCCGGCCCTTGGGGAGCCTGGTCTCCGGGCGGAGATACCATTTGTCGGTGGGCGTGAGGCTCCAGGGGGATGACGCCCGGATCCGGGCCTCGCTCGACGGCGAGCCGCTGCTGGACTTCAGCGGCAAGCAGGCCTCGCTCGAGATTCCGCCGGGCTGGGGCCTGCCCGGTCCGATGCGGCCCGCCCTGGGAACTTCCCGGTCCCCCACCCGGTTCCACAGCGTGTTGATGCGGTCGGTCGCCGGTGGGGCGTCGATCGTCAAACGCCACGACAAGCACCGCGAGCAAGTGCCTCGCGGCCAGTGGGTCGACCTGCTGGCGGGGCTCGATCCGGACACGGCCCGATTCGATCGCGGCCGCGCGGCCGACGAGTGGAAGCGGACTGAAGACGCCCTGGTGGCCGACGTCCGGCAGTCGGGCGGGACCGTCAGCACCATGCTCCCGGTGATCGTCGAGGGAAGCTATCAGCTCGAGGTCCAGTTCACCCGCAGCGAAGGGACCGACATGGTGGCCGTCCTCCTGCCCGGCGGACCGCAGGGATCTGCCCTGGTGCTCAGCGATCGAGGCGGGAAACTCAGCGGCATCGACCGGATCGACGGCCGCGACCTTGCCGACAATCGGACCTGCCGGCGCCCCGGCACCCTGCAAAACGGCCGGCGGTACACGGTCCTGGTCGAAGTGAAACAGGAGGGCGATCTGGCCGGCGTCGCGGTCCTGATCGACGGCAAGCCGTACATCGAGTGGTCGGGACGCCGGACCTCGCTGGGGATTCGCAGCGACATGCGGCTGCCGGACCCCAGACGGCCGGGCCTGGCAGCGGCCGACAACTGCGTGACCTTCCATAGTGCGCGATTGCGGCTCCTTTCCGGCACCGCCACGCTGACTGCTCCGGCAGCCACAACACGAGACGAGGACTGAGATCGCCATAGAGGAGACCCGTGATGATCCATACCGTGTTGCTGACTTTTCTGCTCCCGTGCGGATGGTTGGCCGAGCCCGACGCGGCCGCCGAGGCCAAGAAGACCAAGGCGTGGCTCGAGGTCTGCACGGCCTACGCGCAGGGCTACGAGATTTCCCCCGCCAAAGGCCCGCAGCAGACGTTCAAGATGTTGCCGAACCCCGTGCTCAGTCACGCCCAAGCCACCCGAGGAAGCGTCGACATCGGCGCCGTGTGGCTTTGGGTCGGCGAGGACGGGCGTCCCGGCGCGATCGGCACGGTGTTTGTCTACCCGCTCTATGGAACGCCCTACCATAACATGGTCCACGAGTTTCACTCGCTGGCGGACGGCCCGCTGAGGGTCGTCTGGCGGAACCGTAAGACATGGCAGCCCTCGAAGGCCGGTCTGCAGTGGAAGGCGCTACCCGACGCGCCGCCGCCGGCCGAATCGGCGACGAGCCGGCGACGGCAACTGCGCGAGTTGTCGCGGCGTTTCAAGGCCCACCGCGTTGGCCGTGGCGGCGACCGCTGGGAGCTTCGGCTGCTTTCCCGGCCGCTCTACAGCTACGATCCCAAAGACCACGCCGGCACTTCCGGGGGCGCGTTGTTTGCGTTCTGTCAGGGCACGGATCCCGAGATCATTCTGGCGATCGAGGCCCGGCCAGCGGGCGACGCTTTCCGGTGGCACTACGCGTGTGCTGGGTTCTCCGATCTTGTCTTGCACGTGCGGCTGGGCGACCGCGAGGTTTGGAGCCAATCGGTGGGTGTGGCATCGCCCGGCAACGTGCACTGGGGAAGGGGGTTCCCTCGACTCGAGCTGCCTAAGCAGGACCGAGAGGAGGTTCGCCCTGAACCCGGACGGCATACGACCAGAACCGGAGAACAACCATAGCGGGCTGATGCCTAAACGGCGCCCTTGACCGCCATGGGGGCAGGGTCGCTATAAACTAGAAGGAGATCTATCATGGGACCTGCACTATTGTTGGCTCTGGCCCTGAGCCGTGTCGCTGAGGCCGAGTCCGACGGCGACGCTCGCGAGAAGCTGGTAACGGCTTGGCTGAAGGTCTGTACGTCCCATGCGAAGGACTACCGCATCAACACCGTCGACAAGCCGAAGGAGGAATTCAAGCTGTTGCCCAACGCCGTTTTCCGTCACCACCAGCCGATCCGCGGCAACGACATCGGGGGCATGTACGTTTGGGTCGGGGCCGACGGGCGCCCGGGTGTGATCGGCAACATCTTTGCCTATTCGAGGTCGTTCACTCGGGACGGGTCGCGCAATGCGATTCATGAGATCCAGTCACTGGCCGATGCACCATTAGCGGTCGTGTGGCGAGAACGAAGCCACCGATTCGAGGCCGTCTTTGCCTGGACGCCGATCCCGGGCGCCCCACAGCCGGCCGCGTCGAGCGCCGGACGCCTGCGGCAAGTGCGTCTGTTGTCGCGTCGATTCCGGGGACACAGCATCGACCGTGGCGGGGGTCGGTGGGAGTTGCGGCTGATTCCAAGGCCCTTGTATACGTACGAAATGGAGAAGCACGACGCCGTTCTCGGCGGGGCCTTGTTCGCGCTGTGTCAGGGCACCGACGTCGAGATCGTGCTGGCGATCGAGGCCCGGCGAACCGCCGACGGGTATCGCTGGCACTACGGCTGTGGCGATTTCTCCGACTACCGGCTCTTCATGCGGCTCGACGTATCGCCTGGGGAGGGGGACGAGGTCTGGAGCAGTCCCGGGACGCACTTGCCGGGAGTGAAATGGGCACAACACGTCAACCGCATCAAGCTGCCCCCCAACGGCCGGGAGAGAAGCGATGAGTAGAGAATCCGCCACGCTTCCCGACGCGCTTAGCCGACGATCGACGGCCGGTCGGACGACATGGTTCGGGCTGTTGCCTCTGGCACTCGCAGGGCTGCCGCTTGCGACGGCGGCGTTGGCCCAGTCGGCCGCCGATGCGTCGAAGCGACAAGACCTCACTCCTGTGGAGGGACTTTCTCCGCAAGGCGACGTTCCGCCCGGCACGCGCCGGGCACTGATCATCTGCGGCCATCCGGGCGACGAGGCACATCGAGCCATGTATGCCGAATCGGTGCACAAGATCTATGAAGGCTTGACGACGCGGTGCGGGTTCGACCGCAGCCGCGTATGGGTCCGCTTCGGCAGCAAGCCGCAAGAGGGCGATCCGGAGGCAATTTCTTCCGGCCGCGGGATGTCGACGCGAAAAGGGATCGAGGCGGACGCCGTGGAATTGAGCAAGCAGACGAAGCCTGCCGACGCCCTTTGGGTGATCGTTCTGGGACACGCCCACTATGACGGTCGCCACTGCTTTCTGAACCTGCCCGGCCTCGACATTCGGGAAGACGAGTTCGGCAAGCTGTTCAAGGAAGTCCAGTGCCGCGAGCAGTTGTTTATCATCGCCACCCCGGCCAGCGGATTCTTCATCAAACCCCTGTCCGCCAAGCGGCGGATCGTGATCTCGGCCACCGAGGCCGACCGGGAGGTCAACGAGACGTTGTTCCATCTGCCGCTGGCCGAGGTATTGAGCAATCCCCCGGACAAGCAGGAGTACGACCGTGACCGGGACGGCAAGATCACCGTGCTGGACCTGTATCTGACCGTGGTCCGGCGGGTGATGTTGATGTACAAGTCCGAGGATAACATCCCCACCGAGCACGCCCAGCTCGACGACAACGGGGACGGCCGGGAAACCGAGCTGCAAGCCGACTACCTCGAGCCCGAGTTGGGGGGCCGGGCACGAAAGGATACCATCCCCACGATCAGACCCACCGGCGACGGCGCCTTGGCCGCAACGACCGTCGTGGGCACGATCCGCACACCCGATACGGTCCTCGTTCGGGTCCTTGTTCGGGCCCTCGTTCGGGTCCTCGTTCCGGTCCTCGGTCCGGTCCTCCGTCCCGCGCCGGGGATGGTCCCCCTGCCGGTCGTGGTCCCGAGGACGTACAAGGATTTTCATAACGGAACCAACGAAATAGACGAAGCGCGGCCCAAACCCCCAAGACGCGGGCCCCGAAGACTCGGGCCCCGAAGAAGCGGGCCGCCGTAACCGATCAACCACCCGGAGGAAAGCTCGATGGCCGAATTGAACCCGACAAAAGCACCGACAAAATCGCCGGCGAAACCACCGGCGAAACCACCGACGAATTCTCCGCCGGACCGGGACGCCGCCGTGGCGCTCAACAGCGAAGACGCCGCCATCGTCGCCCGCCTCCGCGAGGCCCATGCGATGGTGAAGGACGAGATGGCCAAGGTCATCGTCGGCCAACACGAGGTCATCGACCGGCTGCTGATTGGGATGTTGTGTCGCGGGCACGTGCTCCTGGTGGGGGTGCCGGGACTGGGTAAGACGCTGATGGCCAGGACCTTGGCCCGAACGCTCGACATGGAATTTCGACGCGTGCAGTTCACCCCCGACCTGATGCCGTCGGATATCACCGGTACCGATATTATCGAGGAGGATCCGGCCACGGGGCGTTACAAGTTGGAGTTCATGCCGGGCCCGATCTTTGCCAACTTCCTGCTGGCCGACGAGATCAATCGCACGCCGCCGAAGACCCAGGCGGCGCTCTTGCAGGCGATGCAGGAGTACGAAATCTCCGTGGGCCGCCGTACCTACCAGTTGAAGCCGCCGTTCTTCGTGGTGGCCACGCAGAACCCGATCGAGATGGAAGGAACCTATCCGCTGCCCGAGGCCCAACTCGACCGCTTCATGTTCAATCTCAAGGTGGTCTATCCCTCGCTCGACGAAGAGGTCCGGATCGTCAAGGGCACCACGACCGCTCACTTGGCCGAGGCCCGCAAGGTGTTGAAGGCTGAAGAGGTCGTGCGGCTCCAGGAGTTGGTTCGCGGGGTGCCGATCGCCGACTCGGTGGTCCGCTACGCGGCACGTTTGGCGGCCGGCTCGCGACCCGGCAACTCGCACCCGATCGATTCCGTTGAGAAGTACATATCCTACGGCGCCAGTCCCCGGGCATCCCAGTGCCTGGTGTTGGGCGCCAAGGGCCGGGCGATCCTGGCCGGCAGGTATCACGTAGACTTCGCCGACATTCGGGCATTGGCCTATCCGGTGCTGCGGCATCGGCTGGTGTTGAACTTCCATGCCCGGGCCGACGGCGTCGATGCGGACGCACTGATCGAGCGGCTGTTGAAGACGGTTTCACCGGAGGAGTGAGGGACGATGGCACTGGACACCCGAGAACTGGTCGACCCGGCGTTCTTCTCACGATTGGAGAGCATCCAATTGCGTGCCCGCTCGGTGGTCGAGGGGTTCATGCAAGGCCTGCACCGCAGCCCGTACATCGGCTTCAGCGTCGAGTTCTCCTCGCACCGCGAGTACGTCCCCGGCGACGACCCGCGGCACGTCGACTGGAGGGTCTTCGCCCGCCAGAGACGGCTGTACGTCAAGGAGTACTCGGCCGAGACGAACATGAACGTCTACCTGATGCTCGACGTCAGCGGTTCGATGGAGTGCGCCAACACGGGCCGCAGCAAGCTGCACTACGGTTCCGCCTTGGCGGCGGCCTTGGCCCATCTGGCCTTGAAACAGCACGACGCGGTGGGGCTTACGCTGTTTGCCGACGAGGTGTTGACCCACATCCCACCCCGAGCCAAGGCCCACCAGCTCGACGACATCCTCCACGCCATCGCCGCCAGCGAGGCCCGGCCGATCTCCAACGCGGCCAAGGCGCTGCACCAGGCGGCAGAGTTGGCGCGGCGTCGCGGCATGGTGGTGATCATCAGCGACCTGTTCGACGACGTCGACGCCATCATCAGCGGTCTGGAACACCTGCGGTTCAGAAATCACGAGGTGCTGATTCTCCACGTTCTCGATCCCTGGGAACGCGACCTGCCGTTGGACGGCAACATCCGCTTTCACGACCTGGAAACGGGGGAGGAGTTGATCACGCAGGCGGAAGGCATTCAGGCCCGTTATCGTCAGGCGATCGGAGAGTGGCGCGATCGGCTCGACACAGAGTGTCAGAATTGTGCGGTCGACCGGGTGGAAATGACCACCGACGACCCCCTGGATCAAGTGCTGCTGGACTATCTGGTGAAGCGATCGAAGAGCTATTAGGACAGGAGATTCCCGTTTTGACGTTCGATACAGGGGTTCCCAAGCCGGAGCTTGGGAACCAGATGGATTTCTTCAAGAAGCTATTAGACAAGGCGTAATGCGATGGGTTGGGTACAGTTTGGACTGCTGGGTGCGTTGTCCGCCGCGGCGATTCCGATCATCATTCACCTGGTGTTCGGGCGGCGGGCGCGGCGGGTCGACTTGGGGACCCTGCGGTTCCTGAAGATCGTGCTCAGCGAGAACGTCCGCCGCCGTCGCCTGAAGCGGTGGCTGCTGTTGGCCCTGCGAATGGCCGCTGCGGCGCTGTTGGCGTGCCTCTTCGCCAGGCCCTACCTGCTGAGCCCGCAGCGGACGGACGACGATCGCCTGGTGGTGATTCTCATCGACCGTTCGGCCAGCATGGGGCTTAGGACCCAGCGCGGCCGGCTGCTCGACCTGGCCGTGGCCGAGGCCCGCAAGATCGTCGCCCGCTGCGGCGAAGGAACCCAGTTGCGGATCGCCTGGTTCGACAACGCCGTGCATCCGCTGGGGGGTGACGATCTCGGCAGCGGTGAACCGTCGCAACCGCTTGGGCCGCACCCCGATCTCAGCCCCCCGCAGACCGTCTATTTGCCGACCGATTACGGGGCCGCCTTGGCCTGGGCCGGTGATCTGTGCGTGGCATCCCCGAGGCAGAGCAAGGAAATCTATCTGCTGACCGACTTGCAGCGGTCAGGGCTCGACCGCACACCGGCAAGGCCGCTGCCGGCCGACGTCGACGTGCACCTGGTCACCGTCAGCGAGCCCTACCCGAAGAACGTGGCCGTGACCCACGCCACTGTGCCAGAGCCGAGTGTCAGGCCGGGTGAGCCGGTGACGCTCACCGCGTCGCTGCTCAGCGCCGGCCAGCTCGCCACCGCCAAGGTTCCCGTGATCCTCCATCTACGAAACGGCGACCGCCAACAGAATCGGCGCCGCGAAATCGATCTGGACGCCGGCGCCAGTGGGGTCGTGCAGTTCGAGCTGTCGGACCTGGCCGAAGGGCTCTGGGAGGGATACGTGATGGCCGAGGTCGAGGACGACCTGCCCTTCGACGATCGACGGCACGTGGCGTTTCTAGTGGCCCCTCAACTACGGGTGCTGCTGGTCGACGGCGACCCGGGCCACTGGCCGCCGGCCGCGGAGACCTACTTCCTCGAGGCGGCCCTGCGGCTGGCCCCCGCGGACGAGTCCTTTGCCGAGAGCCCTTTTCTGCCGACCACGGTGGCCGCCGGCGAAGGCCCCTGGATGCCCGAGGCGGCCGTATTGCTGGAAGATGGGGTCAAATTGATCGTGCTGGCCAACGTGGAAAACTGCCGCACGGCCGATGCCCGACGGCTGGCCGACTTCGTCGACGCCGGCGGCGGGCTGCTGGTGTTTACCGGCGAGCTGGTCCGGGCCGAGGGTTACCAGGCGTTGGACGAGGTGGGCCTGGGCGTCGGCAAGATCGTCGAGGTCCGCACGGCCGACGCGCTGCCCTGGCGATTGGATCGTTGGGACGCGGACCATCCCGTCTTCCAGCCGCTTAGCGACCCGCAATCCGGTGACCCGCGGCGGATCGCGTTTCGGAGCTACACGCGGATCGAGCCGCATCAGGGAATCCTGGTGCCGGCCCGGTTCCGCGGGGGCCAGCCGGCATTACTGGAGCGCCGCTGCGGCCGCGGCAGGGTCCTTTGGTTCACCTCGGCCTGCGACCGCCAATGGGGCGACTGGCCCCGCTCGCGGCTGTTCCTGCCGCTGGTCCATCAGATGCTGTCTTACCTTGCCGGCCGGGCCAATGGTGGCCCGGTCCGCTACGTGCTGATCGATCAGACCGAGGCTGCCCACCGCGACGTGGTCCCCGGCGTGTTTGCCAGGGACCGGTTCCACCAGGTCGTCAACGTCGACCCGCGCGAGTCGGAGACCGATCGATGTACGCGCCAGGAGCTGGCCTCCCGGTTCGCCTTCCGGCTACAATCCAACGACGGGCCGCAGACGGCCGATCAGACGGCCGGCGTCGCGGCGCCGGGGCCGGGGAGCGGCGTGACCCATGCGACGTTGTCGGTCCTGCCCCAGATGACGGGGAGGCCCTTCGCGGGGCTCGACCCGTTGAACGAGGGGCCGCGCCACTGGGGCCAGTTCTCCGCCGAGACCGCCGCCGCCGCGAAGAGGAACGGGAGCGAAGCCACTCCCGCCGCTTTCGACAGGCTTCGTATTGTCATGTTCGCCCCCTGACTTCCGGATGACGCGGA
>SDBV01009217.1_pt1 | contig 13159 bp, 10 predicted proteins | sample 2277081 | NCBI WGS metagenome assembly SDBV01 (sample SAMN10402039, study PRJNA504765) | marine sediment metagenome | isolation source: marine sediment core GS10_PC15, 223 cmbsf | place: Arctic Ocean: Southern Knipovich Ridge | collected 2010
TCAGAAGGTTCCAGATCAAGCATTGCAGCTCCTTCATCAATCAGCTGTTTCCTAAGGTTTCCTGCAGCCAGTATTGCTGCATTACCACCAATATAGGTAGTACGGGATGCCTTGGCTCCCATATCATAAGGAGTCACATCTGTATCTGCTTCAATGACCTCTATATACTCAGGGGGAAGATCCAGAACTTCTCCAGCTATCTGGGCAAGAATTGTTCGGGATCCTGTGCCCAGATCATGTGTTCCTGTCAGAAGCACAGCCGTTCCGTCATTGTTCATTTTTATTATTATGGTAGTCAGATCCTGAAAAGCAGGTGCCCAGCCGTTGTCATGAACAGCAACATCCATTCCCACACCCCTTCGGTATCTGCCGGTTTGAAGTTTTTGTGCATTCTCCCTTCTATTTTTCCAGTCAAACAGCTCTGCACCTTTTTCTATACAATCCTTTATCCGGGTATTATGCATATTATTGCCCATACAATTAATTTCATATGGGCTTACGACATTCTTTAACCTGAACTCTACAGGATCTATTCCCATCTTCAGAGCAATCCTCTCAATATGAGTTTCTCTGGCAGCCATGAGCTGGGGAGAACCGTATCCCCTCATAGCCCCGGAGTTCGGGGTATTTGTATAAAAAGAAGCCCCCCGGTAAAATAATTTTTCCACAGAATAAAGGACAAAATTCATATCTGACTGGGCGCCGATTACGTTAGTTCCGCTTCCGGCGTATCCGCCTGTGTTAATAAGGGTTTTAACATGCTGTCCGAGAATCTTTCCCTCTTTGTTCACTCCTGTTGATACAGTGATTATTGACTGATGCCTGCTTGTTGTTGAAGTGAAAACTTCCTTCCTGGTAAGAAGAATTTTTACAGGTCTGTATGTTCTTATTGCCAAAAGAGCGGCTACACCTTCGTGGAGGACTTCTGATTTGCCGCCGAAAGCCCCTCCGCTTACTGTCTTAATAACTCTGACCCTGCTTTGAGGCAGCTCCATAACAGAAGCAATTACATCCCGGAAAGAGAAGACATTCTGGCAGGTAGACCAGACTGTAAGTTTCCCGGTTCTGGTATAATTCGCAATATGGCAGACAGGTTCAATGTAACCATGGTGGACCTTTGGAGTTCTGAATGTATCCTCAAACGAAAAATCAGCATTCCTTATATGTTCAAGAACAGCTTCTTCAGAGTCACTTCCATAGGTAAGCCATCCTCCGCATAGATTTGTACCGTCTATTCCGTTTGGATTCGCCTGGGGAGCCCCATCCATAAGTGCTTCATCAAAATCAATTACTGCCGGCAGTTCTTCATATTCAACTTCAATCAATTTAACCGCCGCCGCGGCTACCACCGGATTATCAGCAGCGACTGCAGCTACCCTGTCACCTACATACTTGACAGTCCTGTCAAATAAATACTCCGTAAGAGGCAAATCGCCTGATTTTACATCGGTGTAGAATCTTGCAGCGCAGTTATAGGCTATATGGGGTGTGTTGAAATGGTGTATGACAGCACGTACTCCAGTAAGCGCTTCTGCTCTGGTTGTATCTATACTCATTATCCTGGCGTGAGGATGTGGTGAAAAAAGCATTTTCCCGTGGAGCATTCCTTTCATCCGGATATCATCAATATACAGCATTTCGCCGGATACTTTCATTTCCGACTCCCGGTTAGGAATTCCTTTACCGACATATTTAAAACCCTTTTCACTTATACTTTTTTCAAGATCTTTTATATCTGAACGCCAATCGCCCACTAACTGTCTCCTTCAAACCCCTCTCTAATCTTTTCTTCAGGCTCTACAGGCTTGCGGCAAGGCCGGCATAAAATGCTGTAGCTGTCAGTAAATCATCTATAACAACATGCTCATTTGCAAGATGGCAAAGGGCCATCTCTCCAGGACCAAAACCGACTGTAGGAAAATTGTTTTTTCCCATTGTATAGTTTCCGTTTGTACTGAACCCCCAGGTTGTAACTACCGGATTTTTCTTAAAAAGATTTTTGTAGGCTTCTACTCCTGATTGAATAAGGGGATGATCTTCACTTAAGACCCAGGCAGGGAAGTATTCTTCGCCGCTAATTTCGTTGCCCTTATAACCCTTGTCCTTCCATACTGCATATTCCAGTTTGCATTTATCGCCATTGGGAAGCTTTTTCAGCTCCTCAATGAGGTTATCATAACTATCCATGGTTGTTGTCCGCCTGTCCATTATTACTTTTGCACCGGTGGGCAGTGAACTCAAAGAGAGAGATTCACATCTTGTATCAACAGCTGTAATATGTCCCTTCCCCAGCTCTTCATCCTCAGGAAGGTCCCTGTCAAAATCAATCAGACCTTGAAGGAACGGCAGGGCAGTTTCAATAGGATTTATACCGTCATGATGCATACTGGCATGCACAGATTCCCCTTTGAATGATGCAGTTATCTGAGCCCTGCCCTTATGTCCTCTGCATATCTCCAGTTCACTGCTTTCCGCGATTACCACCTGATCTGGATTTATTTTAAATTCTTCAAGGAAGGCCCCCAGCGCTAATCCCTCACACTCCTCTTCAACGATACTTCCTACAACATACACAGTATATTTGTCTGCGAGATTTAGATCTTTTATTATCTTTCCTGCATAGAGTGTACAGGCAAAGGGTCCCTTATCATCAATAGTTCCCCGGCCAAACATCTTTCCATCTTTTATGGCAGCTTTAAAGGGATCTGTATTCCAGTCCTGTCCCTCTACATCCACAACATCAAGATGAGCATCGAAAACAAGAATTTTAGGACCATTTCCTATGCGTCCTATAATATTTCCAAAGCTGTCTGAGATTATTTCATCGTAACCAAGAGATTCCATCTCTTTTTTCACTCTGTTAACAACTTTTTCTTCGTTGCAGGTTATACTTTCTATACTGACAATATCAGCCAGGAAATTAACCAGGTTATTTTTTTCTGTTTGTACTACGGATAAGATATCTTCTGATTTCATATTCCGTCCCCCTTTGTAAATAATTGCCTTCAGACAATTAACCTCCTGCTAACATAATAAACAGGTACAGCTGATCTCCTTCTCTCAATATTGTTTTATAATTACGCACAGGCTTTTCTCCATGGATAATAAGAACATGAGACTTCTTTATCTTTTCAGGAGAAAGAATAGCAGCCATCTTAGTATGCTGATCTATTAGATAATCAAGTAACTCCCTGATAGTTGCATTTTCTTGAAGTACTATGGTTTGGTTTCCTCTGTGGGCCATACTTCGAAAATTACCAAAAAAATGGACATCAACTTTCATTAATCCTTTAAATCCTTTACTGTTTCTTCAAGTCCAAGTTCATTCAGTTTATCAGTACTGGGAATGCCGTCCTGCGTCCAGTTTCGTAATCTATAATAACGGTCAAGCATGTAATCGAGATCTACAAGCATACCATCACTGATCACTTCTTTTGTTTCCATATCAATAAGCGTTGCCGGTTCAGTTAAAAAACGGGATGGAAGCTGATCGTCATTCCTGTCAAATCCATGGCGTACATTATACATCCGCTCAAGGTTAACTATCCTTTCACCGGCTTTAATCAATTCTTCTTCATTCAATTCATAATCAGCAAGTTCACTCAAACCCCTTGAAAAATCTTCAGGATACAAAATAAAAGCTTCGGTAGTTGTAAATTTACATACGCCAAGAGCATCAGAAATGGCGCAGTAAGCTTCTGAAAGAATATTCATTTCAGGTTTGTATTTCTCACTGGTCCTTTCCAGAATTTCCGGCATACATTCAGGAAAAAATTTTGTTGCAGCTTCTACATTTCCGGTTAAATCTATAGTAGGAAGTGCATACAGATGGTCGGCTCCCCGGTTCGATGTAGAATGGCCAAGGGCCATACCTTTGGTAGTTCGGGGTTCCTGCCTTGGCATCTCCATCCCTTTTACATGCATGGCATAATAGTCGGTCCCATGTCCTATTTTTTCAGCAGCTCTTTTTACTCCTTCCGCAAGTAAATCTCCAATCCCTTCTTTCCTGTAGGCAATCGCCTCAATTAAGCCTGTTATGGATTTCTCATCACCCCATTCAAGACTCAGTTTGTCATCATTTAACAATCCTCTTTGATGACATTCCATTGCAAAGGCAATTGAGACTCCTATAGATATTGTATCCAGTCCATATCTGTTACATAAAAGGTTGGCATAGATAATCAATTCCATACTATTATTACCCACCATTGGTCCGAAGGAATTTATTGTCTCATACTCAGGTCCTTCTGTTGAACATTTATACTTACCATTTTCAACCTTTGTAAACCTTGAACATCTGATAGGACAGTTGAAACATCCATCATTTCTTTCAAGGAAATTATCCACCATCTCTGCATTTACATCCTTCCAGTAGGAAACCTGTACCTCCTGATGATTTCGTGCAGGGAGATCCCCGCTGGCATTCTTAGGATCAATAAGAGCAGCAGTCCCCCATTTTCGTAAAAACTTTGCCTCAGGGTGTTTACCTACTTTCTTCATCATCTCAAGACATATTTTTTTAAAAGAATCAGGATAAGGAACTCCCCCGCTGGCACGGGTTAAAACTGCCTTAAGATTCTTTGATCCCATTACAGCGCCCAGGCCGCATCTTGCTGCTGCTCTTCCGTAATCGTTAATTACCGAAGATATCTTTACCAGATTCTCACCGCCGGGACCTATGGATGCAACTTTGCTTCCTTCATATCTTTCTTTTAATATATCTTCAGTTTCTTCGGTATCCTTGCCCCATAAATCACTGCCGTCAACAAGAGACAAATTATTATCATCAACTATCAATACAGCGGGATACTCAGATTTTCCTGTAAACACCAATGCATCAAAACCGGCCTTTCTCAATTCCGGTCCGAAAAAGCCGGAGGAGTTTGCATACCCATATGCGCCAGTAAGGGGTGATTTTGCAGTAACTGTAAATCGTGCTGAAGTGGGCCATGGCGTTCCAGTCATAGGTCCGGTTGAAAAGATCAGATAATTCTCAGGACTAAGGGGTTCTACATCAACACCTACATTATCGTAGAGAATTTTTGCTGCGTACCCTCTTGAACCGAGATATTTCTGAACCGTCTCGGCCGGACTTTCTTCGATTTTGATAGTTCCATCATTGAGATTGATGAATGCCGTCAACGCCATTTTATAGCCTCTCCTATGATTTATTTTTTAGATTAATCTTCTTTTAAAGTAACAGCTTCATGTCCAACCATAGTTCCGGAAACTTCAAGACCTAATCTTTTCTTTTCCTCTGCCCAGCCCTTCCTGCCAATCGAGGCTACCATGGCAGCTTCCGCGACACCCCTGCCGAGGGCAATAACTGTATTCATACCGACCGTATCAGCCTCAGCACCGGCAGCCTTATTATCTTTGGACCAGACTGTGCCGCCATTGTAGCAGCCGCTTAATCCGCCTGTGGCCAGAACTTCACTCGATAGAAACCAGTTATGAATTATCTGCAGTGCTGTTTCCTGTCCACCATGCCGGGTTCCTCCAACGGTAATGGCTCCGCCTACCTTGTTTTTCAGGGCACCGGGCATGACCATATAAAAAGGACGAGTCCGATTAATAATGGCAGTTAACTGGGCTGTTATCCCCATATCATAAACGGGTGTGCCTATGATAAAGCCATCAGCCTCAAGTATTTTATCTATTAGAATTTTAACATCATCATCGATATAGCAAAGAGTTTTTTCTTTGATGCACCGGTCACAATGGGTGCAGAAGTTAATTTTTTTCCCCCGCACTCCCCAGAATTCAGTTTCAATTCCCGGAATTTCCTCTGCTGCTTTTAATGCTTCCTGTACTACATAATCTGTTGATGCCTTTCGGGGGCTACCCGAAATACCTAGAATTTTTACCATTTCTTCTCCCTTAGAAAGCCAGTGAAGTCCATTCACGTCTTTTATTGCCAGCTGTCCCGGCCCTTTCTGCCAGGTCATCAGCACTTTTCTGACCATCCCTCTTAATCTTTTCCTCGTCTGCTGTTAGAAGTACTCCATTTTCAAGGATAACATTTCCATCTATTACCACAGTTTCAACACATGCATGGGTACCTGAATACACAAGTGTGGAAACGGGGTGGTGCATTGGAATTGATTTCGAGTGTAAATAGGGGTTATAGATAAAGAAATCCGCTTTCTTACCAATCTCAATGGAGCCTATCTCATCTTCCATTCCTATAGCTTTTGCCCCGTCTATGGTTGCCATTTCCAGGACCTTTTCCGATGTAATGACAGTGGGGTCCTTTGTGTGGACTTTATGGAGCAATGCGGTAAATTTAAGAAGCTCTATCATATCCTGAGAGTTATTACTTGCAGGACCATCCGAACCGAGACCAACTGTTATTCCGCTCTCAATCATCCTTGGCACCGGTGCCACACCGGAAGAGAGATACATATTACTCACCGGGTTGTGTGAAACTTTCATGTCATAGTGCCTGGCCGCCCGTATATCCCGATCGGTCAGGTAAACACTATGTACCATTAGTACATTCGGCCCAACTATACCCAGCTCCTCCAATACGTTCATATCGAAAGATCCGTGGAGCCCCATGGAAGCCTCACGATCAAAAGGAGTTTCTGATACATGTACTGTATATCCGCTTTTATATTCGTTGGTAATCTTCCAGGTAAGTTTTAAGAGATCTTTTGAATTTGACCATACTGCGGCAGGGGCCATCCATATTTTTATCCTGCCATTTTCTGTTCCGTGATACTTTTCAAAAAGGCGGTAACAGTCTTTTTCAATTACATCAATCTCCTGTGTGATCGCTTTGTGAGTTCCATACTCCATTCCGGTATTCATCATTCCTCTACCAAAGATTCCCCTGATTTTCAATTCCCGGAAAGCATTTATAATCCCGTCAGAGAGCCCTTCTACAGGATGAGGGTACATATAATCCAGCATTGTCGTTGTACCGCTTCGGATACCATCTACACAACCCAGCATTGCCGCATCATAAGTATCTTTCGGTGTAAGATGTGCCGCGCTTGGGAAGGTCATTTTTTTTAGCCAGTCCGACAATACAAGATCATCTCCAAGGCCTTTTAGAAGATTTTGAAAAAGATGATTATGAGTATTTATCAATCCCGGAAAAATAATTTTCCCGGTTCCGTCTATTATTTTTTTTATATCCTTATATTTTTCTTTAATGAGTTCAGAGGGGCCGATATCTTTTATCCGTGCTCCGTCTATGACCAGAGCATAATTTTCAAGGATCTCCCTCTCTTTATTGACCGTAACAATTGTAACATTCCCGATTAGTAGATCCGCCATCTTCAACTCCTTCTGAAAACAGAGTACACTTCATAGGAAGTGTACCCATAACCTAACATCTATTTTTCTAATTAGCGTAATCCATAGGATCAACTTTACCGGAAATAAGATCTTTAATTAGTTTATCTATCTTTGCCTTCTGATCTGAACTTAAAGTAATATTACCACGAATGGGAGAAAGAGAAGTGACACCATCTACAAGACCCATAACAAGAGGCGCTGCTTTGAAAGTACCATCAAGAGTACTCTGAATGAGTAGAGTAAATACTCTGCCGTAATCCTGCATAAGGCTTAATAATACAACATCCCCATTTTTTTCTCCGAGATCTGCTCCCCCCCCGGCTACTATGGTGACACCAACTTCTCTTGCAGCCTCAACTACACCCAGGCTTGTCTCATCAGCATTGGGAGTAAGTATATCTACACCTGCTTCCAGCATGGCCTTTGCCATATCCTTACCTTTTGCAATATCGTGAAAGCTGCCGGTATAAACAGCACTTGCTTTAACATCCGGATTGTAGTATCTGGCACCTGCAAGAAAACCCTTCTGCTGATTAGCTATTGGAGGAATCTCCATGCCGCCGATGGTTCCAATCTTTCCTGTTTTTGTAAGCATGGCTGCTATATATCCTTCAACAAACCCTGCCTCAACATCATTAATTACAAAAGAAGCAAGATTAGGCTCCTGAGAAATCATAGTACTTGTAACAATAAAATGTTTATCCTGGAACTCTTTTGCCACCAGTTTTGCAGCGTCTCCGAATTCATAACCATGACCCATAACTACATCAAATCCTGCATTTGCATATCCCCGAAAAATTTCCTCATAGTCTGAAGCAGGTGTATTTTCAGTATATGCAATTTCTGCGCCCAAATTCTTTTCCACTGTTTTGAGTGCATTGTATGCCATAGTATTCCATCCCTGGTCAGTAATAACACCTGGAAGTAGAATGGCCACTTTCAATTTGCCTTCATCTTCAGGTTCACTTTGACCTCCGGCGAATACTGTTCCTGCGCCTACAAATAAAATAAGTAAAACTGTTAAAACGATCGTAATCTTTCCTTTCATAACATTCCTTCCTTTAAAAATTTTTATTCCAAACTAAATGCTTACTATCAGACTCCTTATTCATACCTCCTTTTTCTATCTATGTAGAACTCTTATCTTCTATGCTCTCTCTTTTAGTCCCTGCCATCATAAGACCCAGCTCTTTTATTGTTACATCATCGGGGTCTACAACTCCCATTATCTCACCACTATGCACAACAGCAATCCTGTCACTTATATTCAGAAGCTCATCGATTTCTGTTGATATATAAAGTATTGCTGCGCCTGCATCCCTCTGCCCAATTATGTTTTTATGAACATATTCAATAGCCCCTACATCCAGTCCCCGTGTGGCATGCATTGCAATAAGAACATCCGGGTTCCCATGGAGTTCCCGGGCAAGAACCAGTTTCTGCTGATTCCCACCGGAAAGCTTACCGGCAAGAAGATCAGTTCCAGGAGTTCTTACATCGTAATCTTCTATCAGTTTATTCGTATGTTCCCTGATAAATTTCCAATCAAGGAAGAATTTTGAATGAGGGACAGTATGATAGTCATGGAGAATCAGGTTTTCTCTAAGATTCATTTCCAGCATCAATCCGCTCACCCGTCGGTCTTCCGGTATATGAGCAACATTACAATCCAGGATTTCTCTGGGATGCGCATTTGTGATATCTTTATCCATTACCTTCACACTGCCCGAGGTTGATTTTCTTAACCCCGTAATAACCTCTACCAGTTCTGACTGACCATTCCCGTCAACACCTGCTATCCCCAGAATCTCTCCCTTTCTTACTGTTAAGGAAACACCCTTAAGGGCCTTCAAGCCCTTATTGTTATCCGCTTCAACTTTCTCCAGAATAAGGGCGGGTTCTCCCGGTACTGCTTTCTCTTTATAGGCTTTAAATATTACTTCACGTCCAACCATCATTTCTGCAAGTTCGGGTTTACTGACTTCTGAAGTTTGAACAGTATTTACTTTTTTACCCTTCCTCAGGATTGTCACACGGTCACTGATCTCTTTGACTTCGTTTATTTTGTGACTGATAAAGATTACAGAATAATCTGCCTGTGTAAACTGTCTGATCATGCTGAACAATTGATCAATTTCCTGAGGAATAAGAACTGCTGTCGGCTCATCCAGAACAAGGATTTTGGCATCTCTGTAGAGTGCCTTTATTATCTCCACCCACTGCTGCTGCCCCACAGACAGCTGCCAGACCATGGTATAGGGATCAATTCCCATACCGTATTTATCAGAATATTCCAGAATTCGCATCGCCGATCCCTTAAGATCAAGAAATGGTTCTCTTTTCTGCTTTATTCCAAGGATTACATTTTCAATAACGGAAAGCTCCGGTATTAATTCAAAATGTTGATATACCATTCCAATACCGTGTTTTATTGCATCTTTCGGAGAATGAAATGTCTCTGGCCTGCCATTAATAATAATCTGACCTGAATCAGGTGTATAAAGACCGGAGAGGATATTCATTATAGTACTTTTGCCGGCGCCATTTTCACCCAGGAGGGTATGAACTTCTCCTTTCCTCAATTCAAGATTTATATCTTTATTAGCTACAACACCACCGGGAAAGGTTTTGGTAATATTTTTCATCTCCAGAATATTGTCTGACATCTATTTTCTACCCCTTAAAGTAAGGTTTGCTTGATGCTTTTGGCGGAACAGCCTTTCCGACAAAACCGGCCAATGCGGCCACAGTCAGCAAATAGGGAAGCATGAGCAGAAACTGATACGGAATAGCACTTCCCCCTGCCTGCAGCCGTATCTGCAAGGCATCGCCGAATCCAAATAGTAATGTGGCTCCAAGAATGCCGTAAGGATTCCATTTTCCGAAAATTACAGAGGCCAATGCAATAAAACCACGACCTGATACCATATTTTCAGAGAAGAAACTTAAGAGACCGACAGACAGATACGATCCGGCAACACCAATTATCATTGATCCGAAAATGATCGTTCCGTATCTGATGCGGAATACGTTTATACCTGCTGTATCAGCCGCTTCCGGATGTTCTCCTACAGACCGGATGCTTAAACCTATGGAAGTTTTTTTCATCAGATAATAGGAAAAGGGGACCATCAGAAAAGCCAGATAAGCAAGACCAAACTGATTAAAAAGAGGACCTATAACCGGAATCCCGGATAAAACAGGAACAGCAACTTTTGTAAAAGAGGGTATGCTTGCGCTGCTGACATTGAGTCCGAAGAATACCCGGTTGAGTGTCGTTGTTCCGCCGAGGGCAATGATGTTTATTGCAATTCCTGCTACAATCTGATTGGCCTTAACTGTAACAACAAGAAACGCAAACAGAGCCCCTACCAAACCTCCAACCATTCCGGCCACCAAAGCCCCCATCCAGGGATTCTGGAAGATATATGCTCCTATACTGCCTGCCAGCGCACCTATCAGCATAGTACCTTCGGCACCAATATTCACAACACCGGCTTTCTCCATATAAAGAAGGCCAATGGCGGCAATAAGAATAGGAGCAGCTACTCTCAGGTCCGCTTCAATGAATGAAGAAATAATCTGTAGAATTGAATTACCTGCTGCCATCATTTCCTCCTGAGGAACTTCAGTAGTTTTTTGCGATTCTCTGCTGTTATCATCTGACCCGCAATTACAAAAACTATTACAAGCCCCTGTATTATATAGATAACGGATATGGGAACCCTGGCAATCATCATCATCATATTACCTCCGCTCCGTAATGCACCGAATAAAACTCCTCCGAAGACTATTCCAACCGGTGTGTTCATACCTACAAGAGCAACTGCAATCCCATCAAACCCGAATCCGGGAGAAAAACCCTGAAACAGCCTTCCCTGGATAGCCAGAATTTCATTGGCTCCGGCAAGCCCCCCCATGCCTCCGGCAATAAACATTACAAGTATCACCACTCTTGAGGGTTTCATACCGGCGTATTTTGCCGCTTTAATATTACTGCCGACAACCCTGGATTCATAACCAACTTTTAGTTTTCTGAAAAAGAACCAGTAGAAAAATACACAGGCAAGAGCAAGGAATAAACCCCAGTGAAGGCGCGATCCTTGAAAAAACCTGGGTAGAATCGCAGTGTCTGTAATCAGCCTGCTCTGGGGATAAGTTCCCGGAGGTTCTATCATGGGTCCGGTAACAAGATAACTGATAAAATAGATAGCAACATAGTTAAACATTACTGTAGTAATAATTTCATTGGCACCGAATCTAATCTTCAGCCAGCCTACAATTAATCCCCAGATCCCGCCCCCGATAAATCCGGCAAGGAGAGTTAATGGCAGATGGATAATCATCGGCATCCATCCAAAATTACTGCCGACCAAAGTTGCGAGGAACCCGCCCATGTATAATTGACCCTCAGCACCTATATTAATCAGGCCTGCCCGGGCGGCATAGGCAAAACTCAATCCTGTCAGGATAAGAGGTGTAGCTTTTACCAGAGTTTCCCAGACAGCTTTTAAGCTGCCCAATGATCCAAAGAACATTGCCCTGTAAGCCGATATCGGGCTGAATCCCATTAGTTTTATAATAACTGCACCAACCAGAAGAGCCGCAAAGACAGAAATAGTTTGAATAAGTAATTTCCAGGCTGTTGCAGGTGAAAATAAACTGGTAAGAATTTCAGTTATTTTTAAGCTCACTGCATTCTTCTGTATTGTATTCACCTTCGGTTCCAAAATATATTCCTTCTTTTACATGTACGTACAACATGGATATTAGTTTATTCATTATTGTAGCAGAGTAGATTATTTGTCAATGTTTTTTTGCAATTTTATTAGTTGTTTTTTACGTATAAAGCAATATATGGTTGTATATACAGCTTATTCTATGTAAAATATGTTTATAGTGGATTAAGACTGTAAACCGGTTCTTGACAAATCAGCAGTAAAATAGGAAAGTTTGTGCGTACCTGTACAAACAACCAGGAAAGTGATCTATGGAAAGCAAAAAAGAAAAAGCATTATATCTTCAGGTAAAAGACTATCTCCTGGAAAAAATAAAGAAAATGGAACCTATAGAGAATCAGCTGGAACCAGAAAACCTGCTTGCAAAAAAACTTAATGTTAGCCGACAAACAATAAGGCAGGCTATGTCAGAGCTTATTAGAGAAGGAATTATCAGTAGATGGCATGGAAAAGGAAATTATGGTCACCCGAATGTAATGAATCTTTCCATGAGAATAGATCAAAAATCAGATTTTAAAGATTTCCTGGAAAAACGCGGTTATACAGTAAAAATGATGCTTACTGATTCTGAGCTGACTGCATCATCATGGGCAATGCAGAAACGGATACCGGAAGCTAACGGTAAACAGATTGTAACTTTTGAAAAGTATTATTATGCGGATAATAATATTGCTGTTCATTGCAGATATGAATTCTTTGAAGAATATATGAAGAACCCTGTACCTGGTGGAATAATAGAGGGCAGCTTTACTGACTTTCTGAAAAACTACTGCAAATTTGATTCAACCTATACTCTTGCATGGCTGCGGGCAGGACAAAATACTGAGATAGCCCGGAAGTTTGTTATAGATCAGGGGGCCTCTATGGTCATCTGGGATGAAGTTTTTTTTAATCATCTTGATCAAAAACTATTCTTCGTCGAAGTCTATTTTAATCCGCAGATTATGGATCTTTCATTTAACTGTACTTTTTAATCTTTCAAAATTGAAAGATTCAATACAACATCCGGTCTTAAATGAAAATCAGTAAAATCAATTCCTCCCAGGGCATTGCTCACTGCATTTACTACTGCCGGTGCAGAAGCTACGGTAGAACATTCACCAATACTTTTCCCG
>SDBV01009218.1_pt1 | contig 13159 bp, 18 predicted proteins | sample 2277081 | NCBI WGS metagenome assembly SDBV01 (sample SAMN10402039, study PRJNA504765) | marine sediment metagenome | isolation source: marine sediment core GS10_PC15, 223 cmbsf | place: Arctic Ocean: Southern Knipovich Ridge | collected 2010
TTTTTGATCACGTTCAGGACCGCAAGCATCGAACAACACATACAATCCCTCACTTCTTTTAGGATAAGCTGGCTGCTGTGGTCTCATCTTACGTACTCTACAACAGAATAAATCACATCCGTGAAGAGCCCCACAAACAGGATCTATCTTCTCACAATCATTGATAGACTTCTTTAATATAGGAAGATTTTCAATTGTCAACTCTTCACAATCTGCCTGGGCCCAATAAAATAAATCATTACAATTTACTAAAAAAGTAATAGGAGAATACTCACCATCACATCTCCACCATATACTATCACAAATATCTTTCTTCGACAAATAACTCATGATAGGCAAAATATTCTCTACAGTAGTTGACATTTAAACTCTCCTATTATATATTTTCTTCTCGTAAATTTTGCAAACCTTGCCTTTGTTGTTCAACAAGCACTTTTGTTTTCTCATCTTGAAAATCAGATACAACTGACAAAGCATGGACAACAATAGCAAGAGACAAAAAACAGAAAGGGAATATCACAATGAGTCCAAGATAATATAAACCAAACATGCTAATCATCCACAATACTAAATTTATAACAAATTGTATTATCTTACCACATGAAAGAATAGCTAATGGAGGGAACAATAATGCAAGTAAATATCTCATTTTCTATCCTTTCGTCACTTTTTATATCTTTTTTGCTTTCTTGTCTGCATGAAAACTATGAACAGCCAATATAGCATGTATTACAGCAATAGTATTAAATAATCCAAAAAATATTAAACCACTATCCCCAAAGAATGTAGGCCCAGCAATTCCAATAACCCATAGTGTTGCATTGATAAGATATTTTGACAAACTATCACACAAGATAACAGCCAAAGGCGGGAATGAAATTGCAAGTATATATCTTAAATATTTAACACATGTTAATAAGACAACAATACCAAAACTTTCTATTTTATTTTTACTATTATCAATAGAGACGATATTGCCAACACCACGATTATCTACATTCTCTATAGTAATCTTATCTCCACCGACTACATCTCCTGTAGGAGTTATAAAATTTTCAGCAAAATTTGCTTCTAATTTTTCGTCTTTTTCTATAGTAAACAATAAAGACTTGGTTATATCAGTTATAAATGGTTTCTTTTTATCAAAACTAAAAGTCCATCCTGCTTCACCTCCGCTCATAAAAGAGTTAAATGCTAGCTTATGTTCTCCACCGTCTATAACTATAATATCATGTAAACTCCTCATAATAATATTAATTCCCTTCTGAGACAATTCCACTTCTAATTTATTGGATATGATTTCTGCTGTTACATTTTTAAGACCATCAAATTCTTCTACAGATTCAATAATGGCGCGAAAAAAACTTGATGTTTTTATATTTTTCATGCCTAACAATGCTATTTCATACATAATTTATCTCACTTACAAAATTTTCAACACTTGTTCAGCTAATATAAAATCATCAATACTATCTATTTGAATCGATTCAAACTTACTCAATTCAACCATTCCAATCTTGCCACCTAATCTGCAATTCCTATTAAATAATAAATCTTTATCCGCTACATACACGCTCCCGCAATCGTGCCATTTTAATTGACCAAGAGTCATTTCTTGCCTCATTGGTCTATTCTCAATATCCCATTCTGCAACCATCTCTTCCCCTGTATCTGTGAATAGGAACGGAGTCACACAACTACCTGTGAACAAACTAGTATATTTTTCTTCAACAAATTTCTTTATACATCTGTCAACTAATCCAGCGGTGCGAATTGGAGAAGTGGGTTGTAAATTTACTACAATACCTGGTTCACAACTATAAACTGTTTTGCAATGTTTATAAGCGTGCATAAGAGCTGCCTCATTTTTAACCAGATCAGTAGATAATTCATCAGGACGCTGCAAAAAAATTAACTTACCTGAAAAATCACCAGAAGAACCAAACATCGAGACTTCTCTATAATAATGATGTAAACCATTTTCCCTTGAAATATAATCAGTTTTATTTGCAAAAATATTTGTTATCTTTTCGACTTCTGTACAATTAGAACTAACAATAGTGTAATCTATAAACTTACTATCTAAACTAGCAAATACAGACCATAAAAATAATGGATAACCACCAAGATAGAGAAAATTTTTATATCGTAAACCTTTTGAACCAGCTCTTGCTGTGATAACAGAAAGAACCTTTTTACCATTTATCATTTTTTAACTCCATATTTCTGGAGAACTTCTGGCAAAGACATTTTTGTAAAACATTCTAACAAACCATTTGAAGTATCAATAATATTCAGATCAGGAGTATCCTTGTTCTGTTCTACAAAAGCATTCCAGTATTCTACGAACTGTACAGAATGAGAATCCACAGGTCTCCCGTTTTTCATCCCTCTATTGGGTTTTGAAAAGACAGGTTCCCCTGTAGTTCTATAAACTTTTGGCTCTCCAGGAAATTGCCAGAAATAACGTTTATTAGCAAAATAGCAGCAGTCTGATCCTAATAAAACAATTTTAGTATATGAAGATGACATAATATAAGCGAAATGTACAGCAGACCCCATAGACGTTCTTGCTCCTATAATTGGTAACTTTGCATCTTTTGTTAAAACAAGACCGGTTGGATTTTTTTTCTTATTTTTTGGATCATTCCACCATTTGTGATTAAACCAAATTACCTCTTCTTTTTTAAAACAACCTGCATGTTTACCAAGTTTTTCCCTATATAAAAGTTTTATACAAGACAACTTAGGAGCAAGATTTACGTAATAATTAAAATTTTTAGCACCTATATCATCAGATAAAAAATAATCTGCAAATGGTACTTTAACGATACCAGAATTAACAGCAATAGTTACATATTTTTTAAGTGGTTCTACATCCTGGAAATGTAATGAAGGACCAGCCCCAACCACAAATATTAATTTATCTTTATGTTTGTCTTGTAAATCTTTTAATTCCATTACTTACCTATCATTTCTAATGCTTTACTGAATTCTATTTTCGGAAAAATAGAAACCCTACTATTTACATTACAATTATATATATCGACATTTTTTGTCTCCGCAAACCCTAACAAAGCTTTATATGCTTTCATGTCATACCCAAAAGTCCATCTCTGTTGAGTCAATGGTGCCAAAAGAGTAACTCCATTCTTGTGGTGTGGTTGTTTTTTTCTAGGCCAATACTGCCAAAAATATCTTTTATCAACAATAGTATATTGATCCAAACCCATAACATATATATTTTTCGCTCCCATTTGTATGGCCAGATCTATACTTGATGGAACACTAGAACAATAACATAAACCTGTATCACCAGGGTCTATTATATCTTCTGATGTTGGGCTAGGACTAAAAACATAAAAACCTTCTAATTCATCCTCATACTTTAACCAACTATCTCTAACAATTCTATTTGCAGAACATTTTCTTACTATATCCCAATAAGACCATTTTCTCACTAGAGCATCATTTGATAACCAATAACGCTTATCAGAAGAACCAGTTTCCCATGACATTAACAAGATAGCAGAATTTACACAAATATTGACATGATCAAAAGTTGGAGTTATATCGAGACCGACTAAACTGGTCCCTGCTCCAAAAACAAAAGCATTTTCTCCTTGATGCTTACCAATTAGTTCAGTATATTGTTTCATTTTTATCTTTTAAAAATCTTTCTAAACCATATTCGTAAACATCTTGATTGATTTCAGCGGTAAAAGCTTGTCTCCTACTTCTTACTGCTGCTACAGAAGCAGAAAAAAGCCCTCCAAATGGTTCCCATACAACATCTCCGACATCAGATGAACAATTAATTATTCTTTTCATCAGAGAAAGAGGTTTCTGGTTTGGATGAATAGATTTGTTCTTTATTTTTATTCTTTCTTTACTTCTTAAAGGTGGCTCTCTCCATACATTTGTGACTCCAATTTCACAATTAAATTTTGCTCTCAGTTTTTCCCACTGAGAACCAGTTAAAATATTTTTCCCATCAATACTGAAATATGGTTTTTCGTCTTCCTTACCATGCAAATTTGCATACGATGAAAGTCTGTCAAACATTTTTCCAGGAGGGAAATACCATAAATGGTCTTTAGTTAAATATTTTCTTGTTGCTGCATTCTTTACTCTACAAGCTTCATTGGCTTTATTAAAAGGAATACCAGATCTTAACCACTCGTTTCTAAGCCACATCTTAGCAGATATTTTTTGTTTTTCTTTATTTATAGTAAATTCAGGAGAACGTATATAATGAACACAAACTTCAGTTACTACAGGAAATTTACGTAAAGTTTTCGTATTAGAATTCCCAGCTATATGAGATATACCTTTATCCCATATACAACATGCCCTATAAATCCAACCCTGTTCCTCTAATACATGATGAACTTTAGCCCATCCAATTTCACTATTCCAAAACCATAAAGTAGTCAATGGAGAAGAATATTTTGACCATGCTTTTATGTGAGGTTTGTACCATTTATCAAGAGAATTAGTATTTTTTGGATCACCGATAAAACTACCTAAACCATAAGGCCCATCAGAGACTATAACAATAGGAGATGGCCAAGAAGCGTATTTACATAAAGCATCACCTTGAGAAATGTTGTATTCCACTATAGACCTGCCTCTTTTATAAATTGACTTGGCAACGAATATATGTAACTAATACCTTGTTTTGTCCTTATCTTGCGTTTATCGCATGAAGAAAGGAACAAAAATTTCTCGGATCTCGTGATAGCCACATAAAAAACACGTCTTTCTTCTGATAAATTCTCTATTTTTTCTTCATCATTTTTTGCTTCTTGTATTGCTAAGTAATGAGGTATAATTTTCTGTTCTATACCAACAAGGAATGTCACCGTATATTCTAATCCTTTTGCCGAATGCATGCTTTGAAGAGTAACTAATTCTTTGTCATCTTTATCATCTTCTGAACTTAAAAGGCTTATAGTATTTAAATAGTCTGTTAAATTATCTACATCATTACTTGTGCTACTTATAGCATCTGCCACAAAAGTATCAATATTATCTTTACGTTCAAGATATTCTTTATCGCTTTTTGCTTTATTTTCTAATGTTTGCAAATATTCCATCTTATTAAAGATAGAATCAAAAGAAACTGATAATGTAGCAGAACCAATATCAAATATATCAGAGATTTTAGATGCTGCTTTCTCGACAGAAGTACTACTATCAAAATTATTAATATTACGACATGTCCAAAGAAAGTCTTTATTATGTTCCTGTGATAATGTATGTAATTTATGAAAAGTTGTATCACCTACACCTTTGATAGAATCAATGATACGATGAAATGCAGGAGTATCTTTTGGATTAGCAAGGAATCTTAATATAGCTATAGAATCTCTTATCTCTCTCCTATCAAAGAAACTAGGACCACCAACAACTTTAAAAGGTATATTGAATTTACGAAAAGCAGTTTGTAAATCAATAGATAATCTATTTAATCTGTAGAAAACAGCTATATCACTACCATCATATCCTAATTCTTCAATATAGTATTTTGTACGAACTGCGACCTCATTTGCTTCCAACTCTGGAGTCTCAAAACGTTTGTAGCGGACTGGAGGACCATCTGGGTTGTCTGTTTGCATCTCTCCAATACCATGATTACTATTATGTTTTATTAGATTATCAGCAACTTTAAGTATTTGTGGAGTAGAACGATAATTCTTTGACAGCAATATATGTTTACAACCTGTATGCAATTTTACAAAATCATCTATATTCTCATATCTAGCATTTCTAAACTTATAAATACTTTGATCTATATCAGCACAAACAAGTATATTATGATGTAAAGCACCAATCAAATTTACAAGATGAAATTGTATGTAATTTGTGTCTTGACTCTCGTCAATTTGGACGTATTTATACCTATTACGTAGAGTCTCTAATACTTCTTCATCCTTTTCGAGGATATCTACTGTTTCTCTTAATAGTCCACTAAAATCTATTAAATTATGTTTTTTCAGTTCATCAACATAGCAACTTGCAATTTTCCATTCTACAGGATCATGAAAACGACTTGCAAGTTGTATATCGTTTTCCATATTTTCTCTGCCAAAGTTTAATTGTTTAACTATGTTATAAGTATCAAATTGGTCTTTTTTTGTGAAACCTAATTGTTTACCTATTTGTTTTATTACAAGTTGTTGGTCTGATTCATTAATAATAGAGAAGTTTCTATTACGACCAATTTTATCAGCATGTAACCTAAGTATTTTTACACAAAAAGAGTGGAAAGTAGAAACATGTACATCTAATTGTTCTACTGATAGCATCTTGATAATACGAGATTTCATCTCATTAGCAGCTTTATTTGTGAAAGTAAGACACAATATATTAGATGGATTTATACCTTTCTGAATAAGTTTAACAACTCTACCGCTTATAATCCTCGTTTTTCCCGATCCGGGAGCTGATGTTACAAGACATGGACCATCAACATGATCAACTGCTTCTTGTTGTTGTTTATTTAGCTCCATCTATTCAAACCTCCAGATCTATTAAAACTCCTAGGCATAGATCTAGACCAAGATCCAGAAAAAAACGAAAATAAAGAATCAGATATGTGCCTAGATCTAGAAAAACAAGTAAACCAGTCCCAAGATAAATGTCTAGACCTTAACCAAGATCTAGAAAACACCGTAGACTCAGCAAACATATTAGTATTTATTCTTTTTATCATTTTCATAGATCCATACTCCAACACCTTGACATACAAATAGACGAACCTCTATACCTAGACCAAGTATCAGATCCAGACCAACACTCAGACAATTTATCATTCCAATAAGAAGCCCAAGTCATGTGATCTTCCCAAGACCATGGTACATCAACAGACCAATCATTGACAATCTACTGCTGATAAATCAGCGTAAATTCTTCCTTCACAGGCCCAGTTTGCGACCTGGCGCCTCCAGAAGCCCACCGGGACTGCCCGTCCCTGCATGTTTTAAACCCATTCTCTTGATATTAATAGCAGCATTAACATCTCGATCATGTAAAATCCCACAACTTAAACATCTCCACTTTCGATGTTTTAGCTTTAAATCCTTATTAATAAAACCACAACAACTACACATTTTGCTACTTGGTTCAAACCTACCAATCTGGATTAAGTTGACTCCATACCACTCGCTCTTGTACTTCATAAATGTAACAAACCTAGACCACGAAACATCTGAGATACTTTTAGCCAGTTTATGATTTTTTATCATGTTTTTAACAGCAAGGTCTTCTAAACAGATAGTTTGGTTCTCACTAATCAGTTCAGTAGAAACCTTGTGAAGAAAATCATTTCTCTGGTCATGTATCTTCTCATGCATTCTTGCTACTTTTAAGAAGGCCTTTTTTCTGTTGTTACTTTTCTTAACTTTTTTACTTGCTCTCCTTTGTAGTATTTTTAATCTAGCCTCTGAAGACCTTAAATATCTTGGATTATCTATCTTCTTACCATCACTTGTAATAGCAAAATCTTTTAGACCTAGATCAATACCTATAGTTGTAGTTGGATTTATATCTGGTTTAGCAGGTAATGGTTCTCCTGTCTCTACCAAGATACTAATAAAACATTTATTAGTTCTTGTTTTAGAGATTGTACAAGTCTTAACTTGACCTTTAAATTGTCTTGAGAAAACAGTTCTTACTTCACCTATCTTAGGTAATTTTACAGTTGAATCAAGAAAGTTTACTCTAACACTCTGTGGACAAGAGAAAGACTGTTTCTTGTGTCTACTCTTGAATCTGGGAAAACCAGCTTTCTTCTTAAAAAAACTACTAAAAGCTTTATCAAGATTCAAGATGCTTTGTTGTAAAGACTGGGCGTTAACTTCTTTTAGCCAACATGTATCTGGTTCTCGTTTTAGTTGAACAAGTTGTTTTATTAAGTCAAAAGATGAAATAGTTTTTTCTTCTTGTTTATAGAATTTAATCTTACTTTCAAGTGCATAGTTATAGATATAACGGACACAGCCAAAATGCTTAGCGATAAGAACTTGTTGTTCTTGGTTTGGATAGAGACGATATTTAAAAGTTTTTAACATGTATATAATACTTAAATTTACTTGTATTTCCTTGTTCGTTTTAATCTACAGCCGCTAAAGTGGCATAGTTTTCACACTCATACTTTTATAGAATCTGATCTGCTATTTGTTTTATGTATTCTTTTCATATTTCTGTACTCCAAGCTATAGAATCGTATCTTGTAGCAAATTGATAACAATACTTATGTATAGTGAACCAATGATTACTTCCGCAAGATACAGACCAATGTCTATCACTAAGATTAAACCAATTTCTAGCTGCTTGCCAATCACCAGATAAAACAACAACAGATATTCCTCTCCAAGATACAGATTTGGAAAAATTTCCAAACCAAGAATTAGATCCATTCCCAGCAAGGTTTTTTGTTGTAATTTTCATATATTCGAACTTTAAATAATTAAATCTAGAGTCGTATTTAGAGAACTAAACCTAGATCTTTTCCAACAACAAGAAACAACATAATGTCCATCCCAAGACCCAGACCAAGGCTTAGACCAAGACAGAGATCCAGATATAGATGTTAGGAAATAAAGATTACTACAAGAAGATCTCGTCCAAGACCTAGAAAGAGACTTAGTATATGCATCAACTCTTGCTTTATGTATTCTTTTCATAAATTACGATGCCATGACCAAGAAAAAATATTATCCCTATCATGGTTAAAACTCCAACGAATATCATTTATTAAAGAAATCTCATAATTACTACTACAAATAATAGATGAGGAAAATTGACGAGATACTTCGAAAGTTGCAAACCAACACTTAGATACAGGTGTGTACCAAATCATATAATTACTTCCAGCACCAGCATTTGCTCTTATTATCATTTTCATCTATTTCTATCCCGAAATCTAGATCCAAGCCAACTCCTAGACAAACTCCTAAACCAAGACCTAGAATTAGACCAAGGTGTAAACCTAGACAAAGAGTAACACCTATCTATAGACCAAGAGTAAGACCGATAATGATATCTAGACCAAGACAACGTTATAGAACTTGGACATGCATTTCTTCTTATTATTTTCATCTGCTACTACTAACCCAAGACCTAGACCAAGACCGAGATCTAGAACTATCTATAGATCTAATATTTACTTTTTGTATTCTTTTCATATATTATTTACCCAGGAAAAAGATTTATACCAGTAGGTGCTCCAAGATTCTGGTAAAGGAATAATTTTTTCAGAAAAAGTTTTACGAGATTCTTCGAAAGTACTAGCCCAACATCTAGATAAAGGAGAATACCAAATTATATGATTACTTCCAGGAATCACATTTTTTCTTATTATCATTTTCATTGTGCCACAGACGTTTTTTAATATTGTTGATATAATGAATTAAGGACTTCTCTGAGAAACCTCTTATCCGAACAAATGTTCCCAGTATTTTTTATTGCTTCTCCAACATTTAAAACAATTTTTTGACCTCTTTTAGGAAATCTCAATGCTTCTGGCCACGCTTTACTCATGCCTTTTATCGAAACTGGAACCAATGGGGCATCTAAATGATAAGAATATTTAAACGCTCCATTCTTAAATTCACTCTCTTGTCCTTCTTGATTTCGAACCCCTGAAGGGAATATGCCAATTAAATATCCTCTTTCTAAATATTTTCTCATAATATCAAAAGTGTTTCGTAGTGGTATTTTATTCATATTGATTTGACCAATATTATTAGGTAGTGGTGGAATCCCACACCCGAAAGATCTACTTAAAAATGCAATCTTCCTTTTTAATCCAATAGCCAAGATAAGAGCATCCATTCTACTGACATGATCAGACACAATAATCGCTTTTAAAGGAATAAAAGATTCTCCCTTGACTTCAATATCCCAATTCAGATAAAAACCAATTATCTTTAGACCAATCCTATATACACAATTTTCTATCAATGTTTTCATCTTCTACCCCAAGACGTACTTCTAGCCTGAAACCAATATCTGTATCCAGACAAGCAATGAGCCCCAGTCCAAGAACTAGACAAAGTGTAACTTCCAAGCCAAGACCAACGAGCAGAACGATACCAACTAATAGATATAGACCAAGACCAAGACCTAGACCTAGAAAAAGGCATTGCATGAAAATTTGTTTTTCTTATAGTTTTCATCTACTACTCCTACTCCTAGACATAGACCAAGATAAAGACCAAACCAGCCAAGGCCAAGACCCAAGTCTAATATTAGACCAAGATCCAGACCAAGATCCAAATCTAGTATTGTACCAACACCCAGACCTTAACCAAGAACGAGACCAAGTAGAATCTTCAGACCAAGACGATGTCATAGAACTTGGACATGCATTTCTTCTTATTATTTTCATCTGGGACTACTAACCCTAGACATAGACCAAGACCGAGACCAATACCTAGACCAATAGAAACTACAGGACCAAGAAAAAGACCCATATCTAATATTAGACCAAAATCCAGACCTTAACCAAGAGCGAGACCAAGTAGAGCCTCCAGACCAAGAAAATGTTATAAGACTTGGACATGCATTGCTTCTTCTTACTATTTTCATTTCATGCAAACTTTCAACAATAATATCTATAACTATGCCAAGATATAGTCAAACTCGACCAAGGCTTGTTTATACTCCAACTTGTAGAACGACGACGAAAAGGTATCTTTGTAGATAGAAACCAGCAATAAGACACACAATCAGACCACTGAAATATATTACTCTTGTCCGCATCAGTATACCAGCAACAGGAATCTGGCCAAGATCTAGTATTCGTCTTTAGTATTCTTTTCATCTTTTTATTTTTTGTTATACTTCGACAAATTAAACTTATCACCTTTATCATCAAAACAACTCGATAGCTTTATCATATCGCATCCTGGACCAATACTCTCGAATATTAAAGAATTCCCATCGTATACTTTGATATGTGGTAATTCATCTACATTATGTGTATCACAAAATTCTTCTTGATTATCATCAAGAGCATCTATATATAGAAATTTTGATACTTTTTCGTTTATTTTTGCTGATTTTATTTCACGCAATAGTTTATTGCAATTACGGCATTCATCTGTTCCAAAAAATAGTAGTATCAAGTATCAAGCTCCGAAACTTCTTTAAAAGGATATTTACTTAACTCCATACCAAGATTATACATGTGATCATCTGTTATGTCTTTTGCTGGAGGAAGATCTTCATATGTAACTTCATTAACCCAATTGATTTCTTTATTTTTCATATCATTACAAAATTTTTCTATTATATCTGGAGAAACCTTTTGATTAATACCAAAAGATTGTCCTATATCTTGACCTTTAAAAGCTATCTTGATAACTTCACCTGTTTCTAGTTTCCTCATCTCCCAGATAACAAGATCTTTATCTTGATAATATTTAGTATCAATAATTTTAACTCTTATTGTCTTTTCCAACTTTCTTATTTTCCTGTTTAGACTGCACCGAATTATACAAATATTCTCTGAAATATTCAGTTAACTTTTTAACAGCCAATTCCTTCTCTGCAGCATCTCCATTCACTCGTATCACCGTCAAATTAGACAACATCTTATCATCAAACAAGTGCATGAGGACATGGTCATGATACGTCCTATAGCTTCCACCAGACCTATCATTTATTTGTTTTTCTTCAACACCAATAGATTTTTCGATTTTTATTAGTGATTCCCACCATTCTTTTGTGTCAGACTCAGTGGGTCTAGGTTTATTCACAGTTTTAACTTTATCACATTGTTCTCGAACGACTGCTAACACTTGGTCTTTTAATAATTCTTTGATTTTATCATATTGTTTTTGAAACTCTTCTTTTGGAACGATAGAATATAGCCTACAATTATAGCATCTTGTAGAATGTTGTTTACATTGCTTTGTGTCTTCTTCCCAAAACACACATCCCTTTGTAGGAACATTAGATAAATAAGTAGTCAAACACTTTCTGGCTAATACAATAATATCTTGTGCAGACCAATTCTTGATTATAGAATTCCAACTATGCAGGAATTCTACGTATAATACTTGAGGTGTTTGAACCTTACAACATATACCACCGCAACCGCCTTCTTTATTGATTTGCTCTAGACATCCTTCGGTCTTAGGGATTTGTGAATACACATCTCGTAGTTTATTAAAAGCTCTATCATACTTATTTCGTCTTGTTTTCTTCTTTTTCATGTTATCAAAAATTTAAACCATCAAAACTATTAACGTCAACATCTTCTTCATTTACTGGTTCTTCTGTGACATCAACTTGTTTTGCTTCATAGAAAGACACCTTTAAAGAAACACCATCTTTTGTCTTCTCAACATGATCTGAAATTTCTTTCTCTTCTCCTATTTTTTCTAATAACACATCAAGATCTTTTTTAGAAAAAGTTTCTTTATTCTTTGTTATTTCCTTATATTCATCTGGTTTTAATTTTTCAGACAACAGAGACATGAGAAGTTTTTCGTCTTTAACAACCCATTTACCTTTAACTTTTCTAGAAACCACTCTACCAACACCTGGAAAATCTAACGACTTTAGTTTACCATCTTTCAAAGTTTCGAGTATAACACTTTTTATTTGATTCTGTTTACTTTCTACTTTATCTATTTCTTGATCAATCGTTTTTACACGATCTTTTTTAAGGTGCTTTAGAAAATCTAATTTTTCTCCCATCTTTTCAATAGCAACAATGCAATCTTCTATCTGTGTTTCAGAATCGAGAGGTTTTACTTCGCTTGTTTCTATCAATTGTTGTATAAGAACTCTATTCAGCATATATGCCATTTTTCATCTCCTTAAATTTTATTCAACGACAGTTTTATTGGCAGTAACTCGAAGTACGACAGATGTTTTTTCACCAACCCCTTCAAAGTGAATATTATGGAAACTTGGAACAACAGCAAGATTAACATCTTTCTTTTTAAATTCCCCAGAAGCTATGATAATAGACTTGATAGCATTGTTAACTGAAGCAGCACCAACGCATCGCAAAATAGCTTCTTGATGTTTCTCTACAACTTTGTGGACAGCATTAGCAAGTTTTTTTACATAGTCTTTTGAATGCTCTTTAGGGATATTCCCTTTTATAAGCAAAAGTTTAGGATCTTCGGAATTAACA
>SDBV01009219.1_pt1 | contig 13159 bp, 8 predicted proteins | sample 2277081 | NCBI WGS metagenome assembly SDBV01 (sample SAMN10402039, study PRJNA504765) | marine sediment metagenome | isolation source: marine sediment core GS10_PC15, 223 cmbsf | place: Arctic Ocean: Southern Knipovich Ridge | collected 2010
AACGACCCCCCAGCAACCGCCACCCACGGAGAAGGCTCCGCAAGCCGGCGCACGGCCGGCCCCGCCCGAGGCGATTGCCGGCTATAAGATCCTCAAAGAGCTCAATCGGGGCGGCCAGGGGGTGGTCTATCAGGCGATTCAGCAATCGACCAAACGGAAGGTGGCCCTGAAGGTCATGCTGGAAGGACCCTTTGCCGGGGCCGCCAGCCGGCGGCGGTTCGAGCGGGAGATCGAGTTGGTCGGCAGCCTGCGGCATCCGCACATCGTGCCGATCTTCGACAGCGGCGTCTCGCAGGGCCGCTTCTATTACGCCATGGAGTACATCCGCGGCGAAAAACTGGACCGCTACGTCGAAAAACGAAAGCTCTCGCTGGAGGAAACGCTTCGGCTCTTCGGGCAGGTCTGCGATGCAGTGGACTACGCCCATCAGCGGGGCGTGATCCATCGCGACCTGAAGCCCTCGAACATCCTGGTGGATACCCGCGGCGAGCCGCACGTGTTGGACTTCGGCCTGGCGAAGATCGGCGGGGCGGAGGCCACCGGCGAGGCCGAGTCGATGCTGGTGTCGGTGACCGGACAGTTGATTGGCACGCTGCCGTACATGAGTCCCGAGCAGGCCGCCGGCCGCCCGGATGAGGTCGACATGCGCAGCGACGTCTACGCCCTGGGCGTAGTTCTTTACGAGTTGCTCACCGGCGAGCACCCTTACGATGTGACCGGCCAGATGGCCGACGTGTTGCGCAACATCATCGAGGTCGAGCCCCGCCGCCCCAGCAGCATCCGCCGGCAGATCAACGACGAAGTCGAAACGATCATCCTCAAGGCACTGGCAAAGGACAAACAACGCCGCTACGCCACGGCGGGCACGCTTGGTCAGGACGTCGACCGTTTCCTGGCCGGCGAGCCGATCGAAGCCAAGCGTGACAGCGCTTGGTATGTGCTCAAGAAGCATCTCCGGCGGTATAGGGTGGCCGTTGCTGTCGCCGCAGGCTTTGCCGTGCTGATCACGCTGTCCGCCGTCGTCATGTCCGTCCTCTACTACCGGGCGGAGACCAACGCCCACATCGCACAGACGGCACAGGCTGCCGAAGCCAACGCACGGGAATTAGCCGAGGTTCGAGCGGACCAGCTTGTACGATCTTCATACTTTCAGACCATCAAACTGGCCCAGGCCGCCTACGAGCGCGCCCAGATCCCGCGCTTCAAAGAATTGCTCGTGGCGTGTCCCGAAGAGCTACGGGGCTGGGAATGGTATCACCTCAACTACCTTCGCTCGCGTTGCGACGATGCGACCTTCGCGACGCTTTCAGAGCGTGTCAGCGCAGTCGCGTTCAATCACAACGGCACGCGAATCGCCGTCGGCAGTAATGACGGCATCGTGAGGATCTGGGACGTTCGGACACGCCGGTTGGTGCAAAAGCTGCTAGGCCACCAACGAGGGGCGCTCCAGGTCGCGTTTTCCCCTGATGGGACAAAGATAGCGTCGAGCGATGCTGATGGAACAATTATCCTCTGGGACGTGAACGGCGGGCAAAAGTTGCACATCCTCAAGGGTCACCAGGGTTCGGTCGGGTCGGTTGCATTCGACAGGACCGGAGGACTGCTCGTGTCGGGGAGCAAAGGTGAGGTCCGGCTTTGGAGTGTCGATACCGGCGAATCACTGCGCACTTTTCAAACGCAATTGTCGGGTTGGACTGGCGGAGCGGTGGCTTTTTCTCCTCGTGGTGACTGGATCGTCACCGGAGGCATGAATCCTCTGCTCCCTGGCGGCCAGATTGTCGTTTACGGTGTGAAGACGGGCGCCAAAAACAGGACTTTCAAGGCTGACGAACAAGGCGTTTCCGCAGTTGCCGTCTCGCCTGACGGCGAGCGTATCGCTACGGGTGGCACCGACAACACGGCGAAGGTCTGGGACACGCGGGGGCAACTGCTGACAACGTTCCACGGGCATAGGCTTGGTGTCGAAGAAATCGCGTTCACGCCGGACGGAACCCACGTCGTCTCAGGTAGCCGGGACGGCACCGTTTGCTTGTGGTCCGCGGACACCGGAAGAGGCAAGCGGACGTTCCGAGGCCATGAAGGTGAGGTGTCTTCGGTGTCGATCAGTCCTGATGGAAAGTGGATTGTCTCCGGCGGCTCAGACCGCTCGGTTAAATTGTGGAGCATCGAACAGAAAGCCGAGCCGGTGGTTTTGCGCGGGCACGATTTCCACGCATTCTCAGTCTCATTTACGCCGGACGATGCAAAGATTATATCAGGTAGCTTCGATAAAACTGTCCGATTGTGGGATGTGGCTACTGCCGCCGTTTTGCGGATATTCACGGGTAATGAATACTTCGTCAACTGCGCCGCCATTTCCCGGGACGGGAAAGTCGTCGCGTCCGGCGGTGGAAACGTATGGTCCGAAAGCACGCCAGGGGAGTTGAGGCTGTGGGATGCCGAAACGGGGCGAACGTTTTGTACACTGCAGGGTCACAGCGCGCCGATTTATTCGCTTGCGTTCTCTTCGGACGGTACGAAACTGGTTTCCGCGACCGGGCAATACGTGCGTGACCCGGCAGGAGAGGTCAAGGTTTGGGACCTCCAGACACGAAATGAGCTCGTAACGCTACCGAAGCATGGTGGCGACACGCCCATTCCGGTAGCCTTCTCGCCCGATGAGGAGTTGCTCGCAACCGGTGGCGGCGACGCCGTGGTCAAGATATGGGACTCGGATACCTGGCATCTGGTGTACGATCTGCGAGGCCATGCAAATCCCGTGTACGTGCTCGCATTCAGCCCCGATGGAAAGTTGGTTGCGTCGGGCTCGGGTCCCCGGCCACGTTCAGGCGACGCATCCTATTCCGTGAAAGTCTGGGACCTGACCACGCGGAAGCAAATCCGGCATCTGTCGGCTCCTTGGACGTTCTCGGTGGCATTCTCGCCTGACGGGAGTCGAATCATGGCTGCATGCAACGATGGCACGATCCGCTTGTGGGACACCGCCACGGGCATGGAAGCCCTGGTCCTTCGGGGCGAGACGGGCGAGTTTCTTGATGCCGCGTTCTCCCACGACGGCACGCGAATCGTCGCCGGGTGCGATGACTTTGCCATTCGCGTGTGGCACACAGCCGGGATGCCCTGATTGGCAACGCGGGCGGCCGGCTGGTAGCGGCGCTTGTATGTTGTCGCACCGGCGGATGGCAACCTGGCGGCGACCTTACGCGCGTCCTCTGATCCATCGAACAAGATGACGCGATCGCGGGTGTCGGACTCAACCGGGCTACCTCGACAAATGACCGCACCACCCACGCCAGATGCTCGCACGACGTCCTTGAGATGAGATGAGTAGACCTCTGCAAAGAGGGGCATTGCCACCGCAGGCGGCATCTGCGAGAATCTTCGGTTGAGAGGATTGCCGCGAAAACCTGCACCTCGAGCCGGTTTCGATCATGAGCGAGCCGAAAAAGGCACCGCAGACCGTCAAGACTCAGGCCGACCAGCCGAACACGGCCGATGCCGCGCCGCCCGAGACGCCCCAGCGGATCGGCAGGTATCGGGTCATCAAGACGCTGGGCGAAGGCGGGTTTGGCCGGGTCTATCTGGCCCACGACGACGAGCTGGACCGGCCCGTGGCGATCAAGGTGCCCCATCGCCGCCGGGTCGCCAGGGCGAAGGACATCGAGCTCTATCTGGCCGAGGCCCGCGTGGTGGCCGGTTTGGACCATCCGGGCATCGTTGCGGTTCACGACGTCGGCCGCAGCGAAGACGGGCGGTGTTACGCGGTCTCGAAGTTCAAGGGGAGCGACCTGGCGGCGAAGATCCGGCAGGTTCGTCCGTCCCACACGCAATCGGCGGAATTGGTGGCCACCGTCGCCGAGGCCTTGCATTACGCCCATCTTAAGGGCCTGGTCCATCGCGACGTCAAGCCGGCCAATATCCTGATCGACTCGGCCGGCAGGCCGTACGTGGTCGATTTCGGATTGGCCTTGACGGAGGAAGATTTCGGCAAGGGGGCCGGTGTGGTGGGCACCCGTGCCTACATGAGTCCCGAGCAGGCCCGGGGCGAGGGACATCGGGTGGACGGCCGCTCGGACGTCTTTGCCTTGGGGGTGGTGTTCTACGAATTGCTCACCGCGCGGCGTCCGTTTTCCGGCGAAAGCGAGGCCGAGCTGTTCGAGCAAATCACTTCGATCGAGCCGCGGCCTCCGCGACAAGTCGACGACACGATCCCCAAGGAGCTGCAGCGGATTTGCCTGAAGGCACTCGCCAAACGGGTGTCGGATCGTTACATGACGGCCATGGACATGGCGGAAGACGCGCGGCATTTTCTTCAGCAGGCTTCGCCGTCCGAGGCGGTCGTAGAAAGCACGAAGAAGGTTTCCCCGGTGCCGGAAAGGCCGTCGGCCACGCCCGCCGCTACGGTGTCGGCAACTCCTACTCAGACACCCACGCCCGTGGAAACCCTCACTCCGTCCTCGGATCGGGTGCTGAAGATTGTCCCCAAGGGCTTGCGGTCGTTCGACGCCCGAGACGCCGACTTCTTCCTCGACCTGCTGCCGGGGCCACGCGACCGGGAGGGGCTGCCGGAGAGTATCTGCTTCTGGAAGGACCGCATCGAAGAGACCGACCCGGACGAGACGTTTGTCGTGGGGCTGATATACGGCCCCAGCGGCTGTGGGAAGTCATCGCTGGTGCGGGCCGGATTGCTGCCCCGGCTGGCCGATCACGTCACGGTAATCTACGTCGAGGCGACGGCCGACGAGACGGAAACGCGGCTTCTCAAGGGACTGCGAAAGCGCTGCCCCGAGTTGCCGGGGATCTTGATCTGCCCCAAAGCGTGGCCGCCCTTCGCCGGGGACGCGGTATTGCGCCCGAGAAAAAAGTGCTGATCGTGCTGGACCAGTTCGAGCAGTGGCTTCACGCTAAGCAAGAAGAAGACCGGAGCAAACTGGTCGAAGCGCTTCGTCAGTGCAACGGCGGACGGGTGCAGTGCCTGATTACGGTGCGGGAAGACTTCTGGATGGCGGTGACCCGATTCATGCGGGACGTGGAAATCAGGCTGCGGGAAGGGCAAAACTTCGCCGCCGTCGACCTGTTCGACCTGCGGCACGCCCGAAAGGTCCTGGCGGCGTTCGGTCGGGCGTTCGGAACCCTGCCGGAAGAGGCGAGCCAATCGGCCAAGGAGCAGAAGACTTTTGTTCAGAAGGCGGTGGCCGGGCTAGCCCAGGACGGCAAGGTGATCTGCGTCCGGCTGGCCTTATTCGCCGAGATGATCAAGGGCAAGCCATGGATTCCGGCCACCTTCAAGGCCGTAGGCGGAACCGCAGGGCTGGGCGTCACTTTTCTGGAAGAGACCTTCAGTGCCCCTTCCGCTCCACCCGAGCACCGACTGCAGCAGCGGGCGGCCCGAGCCGTGTTGCAGGTCCTGCTGCCCGAACGGGGAACCAACATCCGGGGGCATCTGCGCTGCTACACCGAGCTGCTGAAGGCCTCCGGTTACGCCCGACGTCCGAGAGATTTCGAGGAGCTGCTGGAAATCCTTGACGGCGAGCTTCGCTTGGTGACTCCCACCGACCCGGAAGGATTGGCGGTCGAAGACGAGTCGCCGTTGGAAGTCGTTGCGGAAGGGAAATACTACCAGCTCACCCACGACTACCTGGTCCCCGCGTTGTGGAGCTGGTTGACCCGAAAGCAGCAGCAGACGCGGCGCGGGCGTGCCGAGCTCCGCCTGGCCGACCGGTCCGCCATCTGGAACGCCAGGCCCGAGAACCGTCATCTGCCTTCGTTGTGGGAATGGGGCAGTATTCGTGTGCTCACCAGCAAGAAAGGCTGGACCGGGCCGCAACGGAAGATGCTTCGGAAAACGGGCAAGTATTATTCGGTGCGAGGCCTGGTGCTGGCGGTCTGCCTGGTTCTGCTGGTATTCGGCGGCATCGAGATCCATGGGAGGTTCCAGGCGGCAAGGCCCGTCCACGCGTTGGCAATGGCCAAACCGGAGGAAGTTCCCCAGATTCTCACCGAGTTGGACCCATACCGTCGCTGGGCAACTCCTCTTCTTCATGACTTGCTCGCCAGCGACCGCCAGGGGTCCACTGCGAGACTCTACGCCCGCCTCGCCTTGTTGCCGGTTGAGCCGGAACAGCAGAAACCGCTTTGTGGGTGGTTCAAGAACGAGCGCCGGGGTGAGTCGGAGCGGTTCTTGGCGGCAAGAATCCTCGCCGACTATGCCGCAGATCGTCCCGAGATGCTGGCCGATCTGCTGCCGGACGCCGACGAAAAGCAGTTCGCCGTTCTCCTGCCAAAGCTGCAAGATCACGACCGCCGAGTTGCTGCCGGCGCCTTGCAGTCGGCACTTGACGAGCGTGTTGGCGATCTCTGGAAGGACGGTCCGCTCGATCCTTCGTTCAGCCCGCTCGACCCGACGCTCGTGCAAACGGTCGAAGCGGCTGATGGGATGCTCGATCAGCGTTTTGGCTTCTGTCAGACGATGCGGCTGGATGAGCTCACCGATTTGGCTGAGAAGCTCAAAGTGTCCGGCTATCGCCCGATTGCATTGTGCCCATATGGTGTGGGAAAAGCTGCTCGGATCGCGGCCGTATGGACACGCGACGGCAGGGAATTCAGACTAATCTACGGAGCCACGGCTGCGGAGGTCCAGCAGCAGGACGCCCAGTGTCAACAAGACGGCTTCGTCCCCTCGGTCCTCTCCCATTACGCTCTCGATGGAGATGACGAAACGGGCGAGATACGTTATCTGGGTGTCTGGGCCAAGAGCCAGGATGATCATCCCGATATTACCGGCGGCCAGGACGCTGCGATACGGTTCGGACCGGGGCCGACGTCCATCTCATCCATCTGGAAAGTCAAGTTCTATCAGTGGAAGTCTGCGGGCTTTGCACAGCCCCCGGCCGATTGGGATGCGGTGATCCATTCTGAGACGTTGTACGAACAGAAAGTATCAGAAGTCAACTTTGATTGGGGCGGCGATCCGCCAAGCGAACTGGTTCCGAAGGACCACTTCGCAATGGTGGCCACGACCGAGTTGGACCTGGCCGCCGGAGAGTACTTCCTGGAAACCACGTCTAACGATGGTGTGCGAGTGTTCGTCGACGACGAGATGGTCATTAATGAATGGGCGTCGCATAAAGTCAAGAGCAACTCCGAATACAAGCAACTACCCGAGGGAAAACACACGATTCACATTGAATACTTTGAGGAGTGGGGTGACGCCGTATTGCGATTTCGGTTGTCCAGGTGTAGCGGTCCCCTGCAAATCGTTCGCCATGCGGGCGAGTCGAAAGGGGAGTCATTGGTGGAAGCTACCTCGAATCCTGACATGGATCACTTGCTGATAACAGAGCAGAGTCCTCGGATCCAGGCCCAAACGGCGGAAAAACTTGCATCACTCGGGTACCGCCCCTCATCGATAATACCAGGCGTGCTTTCTGAGCAAGCCGCCCCCGTCAGGTCGTTCTTCCTGTGGCGCCGACCGAAAGAGCCCGAAGACCGGCTGGCACGGCAACAAGCGAACCGGGCGGTCGCCTTGCTGCGAATCGGTGCCTTCCGCCAGGGCTGGCCGATGCTGAAGAATTCTCCCGACCCAAGTGCCCGCAGCTACATCATCCACCGGCTGGCCCCGTTGGGTACCGATCCTCAACTCATCCTGAACAAGCTGGATGAGGAGAAGGAAACGGAAGTGTCCATTCGTCGGGCGTTAATCCTCTGCCTGGGCGAATTCGGTACAGGTCGGCCCTTGCGCGCGGAGCAAGAGGAGGCGATCCCGAAACTCGTGCAGATGTACCAAGAGGACCCCGACCCTGGCATTCACGGAGCAGCGGAGTGGACCCTGCGACGATTCGGCCAAGATGGTGAACTCGACAGGATCGATCGGGAGTTGGCAACCGGGGAGATCGAGGGGAGTCGGAAATGGTTCGTAAACCGCCAAGGCCAAACGATGACGGTGATTTCCAATCCGGGGGAGTTCTTGGTAGGGTCTCCGCAGACCGAGAGTTATCGCGATCCGGACGAAACACTGCACCTTCGGCGAATCGACTATCGCTTCGCCATCGCCAACAGCGAGGTCACCGTCCGGCAGTTCGAGGACTTCCGAGACGGTGCTTTACGTTTTCCGAACCGATGTCCGGAGCCTGACTGCCCGATTGTCGGGGTGACGTGGTACGAAGCGGCGGCATACTGCAATTGGCTCAGCAAGAAAGAGGGAATCCCAGAGGAACACTGGTGTTACGAACCCAATGACCAGGGAGAGTTCGCTGACGGAATGAGGGTACGCGCCAACTACCCGGATCTAACGGGCTATCGGCTGCCGACCGAGCCGGAGTGGGAGTACGCCTGCCGGGCCGGAAAGCTGACGAAGCGACATTACGGTCAGTGGGCGAGCACGTTGCTGCAGGAGTACGCTTGGTACCGATTCAATTCCAAAGGGCGTTCATGGCCTGTCAGGAGCCTGAAACCGAACGATCTGGGGCTGTTCGACGTGCATGGAAACGCCGGCGAATGGTGCCAGGAGAGTTACTGGGTCCGCTCGGAGCCGGCCTACCCATACTTCGTAGCGGCCGGCGGCGAGGCGCCAAGGGATGCAACCAATGCAGAGGTTGTCATCAGTACCAAACGCCGCGCGGTTAGGCCCAGCACTTGCCGTCAAGCAACTAAGGAAGCTCGCTCTGCGGAGCGTTGGGGCGGGGTTCCGACTGAAACTGGCGACGAGGACATCGGTTTCCGCGTCGCCAGGACGATGCCCGATCTCTGATCCCCGGCCCGAAAAACGACACCGTGGCAGAAACCGAACAGAGAGTCATTGCGAAGCAGCGACGGCCAAGGCCTGTTCGGTCGAATCGTAGCACTCGATGGCATTGGGCAGTCCGCTGGTCTGAAGCAGCATTGCGCAGAGGGGGTGAATGTGGCATAGACCGATCCGTCTGTTCTGCTTGGTGAGTCGTGTACGCAGTTCGGCCAGCATGTGCAGGAAGTGCGCAGTTAACGACTCGATTCTGCCCAAGTCCATCACTAGGTGATGGACATTATGGGAATCGACAAGCTGGCCCAGTTGATCGGCAACGCTTGCGTATCCAAGTGCCCATGTTCATCGCCCAGGATGGTAACCACACACGTGGTCACGGGACCCAGCCGAGATGGGACTGCTTTGCCCGTAGTGGCGGCCGGAAGACAGACCGGGGCGGTGTCTTGGTTTCTGTCGCCCCGGACAGGGTCCGTCTTGGGCAGGAAGGCCCTGCTGGGCTCGTCGCAATCCGCGTTCGGGAAAACCTCCGTTTCCCGTCGCCATTTGTCGCCCAATTGCTGTCTGCGAAGATCGCGTGGGTCCGTGGAAGTCATGAGACTCATAGTCGTGCTCCCGTGACGTAGGTTTGTGAATGTCTACAACAGCGGACGGCTAGCCGAAACGCGATCCCGTAGCAGAAAATGGAACGGTGGCAGATCGCGGCACTCTCGGCGCCTTTTGCCAGCGTTTCCTCAAGCGGGGCCCGTCGCCAGAACCGCCAGTTCCACCGGGTCGTGCGAGGCGTTCAGCAGCACCCGGTCGCCGGCCTGGGCGCCGATCAGCGCTTCGCCCAAGAGACTGTTGTGGGGAACTCGGTGGGCGGCGTAGTGGACCTCATGGTCACGCACGAAGCGGATGACCGTCTCCGCCCCCGGGATCAGGCCGGCCACTTTGACCCAACTTCCATACTCGACTGTCGAAGCGCTCATCGGATTTCCTCACTAGGTAATTCAATTAAACTAACGGTTGAAGAATGAAGCAGATAATCGCGTGAAATCGCCACCAGCCGGGCATCGGATGGCCCGTGCTTTCAGTGGCATTGCTCTCGAATCTCCAGTTGCTCGAAGTCTCCTTGAAAGCCCGGATCGGAGGGACCCGGACATGTCAATCGGCCCACAAATTCCGCCGAGGACGACATTTTGACGCGGATCCACCGGGTGTTCCGGTTTTCCAGCTTGTCGACGTCGACCAACGTTTTCCAGTTCTCATTGGTCTTTCCTTCGGCGATCAGTTGTCGGACGGCCTCCGTCTCGGCCGCCGAAGGATGGAACGGATACCCGCGAACCTCTCCCGGTTCCCGCTCGCAGAATTCCTCCACGGCGTGGGCAAGGTTGGCAATGGCCAGGCCCAGATTCTCACCGGGCTTCCTGGTGTGTCGCACTCCTTCGCTCAAATGGTGTTGGCTCATTGGTCTTCTCCTTTTGCTCGAAGCTTTAGTTAACATCTCGACCTACATGGCAACGCCCGACTCCTGGCGGAACAGCACGCGACGGCGACTGCGCCGAATCCTCACCGGCCGGACGTACGCGGCCTGCGGACCCCAGGGGTCGTGCGGCACGCGGAATTGGGACAACACGACGCGCCGCTGGGCACACTCGTCGGGACATTCCCGAATGGAAACCGCCAACCAGTCGAGTTGGACGGTCTGGAGCACCGGGTCCAGCACTTTGACTCCATGGGTATTCATCAGTCGATCTCCTTGGAAAGGGAGGTTTCGTAATCGAATTCGCTTCCGTGCCCCACGTTTTTTGGCAGCCGTGTTGCCGCCTCCAAGGACCCAGACGCGAACCAGATTCGCGGCGCACGCCGATTCCGAATGTTTCTTGCCGAATAGGCAAAATGGAGATCCTGCTTTTGGCGTCCAAAACGGGACCTTCCGCGTAGCGGCCGGAGACTCGGGCGATCCACAACTCATTGTCCATAAACAGGTTGCGCCATTTCGTCTGACGCGGCTGGGCGAATCAGCTCCCCAGGGCGCCTTCCCTTGGCAACGCCCGAGGACGATGTGCGCCTCCGGCCCGGCCAGCGTCTACACTGCTGAGGCAGTATACGTTGTCGCAAGCAGAACGGGGTGGACTGAGCCCCGTTTTCACCAAAGGAGAAAAGCCGTGTGCCGGAAACGACGTTTCGTAGTGTTTCTGCTGATTCCGTTGACTTCATCAACCTCCGTATCCGTGCACGCCGGGCAGCCGGACCTTGTGCCGCTAAACGGCCTCGTGATCATCCGTTTCCACCGGCCCTTGGATCAGCTCGTTGTGCCGAAAGGACAACTGGGTGTGTTCAAGCACGAACGGCCCGGACATGTTCTGAGGATTTCCCAAGAATGGATACGTGTTGACTGGCCGCATCGGGCCCACCCGACGGGATTGCTACGGCTCAAATACAATGTGCCGGACGACTATTGTGGATGGTGGCTGAAACTTCTCGGCAGTGACTGGAGCGACTATCAAGACGGTCTTCTGGTGCTTCGCCTTCGTCCGACCCCCGGTACGCCGCCGCAGTTCAAACTAGAGCTAAAACGCACGGAAGGAGGCGTGCCGCACGGCGTCGACGTGACGCTCGAACAAGAACACCGCCGGCAGGCCAAACACCGCGGGTATGCGGACGTCGCCGTCCCACTCTCAGCTTTTGGCATTGCCGACTTGTCACATCTGGCGGAGTTGGTAATCGTGCTCGAAAGTCATCGACTTCCCCGAACACACCGTGAAGGCGAACTACTCGTGGAGTCCATCCGTCTGGTTCGCGACCGAAAGCAACTCGCAGAAATCGAGGTTCCCTGCTTGCTCGACGATCTGGGGTACCTGGCGTTTCAGTGGTTCCAAGACAATTGGCATCCGCAGACGGGCATGGTGCTCGACCGGAGTCCCAATCGGCCGGATCGTGGACAACGCTCCCGCATGGCAACCATCGCCGGCGCCGGATATCACCTGAGTCTGTTGCCCGAGTGGGTCCGTCAGGGCTGGCTTTCGCGGAAGGAAGCAGAACGTCAGGCACGGCAGACGTTGAGGTTCGCCACGTCCGGACTCGCTCACTACCGCGGTCTGTACTATCATTTCTTCGACGTGGAAACGGGGCATCGGTTCGGGCGATCTGAAGTGTCCCTGCTGGATTCGGCAATCTTCTTCAACGGGTGCATGGTGGCCGCCGAGGCCTTCGGCACCCAGACGGCCGGGCCGGCCAACGCGTTGATTGATCGGGCCGACTGGACGGCCTTTCTCGTTAGGCACCCGCGTACGGGCAAGGACCTCCTGGCACTTGGCTGGACGCCGGAAAAGGGACTGCTGTCGCCCGCTGACGTGCGTTCCAGCGAGATGGCCATGGCGTATTTCCTTGCCGTAGGGTCACGCTCCCATCCGATCGGCCCGCAATCTTGGTACCACACCGACGTGGTCCGCGGTAAAGTGGCCGGACACGAGATTCTCAATCCGACCCATCCGCTGTTCACGGCGCTCTACGGGCTGGGTTGGCACGATCTCAGGGGCCGGGTGGACCGCGACGGTGTCGACCTGTACGCCAATGCACAAGCGGCTTCGTTGGCCAACCGGGCGTTCTGTCGTCAGCTTGCCGATCGGTTTTCGACGTTTCGATCCGATGCCGGAGGATGGTGGGCCATCAGTGCGGGCGATTCTCCCGAGGGCTACGTGGCCCGGGGACCGATTCGCGAACACGTCGACGGCACCGTATGGCCCCTGGCGGCCCTGGCGAGTCTGCCGTGGATGGACGAGCAACTGCAAGCTGATCTTTACCGCTGGCGAAGCAGCCCGACCTGGCACGACGTTTGCGGCAGGTACGGGCTGGCCCCGTTCAACCGGGATCGGGACTGGGTGGGTGATGACTTGTTGGCAATCGACCTGGGGAGCTTTGCGGTCAGTCTGGCCAACTTGCGTCATCGGACAATCTGGGATCTCTGGATGCGCCACCCGGTGGCGATGGCCGCACTGCGGCCGATCGGTCTGACGAAACCCCGTTGACTTGCCTCACTGCCCAGCCCTCCCGATAGGTTGCCGTGATGCGAGAAAGATCTCGGCTTCCGCGATCGGCTTTCCCTGCACATCAAGGGCACGCCCGAAGACTGTGATACGGGCGGTGTATTCGCCCTGCTCCTCTGCCTCACCGTCGGTGTTGCCTTCCGCAGGCGTAGTTGGCGCGTCGGCGTCGCCTGCTGCGGCGGCGTCCTCTACCGCATCCGTCGGCGGCTTGCCTTGTGGATCGAGGACCCGGACCCGCATCAAGCCAGCCTTGGGCGTGGCGGAGCCGGCCCCTGAACCTTGCGTAAGTTGGAGATGGCCAAGGTAGAAGAAAGTGAGTTCTGCTCCTCCCTCACTGACGCTGCCAATGAACATCAGGTATCCCTGACCATCGGACCGAACAGTAATGTAG
>SDBV01009220.1_pt1 | contig 13157 bp, 14 predicted proteins | sample 2277081 | NCBI WGS metagenome assembly SDBV01 (sample SAMN10402039, study PRJNA504765) | marine sediment metagenome | isolation source: marine sediment core GS10_PC15, 223 cmbsf | place: Arctic Ocean: Southern Knipovich Ridge | collected 2010
GTGGTAAGTGGGGTAGCCATCTGACTTAAGCAATACAAGATCGTCAACGGTTTTATTTTCAAATACCACCTCATCCCTGATTAAATCATTAAACCGGGTTTGTCCATCAAGAGGAGCCTTAAAACGGACTACCGGTGTGGTGCCCTCGGCTTCTTTTTGAGACCGCTCCTTTTGACTTAACTCGCGGCAGTGACGGTCGTAACCCGGCGGCTGCTTGCGCTTGACCTGCTCCGCCCGCATCTCCTCCAGTCGCTGGGGGGAGCAGTAGCAGTAATAGGCATCTCCCTGTGAAATCAGGCGCTCGGCGGCCTCGCGGTATATTGCCAGGCGCTTCGATTGATAATAGGGACCATATTTACCGCCCGCACTGGGGCCTTCATCCCAATCCAGTCCCAGCCAGCGCAGGCCATTAAGGATAGCTTTCTGTGATCCCTTAACCTTACGGGAGACATCGGTATCCTCAATGCGGACAATAAAGCTGCCTCCATAGTGACGGGCAAAGAGCCAGTTAAACAGGGCAGTCCTGATATTACCCACATGGGGGTAACCGGTAGGGCTGGGGGCATAGCGCACTCTAACTGATTTATTCATCTAGACATTGCCTTCAATTGACTTTAGCGCTTTTTCCAACTTTTTAATCTTCTTGCCTACCCAGACGATAAAGCCGATAGCAAAGAGGCTGAACATGAAAAATGAGAGCATCATAATCTGAAAACCGGTGTCAGGGTCATTGAGCCATACAATATAGCCGACAAGCACCCCGCCAATAACCGGGTTAATGACGGCAAGTATAAACCCTACAATTGCCAATATACTCATCTTTCATTCCTTTACCAGTTGTATTTCTTCCCCCATTCTACCACCCCACTCACCAACATTCTAGGCTATATTCTTTAACGCCTCTTCTAATTCGGGGGGGGGGTCTGACTTGAACTCCACATATTCGCCAGTGGATGGCAGCTTAAAGCCAAGGCGGCAGGCATGCAGGAACTGCCGTGATAGATAGGAAGACTTCACGCCATAAACTCTGTCTCCCACCACGGGATAGCCAATAGCGGAAAGGTGAACCCGTATCTGGTGGGTGCGGCCGGTTTCCGGCCTGACCTCAAGCAGGGTATAGTCGCCGATATACTTAACTACTCGATATTCAGTGCGGGCTTCCCTGCCCTCAGCCACTACCGCCATGCGCTTTCGGTTACGGGGGTCGCGCCCGATGGGCGCCTCAATAATACCGTTCTCCGGAGTGAGGTGTCCTTTAACCAAGACCAGATAGGCTTTTACTACCGAATGGGCTTTAAACTGGCTTATCAGATTTAGCTGAGCCACACTATTCTTAGCCACCAGCATCACCCCTGAGGTATCCTTGTCTAACCGATGCACAATTCCCGGCCGCAGTGAATCACCGATATCAGCCAGATGAGGAAAATGAGACAGAATAGCATTAACCAGGGTATGACTTGAGTGTCCCGGTGCCGGGTGGACGGTCAGCCCGGCTGGCTTGTCGATAACTAAAAGGTCATCATCCTCATAAAGGATATTTAACGGAATAGCCTCAGGCATTAGCGTGCTAGGTGGAGTGGGGGGTATGATAACGGTCAGCTTATAGCCAATATTAAGCTTGACTCCTGCCTTAGCCACATGGTCATTAACCGTAACATGGCCACTACTAATAAGCTTTTGAATATAAGTTCGGGAGAGCTCTGGAAACTTCTCGCAAACATACTTATCAAGACGAACCCCTGGCTTATCAACTACAAAGCTATGCACCTTGTTCATCTGACTGTTCCCCAGCTTTAGCTAATGGAAGAAGAGAGTAAGCAAATATGATAACACCGATAACTATGGCCGAATCAGCGATGTTAAATGCTGGCCAGAAACCAAAATCGATGAAGTCGGTAACATAGCCAAAGAGTAGCCGGTCAATTAGGTTACCCACTGTACCGCCAAGAACTAGGCCAAGCGCTGACTTACCTAGCATATTATCTAAAAAGGGAAAATGCCGATAAATAAGAAGGGCATAGAGCAAGAGAACGGTAACGCCAACTAAGGCAACTATAGTTAACGAGAATGATTGACCCTGAAATAAGCCAAAGGCAGCTCCAGTATTGTGGACATAGGTTAACTGGAAGAAACCTATCTCAGCTATTGATTGCCCTTCAGCCAGATTAGTCCTTATCCATGTCTTGCTGAGTTGGTCAAGAGCTATTATCAGTAGCGCGATGAGGGCAAAGACCACATTCCGCCAGTTACCCTGGAGACGATTTGCCTTTTGCATTCTTTGCCTGATTAGTCTTACAACTCAAGCACAAGTTCGCCTGTGGGAGCGCCTCTAATCGGTCTGGATCTATGGACTGACCACAAACATCACATAAACCATAGGTTCCCTCTTCAAACTTGCTTAAAGTATGCTCTACCTCAGCCAGTTGGTCTCCCATGCGCTTCTCTAAGGTTAACCGCTTCTCTAGCTCAAAGGTCTCTGTAGCCTCTTCCTCCCTTTTGCCAAAGGGACTCCCCTCCCGCCTCTCCTCTGCAGGACGGGCACTGGCTTTAGATTGCTCTAATTCCTCAATTAAGCGCTTACGCTCTTTCTCCAAACGAGAACGCAGTATATTGAAGCCAAGAGTCATTTTTACTTTCCTTCCACCCGCCTGTCAACTTAAGGTAGGCTGCTTCCGTTTTTATGCTTGTAGATGACGGGTAAATTACTATACCGGCGATTTTTAAGAGAATGATGATAGTCAGGAAAAGCTAATCCAGCATCACCCGCAATTGGCGAATGGTGCCCACTGCCTGTCCGCGCCAGTGATTGTTGGCGAAGACAAAGGTCCTTTCCGTTATACTATCCAGCTTTCGAATCTTAGGCAGCCATTCGCTGAGTTCTTGTGGCGTATAACTATAATCATACCTCTCATACGCCTGCTCATGTTGCCACCACTTGGCACTATTACGTCCATGAAAGCGAATATAACTTATCTTACTTGTTGCCTCAGCTATTGGCGGCAAAAGATTGGCTAACGGCGGTTCATCGACGCAACAGAAGCCTAACTCACGGTGACGGAGCCAGTCAAACACCTCGCTCCGTAGCCACTGGGCATTACGAAATTCAATCACCACCGGTAATTCGCCCAATCGCTCCCTCAACAATCCAAGGTAGTCCCAGTTACGACGATTAAACCTGAAACTATATGGAAACTGAGCCAGGATACACCCCAGCTTTCCCGCAGTGATGATAGGCTCTATCACCTGGCAAAAAGCCTTAAAAATAGGAGCATTATCTTCCCTTTGGTGAGTCATTTTCTGGTTTGCTTTAATAGAGAATAAGAAACCTTCACCGGTTTTCTTTGCTATAGTTTCCAAGCTAGCTGGCCTAGGTAACACATAAAAGGTCGAGTTTAACTCACAGGCACTAAATTCATGGGCATAATACACCAGCCACTCTCGCTTGGGCATACCTGCCGGGTAGAAATTTCCTACCCAATCGTCGTAGCTAAACCCTGAAGTTCCAAAGTATACCATATTTTTAGTGTATCCTATTTATTGTATTTTATCAACCTCCACTGCATATAGGCAAAAGCCACCGATTTAAGCTATGATGATAATAATAAATATTAAAATGGGGGTGACCAAAATGAAAGACCAAGTTATTGCCGAAATAACCGTTGTCCCTTTGGGCACAGCAACTACCAGCTTGAGTCACTATATCGCCACCTGTATTAATACCGTTAAACAAGCTCAAGGCATAAGCTACCAACTGACGGCTATGGGGACAATTATTCAAGGACCTCTGGAACGGGTTCTTGAGCTGGCCCAGAGAATGCATGAGGTACCCTTCGGCATGGGCGCCAAACGGGTGCTTACTACCATTAACATTGATGACCGCCATGATAAGCCAATAACTATAGACGGTAAAGTTAAGGCAGTGAGCCAAGCCAGTGGTAGCTAGTCAAATAAACAAACTCGTAAACAACAGTTGACAATGGATGATAGTTTTAGTAATCTGTAAATGATAATATTTTTCATTTATAAACTGAGATGAAGCTTACTGAGAGAGAAATAGCAGCTACATTGAGGCAGCATGGCTATAAGCTTACCCCACAGCGACAGGTATTAATACACACAATCGCCTCAATACAAGGCCATCTTACCCCCCGTGCCATATATGAGGAGGTACATCAAAACCACCCGAGTATTGGGTTTGTAACCGTCTACCGCAGCCTCGAGTTATTTACCAAGCTGGGACTTATCTGTGAGCTGCATGCCGGAGGCAGTTGCCGCAGCTACACAATCAGTGCTCCAGGGCACCATCATCACATAGTCTGCTCCAACTGCGGCAAGGTTGTCGATTTCACCGGTTACGATCTCAGTAAACTGGAGCAAAGGCTGTCCCAAGAGACCGGGTTTGAGATTGATGGCCACCTGCTTGAGTTCATTGGTCTCTGCCGAGCCTGCCAGAAAAAGACGACCTAGGATTTTACCAAGCACTACCAACTGGATAGTAGTTTTTACGATTGTTGATGAAAATGAATCTCACTTAGAGAATAAAATGATCAGACAAATTGCCGTTGAGCTTAAAGAACACGCTCCCTTTACTGCCTTTGGAGCCATTACCGGGATTGGTATCATGGCTATAATAGTTCTTGTTAATGTTCCCGCTCAGATTTCCCAGGCTGTCTTCTACACCTTACACCCGCTCCACGTTGTATTTAGCGCCATAGCAACCACAGCAATGTATAAAAAATATAGTAATGGTAGAGTCTGGAAAGCCATTTTGATTGGTTTTTTCGGCTCTATTGGCATCGCCACCCTAAGTGATGCCATAATTCCTTATCTTGGGGGAACCTTACTGAATATAGAAATAGAATTTGAAATCCCCTTTATTAAAGAGTGGTGGCTAGTAAACCCCTTAGCACTAATTGGTATCTCTATCGGTTACTTCAGACAGAGAACCAAAATCCCGCACTATGCCCATGTGTTTCTAAGCACATGGGCATCACTATTCTACTTTACTGCCTTCGGAATAGCCTACTGGATTCCTCTGTTCCCCTTTATCTTCCTGTTCTTATTCCTTGCTGTTTGGCTTCCCGTCTGTGTAAGCGATATCGTGTTTCCTCTTCTATTCGTTAGAAAGGTTGCCCCTCCAGAACGGATAACATATAATCACTGAAAGGAATAAGTAGTGAATCTCTCAGTTCAATTAGCCCCTAAACACCAGCCAGGCTTATTATTGGCTAATCCGGTGATGACAGCCTCAGGCACCTTCGGCTACGGCACAGAGTACAGCCATATGTTTGATATCCAAAAGCTGGGGGCTATCGTATGCAAGGGAACCACTCTTGAACCTAGAGACGGGAATCCACAGCCGCGGCTAGCCGAAACAGCTTCTGGCTTGCTGAATTCAATTGGGCTGCAAAATATTGGCGTTAACGCCCTAATCAAAGAAAAGGCGCCACTCTGGGCAAGCTGGCGTGTGCCAGTCATCGTTAATATTGCCGGTGAAACTATTGATGATTATGCCAAACTGGCTGACACGCTGGATGGAGTAGCTGGAATCAGTGGCATTGAGGTAAACATTAGTTGCCCCAATATTAAAGCTGGCGGTGCTGAATTTGGCGCAAATCCTAAATCAGCCGCTGAAGTAACGGCAGCCGTCAAAGCAACTACTTCCCTGCCGCTATTGGTCAAACTAACCCCGAACACCAGTGATATAGCTGAAGTGGCTATAGCTGTGGCTGAAGCTGGAGCTGATGCTATATCCTTAATCAACACCCTGAAGGGTATGGTTATCGACATCACCGGGCGTAAACCCCTTTTAGGCAACATAACCGGTGGCCTATCTGGACCAGCAATAAAGCCGGTGGCACTATATATGGTATACGAAGTAGCTGAAGCAGTAGGGGTGCCGATTATCGGCTGTGGTGGCATCACAACTGCTAACGATGCTATAGAGTTCATCATGGCTGGAGCCAGTGCCGTCCAGGTAGGCACCGCCAGCTTTACCAATCCCCGTGCTCCGCTTGATGTTCTAGAGGGAATAGAGCAATTTATGGAAAAAGAGGGTATAAAGGATATAACTAAACTTATCGGCGTAGCGCGACGCTAAACGACTGCTAAGGGATTATTCTTGGCTAGTCTGCGCCGGCAGTTTGGTAAGCATAGAGAAGCAAGATTATGGCTCTTCTAGACCTAATAAAACACCGAAAAAGCGTTAGGGATTTCCTGGATAGACCTGTTGAGCGAGAGAAGATAATGATGTGTCTTGAGGCGGCGCGGCTAGCTCCCTCCGAATGCAATTCACAACCATGGAAACTTATAGTCGTGGATGATAGGCAATTTAAAGAATAAGCTATGCGACGCTGCTTTCAGTAGTATATATTCGATAAATTCCTTTTGCAAAATGGCACCAGTTATAGTCGTCATCATCTCCGAAAAGTCCAAGTTTATCGCCCGAATCAGCGGAACGTTCCGAGGCACAAAATACTACCTTATAGATATAGGAATAGCTGGTGAACATTTTGTACTCCAGGCTGAGGATTTGGGCCTTGGAACTTGCTGGATAGGTTGGTTCAATGAAAAAGCGGTAAAATCAATATTAAATATCCCACAGCACAAAAAGATAGACATCCTGATAGCGTTAGGCTATTACAATAGGGAAAAGGTACATTCAAAACATAGTAAGGAGCCAATGGGTAAAATCGCGTTATTTAACTCATATTGAGCTCTGTGACCTTCTCAAGCGAAGTTCGTGGAAAAAAGAACAAATAATCTAACTAACCTGCCGGGCGATGAGTTTGGCACCAATAGGAACTGTGATTGCGGCTCACATTTCACCACGCTGACCCTTTTTGAAAATGGTCGCGCCTAGGGGTAGAGGGTAAGCTATTCTATTTCTTCATCCATGCGCACAATGCGGAATGCCCTCCGGGCAAAGGGCTTGGTTTTCTGGTCAATGAAGATGTTTTCTCGCTTCCACTCGACCTTTAGCCTTTTGCGATTTGCCTCTGTTGCTTCCCGATCAATCTTCAGCGTAACTTCATCCACTACCGCACCATAGTCCCGTCGCGCACTTTCCACCGAGACATATCCATTGGTGACATCATGTTGCAGGTAATCCAGATCCCTATCAAGGGGAGAGCCATAGCCTCCACCTCCCGGGGCTCTGAAGGAGATCAGGTCATCAGAAGTAACTATTACCCCACCAGCTCTGTCAATCTGGATAACCTCTCCGTTTTTACGGATTACCCGATTATCTCCATGTAGGCCGGGCATTCCGCCAAACAACCCATAGGGGGGGATCACCGCCCTGTCATTACAGCCACCGATTTCACAGGTATGACCTACCGGGCGGATTACGGTCAGTCCTGACAGGCCACCCCTGAACTTTCCCGGTGCCCCTGAGTCCGTGACAAAGGAGTACTCTTCAACAAAGAACGGGTATCTTGTTTCAAACACCTCCATAGGGATTTGAGCTACATGGCCTCCTATTCTCGGCCCCCCAGCCAATTCAAAGCCATCCTTAGTAGCCCTGGCCCCCCAGCCACAAGGATCAGCGCCCAGATACCAAGTGTAGAACTCGTTACTCCTTGGGTCATACCCCCCGGCAGTGTGAGCACTAGCAGTTCCAGCATCAGAGGCGATGACTTTCTCCGGAATGATCCTGGCTAGCGCCCCGGTTATAGTGTCAATGATTCTTAACGATGTCTCGGTATTCCCACTTACTACCGGTGATGGAAATTTGGCGTTGATTACCAGGCCTTCGGGAGCAATAATGGTCACCGGGCGGTAGCACCCATGGTTTGGGGGAATCGTTGGGTCAGTGAGGTTAAACAGGGCACAATATGTTGCTGAAGTTGTGACCCCAAGGACGCAATTGGCCGGGCCCCTGACCTGAGGGTCAGAGCCACTGTAATCGAAGGTTATGTTGTTTCCCTTCACGGTGATTTTGACATGGATTTTGATCTCCTTGTCCTTATCGATGCCATCATTATCCAGATAATCAGCGAAAGTGTATGTTGCATCGGGGATTTTCTCAATCTCCCGTCGCATAAGCTCCTCAGAGCGCTCCATACTCCACTCCATTGTCTGCTGCATGATATTAGCTCCGTATTTCTCAAACATCTCACGCATCCGTCTCTCACCAATACGACAGGCGGCTATCTGAGCCTGCAGGTCTCCCCAGGTGAAGGTAGGCACTCGCACATTTGCCAAAATGATATCCCTTGCTCCCTCATTCAGGTTCCCTTCAGAGTATAACTTTACCGGTGGTATCCGTACCCCTTCCTGGAAGATGCTAGTGGTATCGCCAGCAAAGCTCCCCGGGTGCATCCCACCGATGTCTCCGTGGTGTCCTCTGGCGACAGCAAACGAAACCAGCTTCCCCTTACAAAAGATAGGGCTGAGGATGTCAATATCAGGCAAATGTGTCCCTCCGGGGAATGGATTATTATGGATAAGCACATCTCCCTGCTTCAATTGTTCCATTCCAAAATGGTCAATGATGGCGCGGGCACAGAGTTCCAGGGCGCCAAGATGCACCGTGACACCAGTGGATTGAGCAATTAGCTCTCCCCGGCCATTAAGCAAAGCGGTGGAGAAATCCAGCACCTCATTAAAGATAGGATGATAGGATGTCCGTCTTAGAACTTCTGCCATCTCCCGAGGTATGGACTCCATTAAACTCCGCAGCACCTCAAAGGTGAACACGTCTCTGGTTTCAGTTTTCTTCTGCATTCTTACACCTCTTTCATCATATTCGCCTTATATTCACCTTAGGCGGTGACATCAATGATAATGTTTCCAAACTTGTCGACCCTTGCCTTTTGCTTGGGTGGAATTACCGTAGTTGAGTCCATTTGCTCAATGATGGCCGGACCAGTGATTATATTATTGGCTTTAAGTAGTGAGCGTTCAAACGTCGGGCAATCCACATACCCGTTAAACTCCTCAAAGTAAACCTTCCTCATAGCTTTCTGAGCCTGGTCAGCACCGGCTGAACCCTCCTCAATTTCAAACATTCGCCCTTTAGTGATGGGTCCTGTAGCAGACACGGAAAGGGTCACGAGCTCGGTAGCAGCATCAGGGGAGGAGTGCCCAAACAGGTATTGGTGCCGTTGGTGAAACATCTCTTCCAGCTTCTTGATAAACCTCCGGTCCGCCTTTTGCCCAATGAATCCGGGCGGAACCTCAAAGGTAACTTCGTGGGATTGACCGAGATAACGCATAGCAACCTCGTGCCGGAGAATGATTTCCTCTCTTTTAAATCCCAACCCCTCTATTTTATGGAGTCCTTCCTTTTCCATCTCGCTATATATCTCCTGAATGCGCTCAGGGTCAGTCTGTGACACCCGGGAAACATATGAGCGGAACATGTCATACCTGGCATCAGCAGTGATAAGCCCGAGGGCAGAAAAGGTGCCCGGGCTTAAAGGAACGACCACTCTCGGTATGCGTAGCTCTTGAGCTAGCCGCACTGCGTGCACCGCCGCAGCACCCCCAGAGACGACCAAGGTAAAGTCTCTCGGGTCATATCCCCGCTGCACCGTGATGACACGCATAGCTCCAATCATGTTGGCGTTAACTAGCCTATAGATGCCGTGGGCAGCCTCAGCTACATTCATGCCAAGCCTATCTGCTACTTTCTCCTTGATGGCAGACTCGGCTGCCTCCAGGTCCACCGTCATATCCCCCCCGAGGAAGTAATCAGCATTAATATAGCCCAGAACCAGGTCAGCGTCAGTAATTGTAGGCTCTGTGCCTCCCAATTGGTAACAGACTGGCCCGGGGTCAGCACCAGCGCTTTGCGGTCCAATGTGCACCGTTCCCACAGCATCAAGCCAGACAATGCTACCACCTCCGGCTCCAATTTCCACCATATCCATTACCGGCGCTCCAATAAAGTATTTACCATCCACCCAGAACTCGGTAGTGATTTCTGGTTTGCCTTCGTGGACAACACAGACCTTGGTTGTAGTCCCCCCCATGTCAAAAGAGATAACATCTGGGAAGCCGAGTATGGTGCCAAGCTGCGCGGCAGCAGTAACGCCGCCTGCCGGTCCGGAGTCAATTGTGTAAACCGGTCTCATACCAGCAAGCTCGGATGACATTATGCCGCCACTGGACTGCATAATGTAAAACTCTTGAGTGAAACCGCAGGCTCTGAGCTTATCGCGCATATTCGAGAGGTATGATTGCATAATAGGCATGATATAAGCGTTGATGGTAGTGGTGCTTAGTCGCTCATATTCCCTGATTATGGGCAGAATATTACTGGACAAAGAGAGGCAAAGGTTGGGGGACATCTCACGTAATATTTCTGCTGTCCGCTGCTCATGCTGGGGATGGACAAAGGAAAAGTAGTAGCATATGGCAACTGACTCCACACCCTTGTCCTGAAGCTCACGAACAATACGCCTGACTGCATCCTCATCCAGTTCGGTTATCACATTTCCCTGGTAATCCACCCGCTCCGGAACTTCGAAGCGGAAGATTCGCTCTACTAACGGGCTATAGCCACCAACATAATCCTGCGGAAGGTCCATCTGTAGGTTATACATATCTAAGGGATTCGTAGTTACCCGCTGTCCCCGGCGGAGTTCGATGATATCTCTAAATCCCTTGGTAGTGATGATGGCTGTCCTGGCACCCTTATTCTCGATGACGGTATTGGACCCCACGGTGGCCCCATGAGAAAGGAAGCTGACATCATGGAGGTCTATGCCGGCTTTAACCAAGGCATTCTCTACCCCGATGGATGAATCTGCCGGTGTTGAAGAGGTTTTTATCACCTTTACTCTTCCTTCTTCATCAATTGAGACAAGGTCAGTAAAGGTTCCACCTACATCTATCCCAACTCGATATTTCACAGCTTACTCCTTTCACAGTTCAAATTTAGCATAATAAAATGGCGGTTTTGGGTCCTAGGACGCGCCACAGATGTTGCTTCTCCTATGGTCACTTCTACCTACCTTATCTTAATATGCAGTGCCCTGTCAATCATCTACTCTCTCCCTGTTCCTGCGCATGCCGAAAGAGCAATTGAAGGGGTAAGTGACCCTCGTAATATGGTTACTGACGGTCCCTTTGGTGAGTCCGCTCACTACTATGGTATGGAGATGTCTTGCTATGTCACTCAAGTAACCGCCATAACTATGCGCCAAGATGCCATTTACCATGACCTTGACCCACCGAGCCGCCGGGCTTGCCTTCTGTTACCAGAATTACTCCTCCCAAGGCTCTTCGGGACTCTATGAATCTTGACAATTATCTCAGGTGATGTATATAATACAGACTTAGTAAAAGAAAGCGCTGAAAGGTGGTGGTGCCTATTGAGATACATCGGCCAAGAAAGAAAGGTTTTCGGACAGCACTAAAAATAAAAGGAGGGCGCAATTGAAAAAGACAAAATTGTTTACACTGTTGGGTGGTATCTGCCTAGTTTTAATACTGGCAGCACTACCCTTCATGGCGGCTTGTGCTGCCCCAGCACCAGCACCAGCCCCAACCCCAACCCCAACTCCTACCCCAACTCCGCTACCACCCGCTGAGCCGGTAGTGCTTAAGGCGGTTAGCTGGATGGCCACACATCTTGATGGCCCCCGCTTCCTCGGCATATATGCTGACCGGGTTACCGAGCGAGCCAATGGGGAGCTTATCATCCAGTGGATCGGTGGCCCCGAGGTGATGTCCATGCGTGAGCTGCCTGATGCAGTGAGAAAAGGTGTAATTGATATAGCTAGCAATTTACTCTCATTTCATCAAGCGTTAGTGCCGGAAGTCAATGCCATAGGTGTCTCGGAGTACACCCTTGCCGAGGAGCGAGAGAGGGGCTTTTTTGACCTCATGGTCGAACTCCATCAAGAGAAGGCCAACATGCGCTATCTAGGGAAGCTTCAGGACAATTTGCCGCTCTATATGTACGTTAACGTCAAGGTTGAGACGCCCGAGGATCTAGTCGGGTTAAAGGTGGAGGCGATCGGACTCTTTAATGAATTCTTTAAGAACTTGGGTATTAGTCCCGTCTCTATGAACCAGGCGGAAGTATACACTGCCCTGGAACGGGGGCTACTCCAGGGGCATACAAACCCACATTCAACCGTTCTAGGGCTCGGGTTATATGAGGTGGAGAAGTACTGGATCGAACCTCCAATGTGGGACTCGCAGCATGGGCTCCTGATGAACCTGGATGCCTGGAACCGGCTTCCCAAGCATCTGCAAGACTTGATGACAAATGTCATGATTGAGCTGGAACCAGAGATATCAACTTTCTGGGCTGAAAATGAGAGGAAGGCAGGAGAGGAGTTGATAGCGCGTGGGATGTCGCCTATCATCTTCTCACCGGAGGATACCAAACGCTTCCGTGATATCGGCTATGATGGCCAATGGGCCGTGGTCAAGGAGAAGGTCAGCCCGGAGATGTACACCAAATTAAGGGAATTGCTGATGAAGTAAGGCCAGGTACATCTTTCCCAGATTGTCATGGTGTTAAACCGATATTCGAATATGGACAAATACCAGGCGGGGCCCGAGGTTGCCTCCGGGTGGGCTAGTGCTCTGCTTGGTATAAGTTTTGCTTTATGCCCTTTGCTACCAGCTATGATATAGGTCACGGGAGTTGTGAAACTATTGGTGAAGGTTAGCGTTATTTTTGATCGTACCATTTCCTTTCTCGCTTTTTTGGCGGGTGTTCTCATCATCTTTATGATGTTAGCCGTTGGCACCGAAGTTATCACCAGATACTTTTTCAATCAGCCACTAATGGGACTAACAGAAATCATCGAGATAACTCTTCTTTACATCACCTTTCTGGGTACTGCCTGGCTGCTAAAAAAAGAAGGGCATGTAAAGATGGACATAGTGATTAGTCGGTTAAAGCCAAGAACTCAGGCCCTGGCTAATTTTGTCACTTCCATTATTGGTGTTGTTATCTGCTTGGCTATCGCCTGGTATGGTGCCAAGGTCACCTGGGACCATTTCCATACGGCTATCTTTGAAACCCCAATCCTGGAGATTCCTGACGCTTATGTTCTGGTCATTATTCCTATAGGTAGTTTCCTGCTGTTTATCCAGTTCCTGAGAAGAACCTTTGGCTACCTGGAGCTCTGGAGAGCATCATGAGACTGAGAATCAAGGTCGGCGACGAAACCGTTACGATCGGACGGGAA
>SDBV01009221.1_pt1 | contig 13157 bp, 13 predicted proteins | sample 2277081 | NCBI WGS metagenome assembly SDBV01 (sample SAMN10402039, study PRJNA504765) | marine sediment metagenome | isolation source: marine sediment core GS10_PC15, 223 cmbsf | place: Arctic Ocean: Southern Knipovich Ridge | collected 2010
GATGCGCGTGCTCCTGAGGCCGATGGACACGACCTCCCCACGCTCCTGCTGGTCCAGCACGATGTAGTCGCCCACCCTGAAGGGCCTGTCCAGAAAAACGCTTATCCCCCCAAAGAGGTTGGCAACCGTGTCCTTGGCAGCTATTGCCAGGCCCGCGCCAATGATACCGGCAGAGGCCAGAAGCGGGGTGACGTTGATCTCCCAGACCGAAAATATCACGGCAACGGAGGCCACGAACACGACTATCTTCATTACGTTCTCAAAAAGCGGCAGCAGGTCCTTTCTCAGACCCGTCACATCCGCGTCGCGGTCAAAGGCGTCCTGGGCCAGTGCGTTATTGATCCTTATCACCGCAAAAGTCCAGATGATGGTCATGATCGTATAGAGGAAGCCGCGCGCGTAGAGCGGTGCCCGAGCCCCCGGCCCCAGGTACTCCACCGCAAGCAGCACGCCCACCAGCAAGATGGTGTAGTACACGGGCCTGTGTACCGTATCCAGTATCTTGTCGTCAAGGGCCATGCTCGTGCGGCGGGTGATCCTCCTTAAGCCCTTGTCAATGAAGATGTCCACCACAGTGGCAATGACCAGGAACACCAGTATTGAGATAAAGGCATTTGTAAAGGGCGAACTCGATATATTAAGTGCCTCTACCAGCGACGCCATCTAAACTCTCCTGTAATCATCATAGGTTCTATCCTGTCCTCATCCACGCCCAGTAGATTCTGACTTGCAACTCTCAGTAAGTTCTGATTTGCGGTAGCTGGTAGGCGCGCGACATGAAGCTGTACGGTGTCGTACTTAGAGATTGCGAATGTCGCGCAACAACCCAGATGCCGTGAATCAGGACTTACTGCATTACGGCGCCGGAGCCTGCGCTGGAAACATGCTGAGCGTATCTCGACAGCCATCCCTTCTTGATCTTGGGCTCTGGCTTCTTCCATTTGGCCTGTCTCTTCTTGATCTCGGCCTTATCCACCTTCAACTCAAGCTTCCGCTTGGGGATATCTATGCTGATCGTGTCTCCGTCCTTGATAAGCGCGATGAGCCCGCCCTCCATGGCCTCTGGAGATACGTGCCCGATACACGGTCCGCGCGTGCCGCCAGAGAACCTTCCGTCCGTGATGAGCGCCACTGAGTCCGAGAGCCCCATGCCCGCGATGGCCGCTGTGGGCGATAGCATCTCGCGCATGCCCGGCCCTCCCTTGGGCCCCTCGTAGCGCACTACCACCACCATGCCTGACTTGATCTTCCCGGCCATGATGGCGCGCATGGCCTTCTCCTCGGAGTCATAGCACTTGGCCTTGCCCTTAAAATGCATCATCTTTTCGCTCACCGCAGACTGCTTCACAACAGCTCCGTCCGGGCATAAGTTGCCCCGCAAAATGGCGATGCCTCCTTGCTTGTGGTGGGCTCGCTTAAGGGGCCGGATCACGTCCGCGTCCATAACCTCGGCACGCGCGATGATGTCTCCTGTCCTCCTGCCGCTCACAGTGGGGAGGTCGTGCATTATACTTCCAAGCTGCTTCATCACCGCAGGGATGCCGCCGGCAAAGTCCAGGTCCTCCATGTAATGCTCCCCGCCGGGAAGCATATCGCAGATATGCGCTGTCTTCTTCGATATCCTGTCAAAGACCTCAAGGGGTAGCTCCACCCCTGCCTCGTGCGCTATGGCCGGGATATGCAGCACCGTGTTCGTTGACCCACCAAGGGCCAGGTCCACGGCTATGGCGTTCTCAAATGCCTTGGGCGTGAGTATCTTGCTCGGCGTGATGTCCTTCTTCACAAGCTCCACCACCCGCTCGCCCGATGCAAACGCGATCCTCCGCTTGTCTGCGGAGACTGCAAGTGCCGTGGCGCATCCGGGCAGGCTCATGCCAATGCTCTCTGTCACGCACGCCATGGTATTGGCCGTGTACATGCCCTGGCAGCTCCCTGCTCCGGGGCACGCGCACATCTCAAGCTCGCTAAGCTCATCGCGTGTGATCTTGCCGGCCCTGCACGCGCCCACGGCCTCGAAGGTGTCGTTCACCAGGCTCAAGCGCTTGCCGCGAAGGTTCCCCGAGTACATGGGGCCAGCTGTCACCACGATGGTGGGTATGTCTATCCTTGCCGCGCCCATGATCATGCCCGGTGTGATCTTGTCACAGTTGGTCAGGAGCACCAGCCCATCCAGGGCGTGGGCCTCGCACACGGTCTCTATCATGTCGGCTATCAGCTCGCGCGAGGCCAGTGAGTAGTGCATGCCCTTGTGGCCCATGGCTATGCCGTCGCAGATGCCGGGGATGCCAAAAAAGAACGAATACCCCCCTCCGGTGTGCACTCCCTTCTCTATATAGCGCTCCAGGTCGCGCATGCCCACGTGGCCGGGGATGAGGTCCGTGAAGCTCGTTGCCACGCCTATGAAAGGCTTGTTCATCTCCCCGCGCGGTAGTCCTGTGGCGTGCAGCAGGGCTCTGTGCGGCGCACGCTCAATTCCCTTGGTTATCCTGTTACTCCTCATGTATACCTCCTATACCTCCTGATATCGTTGTCGTTATCGTTAACATGCAATAAGGTATACATTATACCGCAATACGGGCGCAGTGGACGAGAGGGGGCGTAGATATAGATGGGGCTTTGCCCCTTTTCTTTTATGTGTTCGAGGTTGGAGGTCTGAATCGCCGCAAGCCTTTGATTTGCCAGTATAAAACGCCCCATGGGCGTGTTCGAGGTTGTTCGAGGTTGGAGTAAGCCAGATAGGGGAATCTGATTGAGTGATTCCCCTATCTGCATATGCGCATTCACGCAAGCACTTTAACATGGATATACTGACATTGTCCATATGACACGTGTCAGGTAAAATGTGTCACAAACCATAGTTAATAATCAGCCTGCAACTGCCTTTAAAACATAAAAACCTCCTCCTAAGAAAAGGCTTTTTTTAGTAACTCCTGTTAAAGTTTTGGCTGAAATTAATTTGAATAATTTACAATTGTCTCTCGTGGCAGAAACTCTAAAGCAGATCGCTGAATCCGGATTCTATCTGAGTTTTAAGTTCAGGCGCGTCAATCTCAACAACGCCCCAGATCACGTCTTCGCTAAGCCCAGAATACTCGTGTGCAATAAAATCTCTGAGTCCCGTTATCTGTTTCCATTTGATGTCTGGATGCTTGTCTTTCACGCTGTCGGGGATGTTCTTGGCAGCCTCGCCAATAATCTCAAGGTTAAGCTTTACCGCGTCATAAGTTTTTCTGTCACTGAAAAACTCATCCCTTTTCATATCGGCTGAATATTCAAGTATCCTGTCAAGGGCTTCTTTGATATCCTTGATGCGGATTTTCCAATCGCGCTCAGGCATAGATGGATTCTTTGAGGATTTTTTCTTTAAGTTCTTTCCTGATGGAATCTTTTATTCCCAGGTCCACTTTACTTTCCAGTATTTCTTCAAGGAAAAACTTCAAGTCCATGAAATTGTAGAACCTCTTGTATTCTTTCTTAAGTTCCACATGTATATCTATATCGCTATTTGCTCCACGGTCTCCCCTTGCAGTAGAGCCGAACACGGCAATATCCAGCACGCCAAACTTATCATGCAAGTCCGACTTGTTCTGCCTCAATATTTCCAGCACATCATCTATGTTTTTTGCCTTTTTCATCTCTTTCCCTAATATAACTAATCTTCTGATTTTATTATACCTAAAAAAGATAAAGTGCTATATTTCTGTTTGTAACATTATTGAGGGCGAGGGTTTCCCTTGTGGACAATAGAGGGTTTTTCGTTGAAAAATGAAACTAGTATGTGTCCCTGTTTTTATTTAATTCAATAGGATTAGCACAACAACCGCCACCTTTTCACTTACTACTCATAGACTCCAATGTATCATGAATATTATAAATCCTTCTAGCTATTTCCGTGCCTGTCTTATTTATTATTCTGCTTAGTGTTGCCTCCACAGGTGTTGGGTATAGATGAGAACAAGTTTCCTTGAAATTAGGAAGATTTTCTTTCTCTCGTAGTTCATTTAACTGTCCTTTATAGTATTCATCATATTTAGTTATGGATCGCCTTATCCATTTATAATCGTCTTGAAGTTTTTCTGGCAGATGATCCGGTTCAATCATAAGAAGCGGGCCGTTAAATACGGTTAGCAATCTAGATCGAACATCGTTAGGGCCTGTCGCCAGTATATATACTGCACTACTAAATTTTTCCAGAGCATATAAATTTACGCCATTAAGCATCTTTCTTTCCTCTCCACCAGAGCCATCTACTTATATATTTTCATTGACAAAGGATCTCGTTTCCTAAATATACTCTACTAGAATATGGGGACATACACCATATTTTCTAATCTCCAACACCCCTATCCTATCCCCCGCAACCGGAAATTGTCAATATTTTCCATATTAGTCTTCTCTGGCTTGCCCCTACAGATCAATGACAAAGAAGAAGTCGCGAAGTCGGCATCTCGGCACAAGTCGCTCACGACCCACATCACTATGTTGCGAATGACGTGTAACAACGCATATGAAGTACATCCCCGCCCGAAGTCCGCATTTCAAACCTAAATGCTCAGTGTTATAATCAAGCTAGTAAGGCGAGTTCTCAACCGGAAAGGATGGGCGGACGATCAAGGGGACGATTTTGATACTTGCCGCGGCGATCATGTTGTTTTCAGCCGGAGCGGCGTATTCCGTGTCAAAGGACAGGCAGCTGGAGTTTTCCAGCTCTGCCTTTGGCAACGTGATCTTTAACGGCTCTCTCCATGCCGGGGTGGGAAAGGCCTGCGATGACTGCCACAACCTCGACGCATTCCCCATGCAGAAAAAAGGCGTGGCTAACATCTCCATGCAGGGCATGATGGAGGGCAATCGCTGCGGCATCTGCCACAACGGCAAAGTGGCCTTCGGGGTGGATGACAACTGCGCCAGATGTCACAGGCAATAAGTTCTTTGCAGCATGTCTAAAACCGGCAAACTCCATTTGACGGACAGACTAATTACGTGCCCATAACTATGGGCGGCCCTATGCGGCTCAGGAGCCTCCGTAGCCTATCTTTACGCTCTTGCCCTCAACTATTACCGGCACCTGTGCCACGCCCTTAGAGTGCACCAGCATCTCTTTAAAACCTGCCCTGTCGCGGGTGATATCCACGTACCGGGCCCTCTCTCCAAACGCCGACCTGGCGCTAACGGTAAAGGGTCAGCTGCCCTTGCCATAAATGATTACGTCCTGGTCCATTCATTTACCTCCGTAGTGTCTTGTTAGATATTTGAGATATTTGATTTAGCACTCTCATGGAGCGAGGCTGGAACCGTTCCAAAATAGCCGCCCTGGACTGCTAAAAGTCTCATATACTCTCCCTGTGCAATTGATTGCTATTACTTTACTATTTTCGGAATATACTGGTCCATCCTGGCGGCTGAACCAGCCCTTATCATCTTTCCCTCTTCGATAGCTTCCATTATATCCTCGTCGTCAACCTCGTTTTCGCGAGCCCTGCCCACGTGATATTCCAGTCAAAGCTGACAGTTTGAAGCAATCGCGGCACCTACGGCAATTAATGCTTTGACACTATTATCAAGAGCCATTTAAAACCTCCTATTGTCATTCACAGTGTTATTACTCCACCAGTAGAAGTGCAAAATAGTTCCACTGCCCTGAAGCATCTTTTTTCGTGTCTATCTCAAAGCCGTTGGCTCTGGCTGTTTTAAATACATCTATCCCGCAGGCCTCCATAAGCGGTCTGATACGGTTCTTTTTCTGGCCTTCGCTTTGATGCTCACCCGGAGCATCCGCCTCCCCTGAGGGTCAGGTAGCCCCTGGAGGGCCTGATGAGAGGGCGGTCATGGCAAAAGATTTGTAATAGCCCATGTGATAGGCCTCGCCCTCAAGCCTTACGGCGACCTCAGTAAGGGTTTTCCCTTTGGGGCCGTTTAAGAGTATGGCCTTGCTATATTCCTTTAGGACTTTCCTTGTGCTCTCAGCGTCAGGTGCACATGGAGGATGGAAGCCGTCCTTGTCATAAAGAGGGCATCCATATTGACATTTCCACCTGACCCATTCCTCTACGACTACCGTTGCAGGGTCGATTGATTTGGCTTTTTCAGCACCCAGCTCAAGTGCTCTGCTTAGCAGCTTCTCCATATTGCCCTCCCAACTTTTATTCCCTTTGACCTGCTGAGAATTAATATTATTACTGACCATATTATCTCCTGCCTCACTTACTTTTCTTTCAGTTAAACCCACCTCCGAATAATATGGACACCTGGATTCTCTGCAACCGTGGGGGTGTTTCAGGCTGTGATTACAGGACTTCTCCTGACTGCCGGGCAACTCGATCTCAAGGCTCTCCCTCAGGAAATCAACAGCCACTTCAAGCGATGCCCTTACGTATGCCTTGCAGCAGCTTGGCCCGGTGAGGTCCGTTATCTCTCTTGAGACTCTTGTCACCGCCTCCATCGTGGTCCTCTGTTCTTCATCTTTACCGCATATCGAGCCGGTAAGCACGGAAACCACAGCCCCAATGGCCGGAGCTATACCGCAAACGCCCGTAAGCCCGCAGTAACCTCCGTGGGCCTGTTTTTCCGTCCGCCTGAAAACTTCCTCTATGTCTTTATTTGTAATACCTCTGGAACCTTCATTTTTTATAGCGGCCATCAGCGCTCCGCCTGCTATATATGCATGTTGGCATCCAAGCATGGGAAGCTCAGGAAAGCTCATGGCAAGTTCTGCGATCTCAAAGGGATTTTTTTGAGACTCAGCGCCAAGGATGGTCTCTTCAATAAAAACCATGGCGTCCTTGTTGTGGCATGCGTCGCAGATATAATGCCCGCGCGGGCAGCTTATATGCCCATGCTCGATATTACCGCAATATACACATTTAAGCTCTTGGCTCTTATCATGGTATTTAAGGCGGGCAGCACAAAGCATGCAGTGCTCTGTTTTTCTGGCCTCAGAGCCCTGGTCCACAGAATCAGAGGTGCTGCTTACCGGATGCCCACCGGCATCCTCTGCGGAGGGTCAACAGCTTTGGTCTGTTTTGTCTATCTCGGTCATCTCAATGCCCCATTGTCCGTATTGAAAATGAAGAAAATATGGAGGCAGCCTCTATAATACCTTTCCCCCTGCATATATAATTCTATCCCTTCAAATGACTATTATCAACAACTATCTCCACCACGCCTGGACAAATGCCGCTTTAACTATTCTTAATAAAACGCTCTTTGTGCATGGAGATCAGTCCAAGTAGAGGGCCCGCCACCAGGGGCAGCAGCAGGTAGGCAGGCGTGACGGTTTCCGAGAGCCAGCCAAGGAGCTGGATGCTTATGATGGATATGGCAAACCCGATGGAGTTAACGATGGTAAGCGCGGAGCCTACGTATTGCTTTGGAGCCCTCTGGGCATTAAGGGTCGAGAACTGGGCGGAATCCCCAATCACCAGGAATCCCCAGAGCAGAAAGAACCCCAGCACAAAAGGCACGGGGGTGCGGCAGACCAGAGGTGATAAAAGGCCGGCAAGGCCCGAGCCGGCGAGGAAGATCCTTGCGACAATTGAACTGCCAGCCCTTAAAGATACAAAACCCGCAAAGATACATCCAAGACTCCCGGAGGCGAAGATAAGAAAAGTCCAGAACGCTATGGAACTCTCAGAGATGCCTGAGCAGGAAAAACTTATGACAAAAGGGGCAAAGGCCCAGAAGGCGTACAACTCCCACATATGACCGAAATACCCGAAAGCCGAGGCCCTGAACCCCTTATCACTGAATATTTGAACAATGGCCCTGGGATCGAATGCACTCCCCTTAAGAAGGTATGGGCCGTCGGGAACGAACACGAACATCAGGATACCGCCCAGCGCGGCAGCTATTGAGACAGACAAAATAACTGTCTCCCAAGGGAGCCCTCCTCCCAGCGAGCTGACCAGGTATGGAAGACCCGAGCCAAGCACAAGGGCTCCTACAAGCAGACCCATGGCATTTCCGAGCCCTTCCCTGTACCAGCCCGAGGCTATCTTCATACCTACCGGGTACACGCCTGCCAGGAAAAATCCCGTAACGAACCTCAGAAAAAGAAGCGCCTCGAACTGCGAGGGCACAGAAAGTATGGCAAGGGTTGAGAGGGCCACAAGAAACGCAGAGGACGCAAATACAAGTCTTGGCGAGAACCTGTCCGAGATGTTAAGAAAGGCATAAACCAGCGTGCCGGCAATAAACCCCAGTAGCACTGAAGACAGGATAATGCTTGTGTCGCCTGAGGTAAGCCCGTAAACCGGGGAGATGTCTTTGATGATGGCATTGCCGGCAAACCAGACTGATGTACCCAGAAACTGTGATACCACTATCGCAGGGAGGATTGCCTTTGGCCTCATGAGGAAGAATACCACATGCAGATAGATGTAGCGGTTACTGCTCTAAAACATTCTCGTCCATCCACAGGGCAACATCCCCGGCCACATTTTCCCACCCGGGCTCGCCCATTATCCAGTGCGCATGGCCCTCGTACTCCCTGCGGGTGACCACAGCCCCGTACTTGTCCGCAACCTTGCGCACAATGCTGGCCGGGGTTATCCTGTCCTGTCCGCACGCCACCACAAGCACCGGGCATGTGACCTTGGCCTCATCCACATGAGTTGCCTTATTGGGGTCAAGCAGCCAGAAACCTATCTCGCATGCCGCACGTCCTGACTCAAAGCAGAACTTCCCATAGCATTCCTTCTGCTGCTCCGGGCCTAACAGGTGCATCATGGCATACACGGCCTCATCAAAGCTCTGCCTGTAAGGTTTTCTCCAGAACCCCCATCTTGCAAAGGCACCCTTAAAACTCCACAACGCAGAGGGCGTGATGCTCATGATGCCGCGTGGCGCAGCAGGTGTGATAAATACCGCCGCCTCTGCAAGACCCCGGCTTGCAAGTATCTGCGCTAGGAGCCCGCCCATGGAGTGCCCCATTATGATTGGCTTGTCGTTAAGTTGTTTTATCTCTTCTTCCAGGTCAGCCGCGTAGTCAAGGATGCTTGTTGTGCCGAGGTCGGGGTGGGGTTTGTCCTCATGCCCTGCGTCGTGGTGCCTCAGTGTAGGGACAACGCAGTTGTAGCCCTTTGCCTCAAAGTACGTTTTATAGTTCTCCCAGCACCACGGCCCGCCCCACATGCCGTGTATCATGAATATTGTCTTTGACATATCCCCACTTACTTTCTGTTATCTGCCAGCAGTTTATCAGTGTCCCTGACCATCTTCCTGCTCAGGGGCGCAAAGATCGAAGGACAAAAACGATAAAGCCACCATGTGAGCCTGGCAATAAAGGGGAAGATTATTATGGACCTGTTCTTGCCCACCCCGTCAAGGATTATTTCCGCCGCACGCTCCGGGCTCATCATCTGCTCTCTCTTTAATGGCAACAATTTGAGCACCTTCTCCTTGTCCGCCCCCACGACCTCCAACGCATCAAATATTGGGGTACACACAAACCCGGGGCAGACCACGCTCATCCTCACGCCGAGGCTCTCTGCCTCTGCCCTCAGCGATGTGGTCATCCCAACCACAGCGTGCTTTGCCGTTGCATAAGGAGGCAAAGGGGCGCTTATCAGCCCGGCCATTGACGAGGTGTTCACAATGTGGCCCGAACCCTGCCCGGCCATCACCTTCAAGGCGGCAAGCGTGCCGTAGATCACCCCCATCAGGTTCACGTCCATCATCCTCTTCCAGGGCTCCACCCCAAGATCCAGGGTCCTGCCCCCAACGCCAGGGATGCCCGCGTTATTGAACATGTAATCCAGACGCCCGTGCTCGGAGAATGTCTCTTCGATAAGACGCTCCACGTCCACCTGCACGGACACGTCCAGCGTAACAGCCCGCGCGCCTGGGATGCCTGAGGCCACAGACTCCGCGCGCTCCTGAACTATGTCAGCCACTATAACCTTTGCCCCGCCCCTGCCAAGTGCCTCGCACAGGGCGCGCCCGATACCCGAGCCTCCACCAGTTACAATGGCTACCCTTCCAGTAAATTCTTCCATATCCATAACCCGCCTTAATAATAATGGTTATAAGTCATCAAACACATTCTATCCGCCGCATCAGATAACAATCAAGGTTTTTCTTTCTTGCGCCCTCATAGGAGACGTACGAAAATATAGTGCTCCAACAAGGCCGCCTGCCGCAGGTCGTGAGCGACTCGTACCAAGGGCTGCCTTGCTGGATGATAAATTATCATTAAATACACGTGATACGTTTCGTACGACTTGGCTATCAACATCATCACGTGTTCGGGATCAGCAGATTTCAGGCGAGGCCTTATCCCGTCACATCTTTCATCCTCCCCTAATCATATAAGATACGGTGAAACATAACCTGTGGGGCTAGAGCTTGCGGCCTACTTTTCGGACATGGTCGCCAACAACACGCATTTCCTGAAGCTCTGCCTGGTCCATCGGCCCCATATCAAGCGCCCTCAGGGCCTCGTCCATCTGGCCGGCGTCCCTGGCGCCTGTCATGCATACGTCCACATCCGGGTTGGTAAGCACAAAGCGGTAGCAGTCCGCAGCAGTGGGCGTGGTGTGGCCTGCGGGCATCTTTTTATCCTTTATAAGCTCGCCCCAGCGTGTGGCGGTAAACGAGACAACCCCCGGTTTATCATCCCCCTTGAGAAAGGGGAATGCCTCGACTTCAGCCCCTCGGTGCGCAGCGTTATAGCGTATGTGAAAAAGGTCGTATATGCCAGTGTCGGCAAGCTCTGGAAAGAGCTTCCGGTTATGGCCCGAGAGCCCGAGATGCCTGACCATGCCCTTTTCCTTCATCTTAAGGGCGCCTTCAAGTATCCTCTCCGGCGGGGGCTTGTTATAGTACCCCAGCAGGAGCACGTCCGCGTATTCCAGCCCGCCCTGCTTTAGTGTCCGCCAGAAGAGCTTCTCAGTAAGCCAGGCGATATGCGCATAGCTGAAAACGGCTACTATCATATCATCGCGCTTGCCGGCTGAGGTAATGTTCCTGATGGCCTGGCGCATGTTCTCCCTCTTGCCCTTGGTGAAGGTGCCCCAGGAAAAATAATTGCACCCGCGCTCAAAGGCCTTCTCTATGGCGGAGGTGGGCACGCCGTAGCTTGAGCCGATGCCGAGCCTTCCGGCCTTAAGACCAGTTCTTCCAAGTATGCGTTGACCATTAAAGTCCATATGGGTTGATTGTATTACAGCTCCTGCCTGCGGTCAAATGCCGTTAACCCCGGCCCTCCCCATCATGGCTGGAAGACAAGAGGCATCTGGGTGGAAACACATGTGCGGTCTCCTCGTCCTTAGAGCCCGTTTATCAGCCTGATAAGGCCTGCGTTTAGAACAATGCCAAGGGCAACCCCGGATATCCAGTCCGTCCGTGTGGAAAGGCTGCCCTGTGTGACAAGCACGAAGGAGTAAGCCGCCAGAGGCAGAAAAAGAAAGACCGAGGTGAACATGCCCGTGTTATAGAGCGTCCTGCCAATGCTCTCTTATCTTGTTCATCGTCCACCATTTTATCCCTGCCTCAGGTTTTAATCAATAATAAAACTTATCTGATATTATTAATGGAATAACTAACTATTAAATGGAGGTTGTCCCATGGCTAGAGAGTTAGGAGAGATAGTAAAGAGCAGGATCGGGCTTTTTGAGCGCAAGCCCGAGGCCGCCATCTACAACCCTAAGGTCTCGTCGCACCACATAGAGAAGCTCTACACAGAGACCACTGTGCGCGACCACACCGTAAAGATCGACTACGCAGAGCCCGCAGGCGGCACCAACAAGGGCCCAAACCCCATAGAGATGCTGCTGGCGGCCTTTGGTGCGTGCGTGGAGGCGGCCTTCTACGAGTTTGCCCAGTACAAGGGCTACAAGATAGACTCCCTCAAGATAGACGTGGAGGGCACGCTGGACCTGCGTGGGCTCTTCATGGTGGGGGACGTGCCCTCACGGTTTAAAAACGTGAAGTACACCTTCGATATCCAGACCCCCCATGATCGTGAAGAGATCCTGGCCCTGGCCCGGGATGTGCTTGCCCACTGCCCGGTGGTGGACAGCCTCATAAACCCGGTGGCGGTTGAAGGCGACATAAGGATCAACAACAGCTAACCCGCGCCCCGGAGGGCTGTGTTAATATGACTGTGGCTGCTCCATGCGCGTAAACTTGCTCATAACGGAAAAGGCGGGCCACGTTTAAGTCCATGTCGGTCTTTCTTCCCATAATGCTGCTCTTTATTATCCAGGTGGTGATAGTGGCCCTGCTTGTGCTCTTACTGAAACCCCTGGGCACGGTCCTGGCCAGGGCCAACGAGAGCATCAGGGTGGTGGATGAAGATGCGCAGGGAGGCCAGGCAGAGTCGGCCCGGGGATTGGGCAGGCTACTAAAGACTGTTATTGTGGTTTGCGTGGGGCTCATCGTATTCATGGCGTGCCTGAACATCTTCAAGATATCGCTGATGTACCTGACAGTGCCCATCACCTCCCTGCTCAGGATGAAGAGCATGCCCATCTCCATCCAGGCGCTTTCGGTCATGTCCTACGTGCTTTCGGGGATAACGGCTATTGCCATAGCTCTCTACTCCCACATTCACCTGAAGGAGTAAGGGCTGGCGGACAAGAGGCTGCTGAAACCCACACTCAAGGCTATTGCCATCCTTCCCGGCACTGCGCTTATCTATGTCCCCGCCGGACGCCTCTCTATATACCAACAAATTAAAGTGGGTCCGTGACCCCGAGCGACTCTGGACGCCGCACATGCAGTGAACTCCAAGCCCCCCGTGTTCAAGGTGCTGTAAATGCAAGACGCAGACCTCGAAGCCGGAACGACTCGCTCACAAGATGCAGTGGATCAGGACCCCTAAACCCCACGGGTTCTGATTTGCTGTAGCTACAAAGAAGTCGGCACGAGTCGCTCACGACAAGTCGCAAAGTCTTAGCATCGCTACTTCGAGCGGCTTATTCTGCCGTAGATGCAGTGGGTCAGGACCCTTAAACCCCACGGGTTCTGATTTGCTGTAGCTACAAAGAAGAAGTCGCGAAGTAGTACTTCTCCGTACTTCGAGCGGCTTATTCTGCCGTAGATTCCGTGATCAGAGTCAAGTGTTATTATCCCACAGGTCGTTTGCTCACCCAGTCCTCCTGATATGGCACTCCGTTTCTAAGCACGCCAAGCGCGATCACCAGGAGCTTTCTCAT
>SDBV01009222.1_pt1 | contig 13157 bp, 14 predicted proteins | sample 2277081 | NCBI WGS metagenome assembly SDBV01 (sample SAMN10402039, study PRJNA504765) | marine sediment metagenome | isolation source: marine sediment core GS10_PC15, 223 cmbsf | place: Arctic Ocean: Southern Knipovich Ridge | collected 2010
AAGGTCCATCCGGCGGGACTCTTTACCGTCCATATAATCCTTGGGAGAAAAATCCTTTACATCGCCGCCTACCTGGCTGGTAAACTCCGATGGATCAAAGCGGGTAATGCGGCTGATACCATTAAAACCTTACCGCCATATTGTCTGATCGATGATCCAACAAGTTTTCGATAATTGCATAATCCCCATAACCTACTGGGTCGGTAATGTTAATGTCTGCAATCACATATGCTCCCATTTGTAACCTCCTTGTTTACTTTAGCTTCTTCAAAGCTTACTCCACATTCAGCCGTCAATAAAGCAAACGGCCTCATTTCCCCCCTGCTCCTACTAAAATATATCGTATTATTCTATTCCATGCCATAGAAAGTTTCATGATAATCGTTCATCTCTTAGACGGGATTCTAAACCCTTAAAGAACAGATTAAGACCGAATCGGACAGTTCCAGTAAATGGATAGACTGCCGTCCCGATACTATACCTATTCTTCCTGGCGGTAATAGATACGATACTCGGGATGATTTGGGCCTATTTTGGTTGGGTAATCGTTCGCAGAACCAACATATTCCCAAGTACGCCCTGAATTACTTATCTTGTCCAATCCATAACGAGTTTGCTCCATATATTCAGTTTTATATTTAGCAATAATTTTGTACCAAATATTACCATCAGAATCTGTCCATTTATCTATTATCGTGTATTTGAATGTTAACTGATGAACCATGTCTGTTACGCTACCATACAGCTCATATGTACCATCCGGTTTAGTGATTATCTTTTGAGCATAACCTGCCATAATATAGCTATCGTCTTTGCCTCTGGCTATACTATTATAGCTTGTGTTGACCCAAGCAGCAAAGATTTCCTCATCTTCTTTGGCCATATAAGGCTTCGTAGCACAACTTACTATTAGAGCCGCTGCCATCATAAGAGCACCATCTAAGATCGACTTTCTGATTTTCATCTTTTACTCCCCCTTAGCTATTTGGATTCCCAAAGGTTTAAAAGCGAGACGTTTCTTTCATTGTAATACGAGCAATCGCTTGGATGGAATATGTAGCTTATGTATTTTCACGTTATCTTTTTATGTTGTGTACAGAACGTAACTCCTTACTATGGTGGAAAAGGCACTACCTACCTTCATCCCAGCCCTCTTCCTGTGAAGTGCATTCTAGCATATCCGAACTATTCGAGGCATATGAAACTGGCAACGCTTCCATTTCCTCCCCCTTTCTACTAGTTGTTCCAGACTCCGCTACTCCTCTATTGTGATGGACAATAAGCGTCACGACTTCACCTTTGTAGCCGCCTTTACTTTCACGATTGACAATCAACGGCATGGAACCTGGACATTCCAATCACAAAATCAATCCTGCATCAGTCTTCTGAAATACTCTGCCGATTCCTGCCGGTGATTGCCCTGGACTTCGAGAACGTTATCCGCTGATATAATCAGAGCGTTTTCATGTAGGTGGGCTTTCGCTGCTGCCTCGAACAAAATCCAGTTCGTAAGGGATCGCTTATATTCTTCAACAACTTCCCGATATCGAGGATCCTTATACAGGTTGTTCAATTCGAATGGGTCATTTATCAGATCGAAGAATCTAGAATCGTTATCATTCTCACACAGCAGTAGTTTGTAATCTCGTGACCGAACCATATACTCACGGTTGTCCTCCAGTTCAAGAATGGTGCTTTGAGCAAATATGAAATCCCTTGGGGTGCTATCCTTTGATAGATCTTGACCGTTCATTTTCACACCTCGCTCCCGCCCTACTTGTGTCAGGATTGTAGGGGTAACGTCGATGGTGCTGACCAAATCATCTGAAACTGTACCTCCTTTGACTTGTCCAGGGTACTTGATTAATAAAGGCACCCTTACCAAAGGCTCATACATGAAGTTCTGTTTCAGTAACAAATGATGATAGCCCATATATTCACCGTGGTCGCTGGTAAATACGATAAGAGTGTCATCATAAAGGCCCTTTTTATTTAATAGGTGGATCATTCGCCCTACGTGATGGTCGATCTGAGAAATGCTTGCATAGTAGTAGGCCATTAACTTTTTCAGCTTTGCTTCGGTGAGCTCTTCATTTGAAAAGTAGCCCTTTTTCCTTGCCAGATCACTTGGCAGACAACTCTCGGTCCAACCCGGGAGTAGAGACAGTTTCTCGGGATTATACATTTGACTCCACGGTGCCGGAGGATCAAAAGGATGATGCGGTTTAATAAATCCAACCATAAGCAGATTTGCACCACCATCCCATTCATCGATTGCTTCAACCGCGCGGTCAGCAATCCACGTTGTTGAATAGTGTTCTTCCTTGAGATTTGATTCAATTGCACCGAAACTCCGCCAATATTCTTCCGGTGCTTTATTGCGGTATTCGTTTACCTGATCTATAAGATCAATTCGGTCTACAAGACCTTTCTTTTGTAAGTACCGGTGGTAGTCATCGTCGTATCTACCCGGTCCATCCTGTTCAGCAAGAATCATATGCTCGAAACCAACGTCCAAATACGTCGGTGTGAAGTGCATCTTGCCTACTGCTTTTGTTGTATATCCCGAATTCTGGGCAATTCGCGGAAACGTATCAATCCCGGAAGGAATCGTGCCGTGATTGTTTACGCCCAGATGTTGATGCCCGTAGAGACCAGTCAGCAACGAGTATCGAGATGGCGTGCACACGGGAAACGTACAGAAGCAATTCCTATACATAATCCCATCGGTCGCCAGACTGTCAAGGACAGGTGTCTGTACATCATGGTTACCATAAGCGCCCAAACAATCGTAACGTAACTGATCTGTAAGGATAATCAGTATATTCGGTCTATCTTTAGCTTCACTTACCTTCGATCTTTCATCCATCAAATTGCACCTTGAGGTATCTTCTTAGGAGATCAAATAGTGATATCGCACTCTTTAGGCAACTTACGCGAGATCCGGGGCAGAGATCACAAATTGCTTGAGCGTTAGGAGTAATTTCACATGTTTAGTCTCGCACAATAAAATTTACATCCTGCAGGGAGATCTCAATGTGCTGCTTCATTTGCCGCTCTGCCTCCTCGGCATCCCTGCTCAAAATAGCTCTTACGATGGAGCGATGCGGCTCCAAAGCATTACCGGCAGTGCGCGAGTCCGCAAAGGATTTCGTACGAAACTCGGCAAAGGCATCTGCGATTTTATTGTTAACTATGATAAGAAGAGTATTATGAGTTGCTTTCGCAATTGCACCGTGTAGTGCTTCATCGCTGATTGCTAGGTTCACAACATCGTGTTTTTTCTGTGCTTCTTCAAAGCTGCTAAAAATCTCTTCAATTTCGTTTACCTCTTCTTCAGTCCCTCGTTCTACAGCCAATCTTGCTGCAAGGGGTTCGAGAGCCAGCCTAATCTCCAAGAAGTCCTGCAATTGGATTTTGTGTGCCCTGAACCAATGGGTGATACTGCTGTGATCATCACGGCGATTTTTTGTTTTGAGGTAAGCCCCCTTGCCAGGGCGCATCTCAACAATATCCATCGCTTGTAAGACCCGTAATGCTTCTCGAACAGTGGAACGGCTTATATTCAGTGTGTCACATAATTCCTTTTCGGTTGGAAGCTTATCTCCAACTGCTATTTTGTTAGAGAAGCACATTCCCTCAATCTCTTTCACCGCTAAATCTGTAATCGAAACCTTCTCAATTGCTTTCATTTAACAACCTACAGAATATCTTGGTAAGCAAAATCTTCCACGCGGTCAATACCGTTTAGTATCATCTCCTCACTTATGGGTATCGGCATACTCTTAACGCCGATATCATCTATACAATTTGCCACGATCTTCTCTTTGTTCTGAGTCGTTACCGAAATCCCGAGAGTTTTCAGAGAAGGATTGAAGCCTATCTGTCTAAACAGTCTAAAAACGTGCAGGATCTCTTTCTCGGATGCCCCTTCGACACAGATTTGAACAGCTATCCCGTATCCGACTTTTATGCCATGAGCTTTATCATGGGTTTGCTTTAGGAAGCTAAGCCCGTTATGTATAGCATGAGCTAATCCGATCGTCAACGTGAAGAGACTCAAACATTTAATTAAAGCCGTCAAGAATATATTCACGTCAATTATTTCCACAAGTGCGGCGTTCGTCACTCCGCAGTGCACCGCTTCAACTGCCGATGCACCTTTCTCATGAACGACATCCTTTAAAAGTCTAGAAAGTTCCATGGCACTCCGTGTTGATAGGTCAGGACATTCTATCGTGGAGAAAATCGGCTTCAGCTCATACCATTTTGACAGAGCATCCAAGATACCAGAAGTGAAATAGTCTACAGGTGCTTTGGCTATAACCGATGGTTCTACGAGCACCAGCTCCGGAGTATTTGGGAAGTACAGACTTTTCAAGAAACCTCCCTTAGAATCATAGAGAACACTCGCCGGGCTTGCAGCCGAACACGTGCTCGCTATGGTGGGAATGCAGATTATCGGCAATGCGCATTTGTTGGCAGCGGCCTTGGCCGCGTCGAGGGCTTTTCCACCGCCCACGCCGATCAGAACATCTGCTTTGTACTCGCGGGATTTCCTGGCGATGAGCTTAATGTTCTCTTCACAGCATTCGCCGACAAACGTGTGAGCTTCGTAAGAAACAGCATGCTGTTGAAGCGAATGCGTCAATTTATCCTCCAGGGCTTGTAGCGCCCGTATTCCGCCGCTGATAAGGGTTCTGGTCCCGAAAGATTTCACATATTGTCCGCTTTCTTTCAAAACTCCGGATTTGTTGAGGTACCGCGATGGTGAAACCTGGAGAGAACCCTGGATTTCAGTATATGCGCTGACTTCCGCACGGCTTGTATTGCTCGTTATGACCTTATCCATGTGCTCAGCAATTGTCTAAAACCAGGCTAACATACACCTATATTATGCAAAACTTCTCTAAGTTCTTCCTTTTCCTGCTTGCTTATGTTCTCAACCGGTTCGCGAACTCTGCCCCCAGGTAACCCAACGATTTCCATCGACTGCTTGAGAATGCTTTGGTACACAGACACCCCACTTGAGCATATATAGGGCGAAAGAACTGTGGGCAGTTCACCCCTTCTCGCACCAAGCTTCACCTTCAAGTCAAAATACGGTGCAATCCTGTCGGTGAGCTCTTTCAACTGCGTGTGATCACGGTTACAGAAAGCTCGGTAGATGGCAATCGCTATCTGGGGAGCAAAATTCCCAAACTCGGTAAAGAATCCGGGACAATCGAACAGTGCCTCAAACGGATACATTATATGACCGATGCCACAGATGATAACCAGGTCTTCAGGATCGACCGCTCTTTGCATCCAGTAGAACTTTGCAGCACTTTCGGTGTTCTCTTTTACCGCTACTATGTTGTCAATCTTAGAAAGTTTCGCCATCAGTGGTGGCGGAATCCATAACTTGCTGTGTACTGGATTGTTGTAGATCATGATCCCAATATCAATACTGGATGCTGTCTGTTCGAAGTGCCTATACAATCCGTCGTGGGTAGCGAGCTGATAGTATGGATTTACGATCAGAACACCGTCAGCACCCGCATCCTGTGCAGCCCTGCTCAGTTCGATCGTCCATTTTGTTCCCCCCCTGGCGGTTCCTGCTAATACAGGGAACTCTCCATTCACCTCGTCGACAACGATATTTATAATGTTCAAACATTCTTCATCGGTTAAAGCATAGAACTCCGCTGTACTTCCGGTTGTAACAAAAACCGCATCTTCTCCTTGAAACGCGCCGGTCGAATACCGTACCGCTTTCCTGATGGCTGCTTCATCTACATTTCCCTTTTCATCGAAGTGGGTTACCACCAGATGAAAAATGCCTTTCATTTTTTTCTTTAACGCCTCACTCTGTTGTGACATTACCGCTTCCTCTATATCCCCTAGTCTAGAATGTTCAAGAATTTCAGAACTTTCCCTACTTCCTTCTTTTCTTCGGTGGTACCAGGCAGTAGCGGTTGCCTTGGCACACCAGCATTATAGCCAATCATCTTCATCGCTTCCTTGAGAAGGCCCACCGGATTCAATCTCCCATTCGATCCTAAAATCCTGTATAACGGAAGATATGACTGTTGTAACTCGGCTGCCTGCTCCACTTGGCCGTTCAAAAACGTTTGGATCAGCTGCCGAATCCTGTCCCCGATCAAATGTGCACCCCCGCTTATTACACCACCGACTCGTTTTGCGCCGCCTTGAGCATAGGATTCCACCAGCATGGTGTCATCACCGCAGTACAATGTAAAATCATCGTCCGTCGCATTAATGTACTCGGTAAGATTCTTTGGGCCAAGCTCTGCCTCTTCTTTTATCCCCACAATATTCGATTTTTTTGAAAGCTCAGCAACCGTGTTCACTGAAAGGCTTACACCGCAGAAAATTGGTATATTGTAGAGAACGAAGTCCATATCTACTGAATCGGCTATGTCCGCAAAGTGTCGGTACAGCTCTTTTTGAGTGGGCTTCGTATAGTAAGGCACGACCACCATAGCGAGCTCATATCCCAAATCTTTGGCACGCCTCGACAACTCAATCACTTCTCTTGTCGCCACACTACCTGTGCCGGCTATAAGGGGTATCCTATCACCCACAGCATCTTTCAATACTTCAAACATTCTGACTCTCTCGTCGAATGTCATTGAAAAGAACTCACCCGTAGTGCCCGTCAATATGATCGAATCAGCCTTATTATCATCGATCAGCTTCTCTGCAATTTGGACGGCAGCATCATAATCAACACTTTGATCTGTATCCTTGAAAGGAGTAACCATCGGTACCAAGATTCGCCCATAGCGGTTTTTGTCAAACATAGGATTTTACCTCCAGTCTAATAATTTTGCCTAAAGAACTGCAAACCAGGAATTTATTGTCATCATTCATAACCACATCGATAACCTGTTCTAGCTATTCAAGGTAATGCAACATGATGAATACCCTCTGCTGGGTCTTCTCAACGCTGCCCAGGTGCAGGTCCAATGGCTGTGCGCATCAGTCGCCGCTTTGTATCGTACCATGACTGATATTCGGTGCCCGGCGGAAACTCATAATACGCCTCTTCAAGCAAATCATCCAGCCGGCCACGCATTTCCTCTAAAGCCAACAACGGAATCCCAGACGACGTGCCTCTTCCGGTGTCTGGCTAGTGAAGCGATTCCAGTGCGATGTGTAGTTCATCAACAGTGCCTCTTCACGGTCGGTTCTTCCTTTACCAAAAAGTAAATCGCTCAGATCGATCCCTTCAACGTTGTCGGGAGCGGGAATTCCGGCCAGTCCAGAGAGAGTCGGCAGATGGTCAAGGGGCGTGTAGATCTCTTCGATGCGAACACCCTCAGAAATACGTCCAGGACCATAAAATATCAGCGGGACCATTATCGTTTCCCGATACGGAACCAATTTATTGATCCGGCCGTGGCTGCCGTGCATTTCTCCATGATCCGAATTGAATATCACAATCGTGTTTTGAATCAGACTCGACTTTTCAAGAAACGCTATGAGTCGGTCAACATTGTCATCAATGTTCTCCATAGCCAGATAGATACGCATCTCCTCCGTGGTTCTCGGATTTTCTGAGGAGACATTGCGCCTCCACTTGAGCTTCTCCGGTACCTTTTCCATGTATCCGGGGGGTGCCTTTGCCGGTCTGTAAAGTGGATGGTGTGGATGCGGGGATACAAAAAGGAAAGACGGCCGATCTCCGGATTGCCGCTTTTTGATGAACTTTATGGCTTGATCAAACTGGGTGTCTGTTTCGTAGCGATTCGAATAGCGTCGTTCCAGATCGTCTTCGTAGTACCAGTAATCATTGAAGTCCAAGTGAAAATTGTATGCCGCCCAGTAGTTGAAACCGAGTCGGGATGGTCCTGGGGGTACGTATTCCGCATGCCTGAAATAGGGACTATCGCAACCGAACCGTCCTGCTGAAAGATGCCATTTCCCGATGTACCCAGTGTCATAACCGTGCTGTGAAAAGATCTCAACAAGGCAGTTCGGATTCTGCTCCGAGGTTACATCGACGAAGTTGGCTACAATGCCGGTATGGGTGGGATACCGGCTGGACATCAGCATACCCCTGTACGGGGTACAGAGAGGACAGGTTGCTACGGCATTGGTGAAGGTCACCCCATTTTCAGCCAGCCGGTCGATGTGGGGTGTAGAGATGTTCTCTGCACCGTAGCAGCTACACTCGTCCGCTCTCAACTGATTAGACAATATGAAAATGATATTCGGGTGGGTTTGTCGTCCGTTTTTCACTGCGGTTTTTCCCATTCTTCGAATGCTGCAAGGATATTTTCTTTCGGGTCGTTCTTTCCCCAAGAACAGTGGGCGATTACTCCTCCGCTGCCGTCGTCCAAAGCTCGTCGTACACGTCTGACCGCTTGTCGTATTTCTTCCGGCGTACCCGAGGGCAACAACCACTGCCTGTCGAGCTCTCCCCAGAAGGTAATCTTGCCTTGATGTAGCTCACCAATTCGCTCAATATTCATACAGAAGAGCTGTGAATTAATCGCATCAACACCGACATCAACAAACTCATCGTAGAGGATTTCGATCCACCCGTCGGAATGAAGAAACACAAATTTCCCTGCTGCGTGAATCATCTCACAGTATTCGCGGTACAACGGCTTAAATATTTTTGTCCACATATCTGGGGATATCAGCAGATTGTTCTGTGCACCCCAATCGTCCATAAGCCAAAGAGCGTCCACATCTGTCGCCAGCCATCTGCGAATATGCTCTAGGTTGTACTCGTGCACCATGTCGCGTAATTTCATAACCAACTGTTTATTCAATACCAGATCTTGCAGGAGGTTTTCCGTACCACGCAAAAACTGCATTCTCTCGAAAGGCCGGGCGCATACTCCCGACAGAATGAATTTCGTGGAATTTTCCCGTTGTTCTTTTACCGGCTCAAAGTTCGTCGATTCCAGAAATTCCCACGGTGGTTCTAAGTCGTCCAGGGCTTCCCAATCTGCCAAAGGCGGTTCCTTCACCTCACCGGTAACTCCGTCTTCCAGCACATGTCGGATGCACCCCCATTCGTCGATATACCTTCCCACTCTGGGTATGTCATTCCCGTAGTTGAATCGGGGCGGCAAAGAAGATTCTCTCTGTTTCTTGCTCCTGCCAGGCTTTGCTGCGGCCACTACAATATCTCTCGGATATCGGCTAAGCACACCTTTCAGCTCACTCTGCTGCTCCAGCTCAACCGTCGGCAACCACCATAGGTCGCGGGGTGTACGATCAGGAGAATCAAACGATATTGCCTTTACAACTCTTTCCCGTTCAGTCACAGCTAATATTCCTTCCGTACGAATCAGATATAAGACATCAGAAGCAGCCTAGGACTTAACAGCGCCCAGGGTCAGACCGGAGACAATACTCCTCTGAGCAAATATGAAGAAAACCACGCCAGGAATTATCGCGAGCACAGAGCTGGCAGCCATCGGCCCCCATTCGATACCGCGATCGCTTACGAAGTGAAAGATGCCTACGGTAATGGGTTTCAGCTGTGGAGAGTTGAGTATGAGAAACGGAAACATGAAGGCGTTCCATGTCCAGAGAAACGCGATGATAGCCACAGCGCCGATTCCTGGCGCCACAATTGGCAGTACCACTTTTAAGAGCGTAAAAATCCTGGAGGCCCCGTCAATCCGAGCTGCGTCTACCAGCTCGCGGGGAAATTTATCAAAGATCCCCTTGAGCAGCCAGATCGACAGTGGATACACAAGCACAAACTGGAATATGATCACCGCCGGCCTAGTGTTTAACAGCCCGAGTTTGGAGAAAAGAACCACGAAGGGCACAAATAGTGATTGGGGTGGAATTATCCGTGTACCCAGAAACACTAAGGCGACTTTCGTACTTCCCCTGTACTGGTACACAGAGAAGCCGTACGTAGTAAGGGCAGCTACCGTCACCACGATGACTGTGGCAGTTAATGAGTAGAAGATGGAGTTCAGAATATTCCCGAATATCGGTGAGTGAATAAGAGCCTTGACGTAGTGTCCAAGTGTCAGGCTTTTTGGGAATAAAGTAGGTGGCCAGGAAAATATCTCCTTCGTAGTTTTCAAAGACGTGACCAGCGTCCAATACAAGGGCATGAACAGGAAGGCGCAAAAAACAATCAGCACGATAGCCGGTGTTCGCTTCCAAGCAATAGCTGCATTCAGAGCTCCACGGATTGTTTTGAGAACGTTTCCAGATCTTTTCATTAATCGGCCCTCCTGAAGATGTAGAAGGCAAGAGGTGTCACCACAAGTCCAACCGAAACAGTGAGCATGATGCTGACAACTGCCGCCTTTCCGAAATCGATATAACGGTATATAAGATTCACCAAGAACAGACCGGCATGATAGGTAGCCTTCCCTGGGCCTCCTCCGGTAAGCGCGAAGAATACGTCGGGTGTCCTGAAGGTGAACATCCACACGACGAGAAAGGAGAAGAGCATCTGCTTTATGTTCAAAGGAACAGTAATAAAAGTAAATTTGTGGAACTCGTCAGCCCCCTCCATTTCGGCCACCTCGTAGAATTCGGGGGGTATGGTCTCTAGCCCGGCATTGATGAACACGGTCATGAACGGCACGTATACATAGGCGGTAGCCACTATGCCGGAAAGCAGCGCGAGATTTGTGTTAACCAGAAAGGCAACGTTGCTGTCGATCAGTGAAAAGACTGAGAGAACATAGTTCATTAGACCCATATCTTTGTTCAGGATCCACTTCCAGATGAGCCCGGACAGCACCGGGGGAATCGCCCAGGAAAGGACAACCAAAGTCCGAAAGAACGCCCGCCCCCTTCTCACCGCTGTCAGCGCCTGGGCCAGGATCATACCGACGAGAAAAGCCAATCCGGCGCTGCCCAGACTGTACAGCGCGGAAATCCGCCAGCTCAAATAGAAATCTTTTGAGCGAAAGAACCATCCGTAGTTCTGAAAACCGACAAACCCCCCAAATACGAGCCGTTTGTAGCTCATGAAGCTCAGAACCAGATTGTAGCCGATTGGGTATGCGACCAGGGCCAGCAGTACAGCCAAGCCCGGTACGGTGCACAGGATACCGAATCCGCTGTCGCTCAACTTATATTTGTTCATTCTTTCAGATTGACTCATCGCCTAATCCATTACTCATGAAGATTCACTCTATTAAGCTGCTTGCCCGGAACAATGTCCGGGCAAGCAGGGAATAGTGGCACGATCTCGCCTTGCAAAAGGCTTACCGCGCCTAGCGAGTTTGCTACCTGAAGGTGTCCGCAATCTCCTGAACCCGTTGTAGTGCTTCTTCGGTGCTGGCTTTTCCTGTGGCCACGTTAGCAAACTCCTCGTTGAACTTATCTTGCACCTCAGGGAAGTACGGTGGAAATACCTCGAGTAGTGACTTTTCGGACTGAATCGCGTTGCCCGTGATCATCGGGCCGGCTTTTGTCCTGCGTACCGGCGGGTTGATTCCCAGCTCCTTGGCCGCCGCGTCGGCCAGGTTCCAATCGACCATGTTGAACTGCGCATCGAGAGTCTCCCACAGGTGCAGGAGAAAACTGGCATTCCCTTCGACGATGGCCTCGTTGCGCTGGCCTTCCAAGCTGCGCAGATAATCGAACCAGAGCATTACGGCGGTTTTGTGGTTGTTGTCAATATACTTCGGCAACCCAATGGAATTTGCCCCGATCAGGGAACGTCCGTTCCATTCATCCGGATCGTCTTCGCTCCATTTCAGGTTTGTCAGCGCCCCCATGTCCTGGCCGACCTCTGGGTATTGTGACTGAAAGAAACCATAGAACATGGCTGGGGCGTCGGTGATTGCGCCTGCTTTGCCTACTCCAAAAAAATTGGCGGCATCCATCCAGCCAAAGTTGAGTGCGTCCTCGGTGATAAAACCCTGACGGAACATGTCCACCAACCAATTGAATGCATTTTGAGCTTCTTTGCTATAGAAATCCAGTCTTCCGTCTGGCCCGATAACTTGCTTGTTCTGGGCGTACATCAATTCACGGTAACGCGTGAACAGCTCGGTGCTGGGTACAGAAAACACGATCCCATAATGATCGGGACCCAAGTTTTCCTGAGCCCACTGGTTCACTTTTTTGACCGCTTCAGCGAACTCGAGCATTGAGGTAGGCACTTCGACGCCTGCCTGCTCAAACCAACTCTTCCGGTAGAAGTTCAGGTGTCCGACCGCAGCAACCGGCATGGCGTACCAGTGCCCGTCCCAGGCCAGATAATTTATGAGATTCTCATTGTACAGAGCCGTGACTTCCTCCGGCCACATATGGTCCACATCCTGCAGATACACCGCAATTGGAGTGAAATTGTAGCTCGGATTGTTCATTCCGATACCATGAATTGCCTTGTCCTTTGCTACCAATGTGGAGAGGGTCTTCGGCAGAGTGAATCGCGGCGCCAGCGGGATCGCGTTTATTTTTATTCCGGTAAGTTCTTCGAATCGCATCATGTTCATCTTGGTTGCGATGTCCGTTTCAATCCCACCGATGTTGTAAAAGGAAAACTCTTTCACGCCTTCTACGGCCTGTTTCCATCCTTCTGGGAGTATATATTTGTCTGCCAGTAGTCTCTCCGGCCAGGATTTTGGCTTGTTCCATTCAATCTGTTCCCAGGGTTTGAGCTCCGCCGCAGCGGGCGCCTCCTGTTTTCCACCGGCAAAGACGGGAAGCGCAAACAATGCCATAGCTGCCACTGCGACCGCACAAACAACACTCTTTTTCCAACTAATCATCATCAATAACCTCCTGTAATACTTACTTCCAATGTGTCGACCTGCAAATTGCCGACACATCCCGAATGTGACCATTTACCCTTTTTCACGACTTATCTAAAACACATATACCCTCCTTTCCATTTCAATTCCATAGTAATTAATTGTATGTTGTCATTTTGTCTGATATTAGTAAATATGACTTCTTTTGTGCGTTTTGTCAATCCCTAAATGAACCTTCCTAAAAATGACAAGCCGATTTTCTATTCAACATTACCAAGAAATCTGTCTTGCGTTATACGTTCTATCCGCCCCCCTCGAGTCGGTACAGCAGATTGATAAGAAAAGTTATAATTCAAGAAAGGTAAAAAATCAAGGTGCTGGATTGGCGGATTGGCGTTGGCTCGGATATCAGTAAGATCCATGCACTGATCTTTGAGATCGATCATGACATCA
>SDBV01009224.1_pt1 | contig 13150 bp, 19 predicted proteins | sample 2277081 | NCBI WGS metagenome assembly SDBV01 (sample SAMN10402039, study PRJNA504765) | marine sediment metagenome | isolation source: marine sediment core GS10_PC15, 223 cmbsf | place: Arctic Ocean: Southern Knipovich Ridge | collected 2010
CTTTTTGTTCTATTTGTTTTTTCGTTGTCATTGATTGCTCTCTTCAGGTTGAATATAACATATGCGCTTGCATCTTGTCAAGAGATATGCTATTATTCTATAAGCGGTTATGGTTTTTAAGCCTATACCGTGCCACATGGCACGCTAAAACCAGAATCGCTGTCAACTTTTTGGTCTAAATTATGTTCTAAATTATGTCAGGAGGACAAATGAACATACAATCTGATACCGGCATCGGCTGGACGAAAGTCCCCCGGTGGAACGAAGAGAAAGATGAAATGGTCTCTCTCCCCGGCGCAACCTGGAATCCCACCGCCGGCTGCTTTCACGGTTGCACCTGGACAATGCCCGATGGCTCAATTGCCGGATGCTACGCCAAACGTGTTGCTGAAAAACTGGCGACAAAATCCTACCCACACGGGTTCGCCCACCACTATTGGCATCCGGCGCGTCTGGAAGAACCATTCAACCAAAAGCGGCCCCATGGTATCTTCGTGGGCAGCATGGCTGACTTATTCGGTGCCTGGGTGCCAGCCGAACAAATCCAGGCCGTGATCGACATGATGGCAAAATGCCACTGGCACACATTTCTAATCCTCACCAAAAACCCCAAACGCCTGATCGACTTCTCCCCCTTCCCTATCAATGTCTGGGTCGGGATGAGCCTCCCCACCGACGATCCCCGCAAAGAACGCGGTACAGCGATTTACGAGCAATTGCATTCTATGAATTTTGTCCAGGCAACCGTTCGCTTCCTCAGCGCCGAACCGCTCTGGCAAGATGTAGCCGGGGCGCTTGAAAGTTGGCATTTACCCCAACGCCGCCCTCTGCCCTTCGACTGGATCATCATCGGCGCGATGACCAAAGGCCCGAAAGTCTACCGGACGAATTTCGCCTGGATCGTCAATATGATAAGCCTCACCCGCGATCTCAAAATCTGGCTGTACATGAAGCGCAACCTCCAGATCGAAGATCGCCTGACCGAATTCCCATTAGTTTTGCTACCGGAATAATGCGGCCTATAAGGGCAGGATAACTCCATGACAAATGATTGCAGCTGTGACGAATGCAAAAAGATGTGTGATCGTCCCTGCTGGGGTACGCCCGCAGAAATCCAGGCCATTATAGACGCTGGGTTGGGACATAGATTAATGCTGGACTGGGGAGAACAATCTCATGATCTGATATTATGTCCAGGGCTGAAAGACCATGAAAGCAATTTCGCCCCTGAATGGCCGATAAGTGCCGCCGGATGTACCTTCAGAAATGATGACGGATTATGCGAATTGCACGATCTGGGATTGAAACCAGCAGAAGGGAAATCAGCTATACATGGTAACAATCGTAATGCAATACACAGACACCACCTAATAGGCCGTCTCTGGTTAGGAAACCCGGAAGGTGAAAAACTGATCGATAGATGGTTTAAAAATCTGTTTGCCAAATGAAGAATCCCCCGGCCAGCACCGAGGGAATACCAAGAGGAGTATATCGTGGAAATTGTACAGATTATAGCAGCAATCAGCCAATATGAGAAGATCATCGCTGACCCCGCCGTCGAGGGCAATCAACATCTCCACGCTCAACTGATGGCAGTGTCATTGTGCAACTACTTACGGAATGTCCACATGCCGCATTTGATGATAATCCAGATCATCGCCCTTGTGGACGTATATGATGCCGCCACCAGCAAATCGTAATCCCGCCTGGGACGCGCCCGCCGCGTCCCCTTTTTTTACGCCGCCAATCTATACATAAAAGGAATTACCATGTCAATAAACACCAACCGCCTCCATGAAATCCAGATCATCCCCTCCGTCCCCGGCGGTCAACTCGCCTCGCCAATAACCAACATCGGGAACATGTTTGACACCCGCTGGATCGAGTTCTTTGACCGCGATCAGGCCCGCGCCGTTGTTTCCGCTCATCTCGATATTCTACCCAGCACCGCCACCAAAGAACGCCACACCCACCGCCTCTATAATTCTGGCTTGGATTATTTCATCAAGTACCTGGGAGACGTTCTGCCTACCCCGGATGTAATTGAGATGTATCTAGCCCATTTAAAGATGCGGCCCGGTGTCAAAGAAGGTGAACGTATGAAATCGTCTACCATCGCCAGCAAATACATTGCGTCTTTGCGACACTATCTGAATGCGCTGGCGAACCAGGCCATCAACCTTACCGATCTATCAGACCGCGATTTTCGCTATGTCATCCAATGTAAAGAGCAGATTCGCGCCGTCCTCGCTATGAAAACGCCACCCGTAGAACATAGCAGCAACCGGCCCGCATTGGAGCAACACGGTCAGCGTCTCAAATGGTCACAAGTCCTTACTATCCTGGACGCAATTGACTATTCGACTATCAAGGGAAAGCGAGATTACGCCATCCTCTACATCGGCTTTACTTGCGGCTTGCGCGTTGCCGAAATCCAACGCATGACCCAGGATTGCGTCAGGATGGGAGATACCTGCTATGAAATACATGTCCAGGGCAAACGACAGAACAGTGATCCCGTCCCCGCCGATGCTTCAGTACCTTTGTTAATCCAGACCTATGTCGATGCTTACAACGCGCCACTATCCCCCGACGATCCCCGCCGCATAACCCCCGATTCGCCGCTATGGAGGCCATTAACCAGGAGCAGCAGCCATTTTAAAATCGGCAGACTGATGGGTACCACAAAAGAAGGCCAACAAATCCGTTGTACTGCCGATCACGCCATGCAAGCCTCTGGTCTCCGCTATGTAGTCCGCCGCCGTTCCAAAGACGCTCTTGGTTTCAGCATCGGCCCCCACGATATGCGACGTTCGTTGGCGGCGATCATGCGCAATGAGAATATGGGTTATGATGTTATCCAAACCATCCTCCGCCACAAAAGCATCGCCACCACCCAGAAATACGTCGGCAAGCCCCAGAACCTCGCCCAGTGTCTCATCACCAACCGTCTATCAATCGATCTACCAACCAACGGCGCCAAACAAGAATCGCTACTATAAGGAATCAAAAGTGGGCGGCCCATGCCGCCCACTCGCGCTTTACCTGCAATGATAATGCAAAAAGTATCAACTCTAGCCGTTGCCAATCGTCGTCAACGGAGTCACGATCCAATCATCCCGGTACGTCCACCGCGAATAATCAACCGCGCCATGCTCATCATCGGTCAATATCACCGAAAAGTCAACCCTCGCCGAAACCAATAACGCCAGCGCCAACCGTTGCAACTCTTTCGCGATCTCCAACGTATTCCAGCCGGAATACATCGTCACCTCAGCGTAGACCATCCACCCAGTCGCCGTCTCCTGGACGTTGGTCATCTCAACGGAAGCAACCCCGTCATGGCCGTCAAAGATCGTCGCCAGACGCGCATCATAATCAATCGCCGTCTGTGTGGGCCGCGCTTGGCGCGTTGCAAATTCGCTCTCATCACAACCGGCCAGCACCAGAATCAAAAATAGAATGCTCAAAAGTTTTGCCATGAGATCATCCTATTCAGACGGGGGAACAGGTGTAGGCGGCTCTATACCCAATGCGCTGTAAAGCGCCGCCACCCCCTGATCGTCAACATTCGTCGGAGTCATTGCCGCCATCATTCCGCCCATCGCAATGGCCGCAGTCACAAATTTTATGGCATCAGGGGGTAAAGTATCACGCGAGTCCTTGCGGACGGTGTTGATGAACCATCCGCCGCCGGCTATTAATCCCAGCACCAGCGCAAATAGACCGCCGATAATCGTTTCATAGGTACTGTTATCCATCTGCAAATTCACCGGCCAGTAGGATTCACTGTCCAAGTCATCCCCCGGCGCAATGAGAACAAATGGGCCTTCTCCACCGTCGCCGTCGCCCTCCTGGGCCATCACCGGCGACACAACCAAAAATGTCAGCATCATCAGCATGACAAGAACAAAGTTTCGTATACGCATATTTGCCTCCTATGCTCTACATAATACAACTTATCGTAGCAATGATTGTACCACACTGCCAGCCAATTAACGCGCCTATCCTAAATCTATCGATTGCAAAACCTCGTACACTTCTGCCACCATTTTAGCCCGACCCTGCCCACTGGCGCAGCGCACCTCGATCTCATGCTCCTGACGCAATCCGCCCGCCGCGTTGATGAACAGGTCAGTCATCACCCCAACATCGGCGATAACATCCAGGTTGCCGCCTGCCGGTGCCAGCGGAGTAAACCCGAATAGCTCAGTCGTTTTGTCAACCCCATTGACGAACACAGTCACACCCACAGGTTCCTCCCCATCATCCTCAATCCCAAATTCTTGGTCATGCTCATGATTCGGTATGTCCACGTCATGCTGGTGGGCCGGAATCTCGCCGGTGGTGAAAAATGGTTGGTTAGCGCCGGGTACAGATTCAGTCGTTTTCAATTTCATATGTGTAGCATTTAACCCATCATCCAGGATCACAAATTCGCGTTCTGTGTAACTCAGCCCCGGTTGAGTTGATAAAAATAAAAACATGCGATGCGTATGTAAACCCGCTTCACTTGTCTCTGTTGATGCGCCCCCACTGGCCGCCCCAGATGCAGTTGACCGGAAGGGAAACGTCTTCAACTTGTATCTCACCCGTTGCAGCGAGAGAGTCGCATTCGTCAAATCCACAAACAACACTGCATTGAACGTAGCGGCTATCTCAATCTCATCTCGGTAAATCGCCTTCGACACACCAGTAAGCGGCTTGAGCGTCCGCAGCGTGATGTTCTCCATAGAGTCCGCCACCTGCTCCGCCACCGTATTTTCCCGTTCGTCGATGCTGGCGATCTCCATAGACACCGATCTCCCCTGGAGATTGATAGTCTCTACCGCACTCATCACCCAAAAATCGCCGCGCACGCTCAAGTAATCAACGATTTCCCCTTGCGGCGTTTTAATTTGACCTTTGTAATTCAGGTGTATCTTATCACCGGGCAAAATATTCTCTTTGGCGTTTACGGCTGGCAGTGCATAACGCACCACTGGGTCTTTGTGGCGCGTCAACCATTCCACCGTCGCATCATACAACGCATCCGCCGCATTGATGATGTCCGTTTCGCTGTTGGACAAAGGCGCAATCTGTTTAAACGTCTTCATCACCTCGATCTGACCATAAGTTGCGATGGATGAGGCATCACGCAAATAATATTCCGATTTGCCACCCGGCCCGTCTAGCTTCTTGATTGTGTAAGGCGTTGTCCTGGTGGATTTCGCCAACGTCAGCGCCGCCACACCTTCACCCGCTCCCAATGGCGCAATCCAATTGACCAAATCTTTAGAGTCCGTTTTCTGTGGAAGCCGTTTGACAAAAAGCAACTTCGGATCGCGGATCATCGCTGGTGTAATCCGCTCCACCTTAAACACCCGCAATCCGCTGTCATCCCCAAACTGTGAGACGGTCACAACTTTATCGTCTGACGATAATCTGAAATGATACCCATACCGTTTGACCAGATCACGGAACGCCTTCAGGATACTCGACCCGTCGTATCGTGCGTCCACAACGTCACTGGCAATCGCCGTGTCAACACTAACCGACCAGCCCGATACCAACGCTATCAAGGTGTCAGCCACCGTCTGTACTGTCGCCTGGTTAAAGATAAGCGCCCGCAAGGTGTTCTTTCGTACCAGTTCGTCAAGTATGTCCGGCCCCGTTACGCGCAAATTGATTCCGGTTGCCGTCTCCAGCACATTATGATCTTCAATAATGCCCTGCCCCACCAGGCGCACCCCCAGCGCATCCTCAGTATAAATCTTTACCCGTTGTTCATTGGTCAACAAACTAATCGCTTGCGCATCCACCGCCGCATTAATCGAAAACGTACCAGCGCCGTCCAGCTGCCGGTTGACTTCTATTTGCCGGATTCGACTGACCGGCCCCGACCCCTGCCGAACGCCCGCAGCATTAAATACATCAACCCACAATCCAACCATAATTTACTTTATCTCACCATTCAAATCATCATCCCAACATAAGCCACTTTCGACAGTCTAACCCGGCAACTCATCGCCCAGGCGATCCTTGAGCAAATACACCAACGCCACCCGCAATAACTCCGCCTTCTCTGGCACCGACAATGTGGCGAACGTCTCCGGGTCATTCAATGAAGCCCAGGCTTCCGCCGCCTTCGCCTTGCGCACTTTCATTTCATCCCGCGTGATAACCTGCATTACACCGCCTCCATCGTGATAATATTGCTGCCAATTGCGCCTCTAATTTCAAAGCTCCCCGGCTCAATGCTGTCCACCTGGAACGCGCCCGCGCCGTTTTCGTCAAGTGCGATCATCGCGGTCTTACCGTTGACCACCACCGAAACAGGCCCCGACACCGCCACATCATCATGGCTGCCGTCCGTTAACATCGGAGTCTGCAATTGCACCGTGATCGTCGCAAAATCCACCGGCGGGTCTGCCGCCGTGATCGTCGTCTTATCCGCCGTCAAAAGCAGCGTATTCCGTTTATTTGCCAACACCCAGGCATCGGTCACTGCCACTTCCTTACGTCGCTGACCGGCTGGCTGGCTCAGATCATATTCAACTCGTTCTGGATACATTCATTACCTCACTCCGTATAGCCGCCAGTCTAAGGCGCTCGGCTCATTTGCGCCGCCGATTTCAAAGGTGTTTCCTACATTTGGCGAAAAGGCGATTGTCGTAATCGCGGCATTCGTCGCCCACACCGCCGAACCACTAACATGCCAATACTCAGCGGCAGTCGTCGACGGGATGGCACTGTGATATTTCAGGAATTTATAATCGCTCGTGTCCTCCGGGCGATGGAATTCAATAGTGACCGCCCCGAAATAATTCGGGTCTGTCGCCGTCCAAGCGACACTCCCGGCGATGAGCGCCGCGTTTGCCCCAACCCCCGTATTGCCCTTTTGGGTGGTGTCTAAAATTCCGTCCCAACCGAACTGATAATTCTCCCCAGTATCGCTGTTCAACACAACGTCCAACGAATCAGCAGACCCAGCGTTGCTTTCGAGACCCGTAATTTCTAGGATGAATTTGTGATATTCCGAGATTCCGGGCGTCCATCCCGTAATCGACACACTGGCAACATTGCCTGTCTCAGTACCAGAGGCAAGCAAATCCATCTTTGACAGCGATATGACGGCTATTACCAGCGACTCATCCGCCCCGTCATCCGTCTCCGTGACCGTCACGCCATCCCCGGCCACAATAGCATCGTCGAGCGTCTTGATGTGCGTATCATTCGATGACACCGCCGAGTAACCCAGCGCAATATCGTCACTATTGCTATTCGTCGCCAGCGTCACATCCGCCGCATTTTTTACCTCAGTCGCCACAAGTGCGGTGTTGTCTGGCGCGATACTTGCTTTCGTCACACTAGTCATCAGATGTATAGCTCCTCATAATTAATGGCTATCGTCCCCGCGTCCCCCGCCAGTCCCAGCTTGACCCGGATCGCGTTTGAAACGTTCGGCACTAAAGAAAACCACGCGGCGGAATTAATATCGAAAGCACTGCCATAGGCATCCACAGTATCCAGTTTGACCGTCTTGTTTTGACAATCAACAATCAACTCATTCCCGGCCACCAGCGTAGTAGAATAACTGACCTCATCAATGATCGCGCCGCCGGCCAGACGCTGTATTTTTAACTGGCTTGCTGTCTCCCCGATACCACAGATAAAGCTGATTAACGGGAGTATCACCGCGTTCCCGTCCGGCGTAATCGTGTATTCAGTGACTAAACCACTCACCGCCTGGGAGACGTCCTCACCGTCCCAGATCGTGCCGTCATCCCAGATTGTGCCATCGTCCCAAATACCGCCAGTCGTACCAGCCGCCCGCCAAAACGGATCAGCTACCTGGAAATTGATCGTTACATTCAATCCCTCATGCGGCAATCTATTTACATGCTGTGAATAACCAATATTGTTTGCTTTCGCCAGACAGTACATAGTTTCGCCGCCGCCTACGGGTTGCTTAGTCAATACCGACGTTCCGAAACTCTTCATCCAGCCAATCCACTTGCGTAATTGCCACATGTCCGCCGGGCTAACCGCGTGCAACCAAAATGTCATGTTCACATTGCCGATCTCCGTAGGCGCTTCTGCTATCCCAAGTTCGTCATATGCACCCGAAACACCCGGCAATCGCGCCATCCTCGGCACAGAATTACGAAAATTATCGTTGTAGCTCACCTGATTCGCCACATCAAATGAATAGACCTGATCGCCCACCCCAAATCGTGTCAGTACGTCCATAGCCTATCTATCCATTCCGCGTCAATATGATCTGAAGTTCCGGCCATGCCTCATCTTTGAATGCCTCCGCCGCCCGTCTGCCACCGGCCTCATCATTGGCGATCACAGTAATATTGACATCACCGCCGCCAGATCGCTCATTCGGCATAACCGTCCCTGGCTGATTGAACCTCACGTTCTCCGGCCCGCGTTCGCCAACCCTCAATTCCTGCCCCGCCTGGAAATCGAGACCTTCAGCACCTCCAGGCTGTTCGGTTACAGACCCCGGAAGCAGCCCCGGCCCTTCTGTAAATAGAGGTCCGCTACGCACCACCCTGCGCAGCGCCTCAGGAGACAACGCAGGCACTTCCGCCAATTGAGTATTCACACGTTCGATAAGGTCAAACGTGGGGCCACCGACCAAACCGGACAATTTGTTGAATCCATCAATCAAAACATTCACAGCATCAATAGCAAAATTAATTCCGATAGCGATGGAATCCATGATCGCATCTTTGATAACGCCAAATATTCCCACAATAATAACCCCGCCTATATCCATAATTTCGACCAGATTATCCCAGCCCTCCAGGAACAACTCAAACACACTCTCAAACCCCAGCGCCTTAGTCAACTCATTCATACCAAGCACCAACAAGGCTACCAAAATTGCAATTATAATAAACGGACTGAAAATCAAACCTAGCGCCACTCCAATTGCGGAAATAGCCAAACCAACAGCAATCAGCCCCGTCGCCAATAACGAAACCGCCGTCACCACCTTAATGATCGTCGATGCCGTCTCCGGGTTTTGCCGCGCCCAATCTGTCAACATATTCACAACCTCAATACCCCGCTCTGCAAACGGCTGTAAAATGTCCTCAATAAATGGTGTAAATATTTCGATTTGTAGGCTCTCAATCGACCCGCCCAGGGAGTCCATTGTAACATTGAACGTCCCCATCCGCGCTTCAGCAATCTCCGCCGCACTCGCCTGACCCGCCATCATCTCCTGCATTTCGCCGATAGACATCCCGGCGGTCAATGACTCCAGTGCCATAATGCCGTAACTCCCGCCCAAAGCACGAGAGAGGCGAATCTGATCCTCCATCGGCAACAGACTCATCGCCTCGTCCAATTCCCCGATCACCGTATCCATATCGCGTACCGCCCCCGCGCCATCAAACAAACTCAGTCCGAGTTCAGCCCATGCGGCTTGCGTTTCCGTCGTTTGCCTGGTGACATTTAGGAGCATGCTTTTCAAGGCGGTGCCTGCCTCAGCACCCTTAATTCCATTTTCGGATAAGACCGCCAACGCCGCCGCCGTTTCATCTACAGATAAACCAAATAGCCGTGCTACCGGCCCCACATTTTGGAAACCTTGACCCAGTGATGCCATGTCTGCCGACGAAGATGCCGACGCCCGCGCCAGACTATTTACCACGCTTTCGGCTTCGCTTACGGGCAGCCCAAACGCCGCCATAATATCGGTGAGCAAATCAGCCGTCTGGCCCAAATCCCCGCCACTGGCCGCCGCCGCGTCCATCACAAACGGCGATGTACCGAGTGCCTCTTCGACGCTCCGCCCAGCCGTAAGCAAATCCAGTAATGCCGACGCTGCATCTTGCGCACTGAAAACCGTCGCCGCGCCCATATCTTTTGCAAATTCAGCGATTTCCTCCATCGCTTCACCGGTCAGACCAGTCCGCGCCGCAATCTCCACCATCGATTCCTGGAAAGCCGCCGCCACCGCAATACCGGTAGTCCCGAAATTGACCAGGGGACGGATTGCCGCCTGGATTGTCCCACCCAGCAACGTCATCTGCCCACCGACTGCCGTGATCCTACCCCCCAAACCACTCAGCCCCGTGCCAGCCAGACCCATGCTGGTTCGGAATTGTCCATCATCTAATGTGAGTGTTGCAAATAGACTAGCTACTTGAGTCGCCATGTCCCACCATAAACCTTTTTATCTATAGCATCAGCCCTGTATTTCCGCGCCGAACAGCTTCGCATAGAATCGGTGTTCCAATTCCCGCTCCGTCTGGCGCATGACCAACACCATAGCCGCCTGTTTCTCGGGCATACGATCTAAATCATCTGGCCGGATACCGGCCAAAATCAATTGCGCGTCTTCGATTTCGTCCATCTCCTCGGCACTAAACAACACCATGCCGGGATAACGCGCCGCCAGAACGTATGCCTCACCTAGTTTTTTGCTTGCTTGGTTAGCTCCGCCCGTTGCTCCATGACCTTGCTGACAAACTCAAGATGGACAATATCTCTGATCCATCTAAAGGATTCCGGGACACTCCAGTCCAGATTATCAGGAGCCTTTTTAGTTAACCATTTGCGGTCAACCGAGACAACAACTTCTGCTAACAATGATTCGAAGTCCACATCACTAGTAGAAATAACATCAGCAGCGATTGCTGCCTCTTGGATAAACTGATATTCATCTTGCAGGTCAGCATCTTTCTTTAGTTTTGAATGCATCACGACTTGCGCTTTCAAAACATCCGCATACATCCGGGTCATTGTCATCGACCACCTGCGCGGGATTTCACTAAAATCACAGACAATCCCGGAATCTTTCCCGTTCTCTACGTTGGCGAGGCTGCCTAGCGGCTGTCCATCACTATCCAACACCGAGACCTTACCCTTGTCATTCTTGTTTTTTGGCATAGCTGCTCCTTAATAGGTATCGCCATTGGCGATCAGCGCCGTCGGTTCCCCGTCGCCCTTGATCGCAAGTTCGTAAACCCATTTGCTCATATCGATCTTCTGGGTGATTTCTTTCACCCCTTCGATGATGATCGGCGCGGCAAATCGTGGGCTGCCCGTGCTGTCACCGTCAGGCCCCCAGTCAATATCCGTTTTCGTCCCCGGCTTGAACAAATGCAGATAATTCAGGATTTCGTCGCTGTTCCAGACAATCATCAGCTTGGTTGTCCAACTATCAAGACCAGGATTGAACGTCCGCCAGGTCGATTTACTTCCCGATGTTGTTTCCTGGGTGTCATTTTTGAAATCTGGGCTAATCACGTCCGCCCAGCTACCGCTTACGTCGATGCCGCCCAATCGCAGCGCCGCATCCTTGTGATTCATCTCTGGCATTATGCTTTTTCTCCTATCCTAAATTCGTACTGATGCCCTCTATGGTAGACGGTACCAGTCTCACCTAAACGATCCGGGATATAAATGCCCCGGTCTTCCGAAATTGTGCTAATCTCCCAATCGTCGTCGCCGATAGGCCCGCCACCGGCGGCGACTTGCTGCTGCCCTTTATCATTCAAGAGCGCGGTAATCTGGGCGCTCCCCAGGAAAGCTGCCTGGCGAGTTTCGGCGACGCATTTAACAGACAGTACAATCATCGGGTCAACACCCACAATCTCATTAAGATCAGTATCACTCGCCATAAAATAAACAATATAAGGCCGTACTTTTTTCGCCGGAGCGCGGTCAACATACACCCTACCCTCCCACACACCAGTCGCTGCGCTTAAATAAGTCCGCATCGATTCAAACAACATATCCAGGGGATCGGTCACGGCACTAACCCCTCTGTCGCTTCATCTTCAATCTTTTTCTGCCACTCATCAAACACTGGGCGAAAAGACGGGCGTGGCTCAACATCCTCTGTACCGTCTTCCATCATAATCCCATGTGCAACGCCGTCCTCAATGATGTGATCTAACAGTTTAATCCTCCGGCCTTTTATCGACCCTCTGAACGCATTCAAATCAACGTTCGGCGGATGCCCCGGCTGGCTTGCCACATGATCTCCATATTGTATTCCCGGTGGCCCCGTACCATGTGATTTGACAATATCGCCGACCATCTGCTCCCGGATTCCCCGCAGCCAATCATCCCGGCCAGCAGTGTCCCCTTGTATCTGTTTCAAAATCGTGTCGTCAATCCGAACCGTGCTACCCATCAGAATCCCTCTCCCGGATCATCATCGCCTGGGCGTCGGCCTTGTCCGTCCATTTGTCCATCACGCCGGTGATGAAATAGGTCAACCCCGTCGAAGTCACCGTAACCCGTTGGTCAACACTCACTAGCGTTCCGTGTGGCACGATAAGCCGGTATTGATCGATCATAGCCTCCTGTGCGCCGTATTCCTGGACATTACTGGGATTCTGCCGCCCGCCGATGCGGATCACCCGGCAAGCCACCGCCGCCGCCACCAACTGCCAGTTAGGAACGTTGCCGCCGTAATCATCGAGCGGCCCAGTGCCTTCTTCAATCATGCATGTATCAGTGAGGAAACTCTCCGTAGTCGCTCGTAATTGTGCCAATTGCACCGCGTCCAACATGATAAGTCCTTTTATCTCTAGCTACCAGTTTTCCGGCGGCTCCGTCGCAAAGCTATCGCTCCGGTAAACCGCGTTCGCACTGGAAGCGATTCGCCTCAAGCCCAGACTTTTGCGCTTCTCAGCCAACAGCTTTTGTAAACCTTCAATCGCAGCCTCACTGTCAATCGTCAGCCAGTCCGCCTTGAAATCGGGATTCGTGGTCAACTTCGCAATTAGGTTCTCCAGGCAACTAATCACCGCATTCTGCCAGCTTCCCGTCTCGCTGATCTGCATAGTGATTTCCGCGTCGGTAAATTTCGCCGTCGCCTCCACCGTATCAGCAATGTGGAAGCGCACTCGCGTTATGTCCGTCACCGACTCCGGTGTGTAAGTGAACGCCATAATTACCCCTCATCATCTATCAATAATACAGCGAACGATGCGCCCGCATTACCGCCCGATGCCGCTGAAATGCCGGACACTTTTATAGTCGCTCCCGCCGGACACTCCTCGTTCCCAGGCGTGGGTAGCCAGGTGCTGGGTGCATCCCGTAGAACTTCGTCATCCTGGAAAAGAAATACACCGGGAAGAAGCGTCCTGTCAAATCGTTCCACTGTCGCCCGCAATCGGAAATCTACCTG
>SDBV01009225.1_pt1 | contig 13150 bp, 13 predicted proteins | sample 2277081 | NCBI WGS metagenome assembly SDBV01 (sample SAMN10402039, study PRJNA504765) | marine sediment metagenome | isolation source: marine sediment core GS10_PC15, 223 cmbsf | place: Arctic Ocean: Southern Knipovich Ridge | collected 2010
AATAGGTTTTGTAAAACATAGCTGCCAGGTAAGTGTATGGTGACATTCTGAGGAAAGGAGATTATTATGGTTGTGACAATTTCTAAAATGCTTTCTCTGGGGACAGTGGCACCGGATTTTAAACTGCCTGATACCCAGGGTAATATGGTATCGCTTGCGGATTTCAAGGATGCTCCTGCTCTTTTGGTTATCTTTATGTGCAACCATTGTCCATTTGTCAGACACATACTGAATGAGCTCGTTGAGCTTGTTGAAGAATATCAGGAAAAGGGGGTTGCAGTTGTAGGAATAAACTCGAACGATACCGTCAGCTTTCCTGAGGACAGTCCCGAGATAATGGCCAAGTTAGCCGAGGAAAACGGTTTTACGTTTCAATATCTATTTGATGAAACCCAGGAAGTTGCACAGGCATATAAAGCCGCCTGCACTCCGGATTTCTTTTTGTTCGACGCAGAAAGCAGGCTCGTTTATCGCGGTCAGATGGACAGCAGCAGACCGGAGAGCGCTATTCCCGTAACAGGTGTTGATTTAAGGGCCGCAATGGATGACGTTCTTCAAGGCAGAGAAGTTTGCCAAGACCAAAAACCAAGTATCGGCTGCAACATAAAGTGGAAGCGGGGGGACGAACCGGAATATACAAAATAACCAAAATGCTAGGATTTTTAATTGGACGGTTTATTTTTCCAGGAGCTTTTACTGTAAGTAGCAGGATTGAAATTGTTAATGATAAATTTACGGGAGATAACAAATGGATATAGCACTGGAAACAATAACATTGGAAAAACTCATCGCTTTGTTGAATATGGATTTGGAGCTTGAGTATTCGGCAGCTATCCAGTACATAAATCATGCAGCGGTAATGACTGGGGCCGCTTACGGAGACATCATAAAGGAGCTTAAGATTCACGCCAATGAAGAAGTTCAGCATGCTATGATTCTGGCAGACCAGATAGATTACTTCAAGGGGAGCCCCAGTGTTAATGTAGGTGAAATCCATACTTCTCAAGAAAATACGGAGATGCTGCAGCAGGACCTTGATGGCGAGGAGGATGCGATAAAGAGGTACAAACTGAGGGTAGAGCAAGCGGAGGAACGCAAAGAATTTGCTCTGGCACAACAGTTAAGAAATATCCTGGCTACCGAACAAGAGCATGCGATAGACCTGAAACAAGCTCTCGGCAAATAACGCTAAAACCAGAAACGACCAAATAATGTATGAGATACATGTGCAGCAAAACGAACAGGCTTAATAAGTATGAAAGGTCGGGGCTTGGTTGATACAAGATAGTGGACAAACGAACTTTGATGGCATTTTTGTCCGTTGTTTCAATACCAGAAGTTCGTTTGTGGAGATGTCGGTAGCGGAACCAACAAGATAGAAAGGAATTAAAAATGGCTTGGGAAAAACTTTTTGTTGGCGTGAATCGGCCGGTGTACCCTGATAAGCCGACCGACCTCGAAAAGAAGCATGTTCCCGTCATCACTGCACCGGAAAGCGTAAAAGCCGGTGAGTGTTTCGAGGTTACCGTTGAGGTGGGCAAGCTCTTGGCCCATCCCAACGAGCACGGGCACTTCATACAATTCATCGAACTCTACATCGATGAAGTGTATCTCGGGCGGACTGATTTCACCGCTGTAACGACGTGTCCGACCACAAAATTCTGTGTAGCCCTGCCTGGTCCGGTCAAGGAGCTGCGGGCTTACGGGTACTGTAACCTGCACGGTGTCTGGGCCTCGGCCGTGCCGGTTGTGGTAACCGAATGATTGGTGAGGCTTGGACCTTCACAGAAACAGTTCCGCCCAGAGGCTACAGCGGGACAACGTGGCCGGTCGCCATGCTTTGCGCTACCGCCTCAGTGAACTCCATATATTTCACGCCGTCTTTAAAGGTAGTCAGCCTTACAGGTTCTTCGCCTCTAATTGCACCGATGAATTCTTCTTCGACCCGCCATCGGCCGCGCCGCTCGGATGGAATATGGATCTCTTCTAATTGCTTGGCAGCCTTGGGTGCCCCGAAGAGCCTGCCCTCAGAGAATCGCATCGTTCCGTCGCTGCCAAACAACAATACCTCCGCGGAGCGGGACAGGCCACATACGCTGGAGACTTGGATGTGCATTTGTGCTCCACCCTGCATCGCAGCTACAACATCCAAGTGGTCGGGGATCTTTACCTCACGTATGCTTCCATCGGGGCATTTGCGTGACTTGACAAATATTTCGCCCATTGCCAGCACCTTGTGAGCCTGACCCACCCACCGCAAGATTGCTTCATACCAAATTCCGAGCGTCAGTGTATTCAGGCCGCTGAATTCTATGTCTTCCCGCCAATGCATTGGCGCATCAGGGTCGAGCCATCCCCCGCCGTCCCGCACTTCTATTACCAGCAATCGTCCGAGAAGACCATCATGGATGTGCCGGCGTATCGTCTCATCCACCTCCAAGGTCATTGGCGAGGGTACAACTTGCGTCACCAACTCAGGATGCCCAACGGATGCCCCCAGCATCTTCCGCGCCTCATCAGCGTTCATTCCCATCCGCGCCTCGACAAGAACATGTTTCCCCCCCTCCAGGGCACCCAGCGTCGCAGGACAATGCAGGTAAGGCCATGTTCCGATAACGACAGCATCTACCTTTTCGTCCAGGATAACCTCCTGCCAATTCTTGTAGATCTTTGGGATGCCAAATTCAGTAGCCACCTTTTGCGAAGAATCGCGACTGCGATTACAGACTCCCACAACCTTGACACCGTCAATAGCCTGAAGGTTTGGAATGTGACGCAGTTTTGTGTTAGCGCCCGCCCCGATAATCCCGATTCGAATCTCGTCTTTCATTGACCGATCTCAAGTCTAGCTGGAAGCGTATTGTTCAACCAGGCTCTGCTCAGCCAGGACATTTTGGCTGGCCTTGAAGGTGTCGCGACGGTTACGATACAGGATGCCAATGGGGATTTCATCGCCCCATTTAAGGGCCATCTCCAGAGCGATACTCTTATCATAGGGGTCGTGGCTGGCGTCGATGGGCTTGACGCGATCCTTATACCACTTGAACGTATTTTGCCGGTTGAACGAAGGGCACGGCTGGAGGATGTCCAGCAGAGCAAAGCCTCCCTTGTGCTTCAGGGCCGTAACCATCATCTCCCGCAGATGATCACGAGCGCCGGTAAAAGAGCGAGCCACGAATGAACAGTCTTCGACAATAGCAATGGCAAGAGGGTTGAAAGGCAGGCTCACCACGCCATGCGTCTGTATCTTCGTAACCATACCCAGATCACTGGTCGGTGAGGCCTGTCCCTTTGTCAAACCGTAAACCTGGTTGTTATGCACGAAGGCTTTGATGCTGATGTTACGCCTGATGGCATGAATGAAATGGTTTCCGCCTTCACCGTACATATCTCCATCGCCGCTGGTAATCACAACCTCCAGTTTGTGATTGGCGAGCTTGATGCCGCTGGCCGCGGGTACAGCCCGGCCGTGAAGACCGTTGAATACGTTCGCCTTCGTATAGTGCGGCAACTTCGCCGCCTGCCCGATACCGGAAACCAACACCAGATTGTGACGGTCCACGCCAGCTGCGTCCAGCGCCTCATCAAATGTCTTGAGCAAAGAATAGTTCCCGCAGCCCGGACACCAGGCAGGGCTTGTGTCGGCCTTGGAGAGGTTCATTTAGTGATCCTTTCAGCGATTTCCTCGCCTGTAAAGGGCAGGCCGGTGTAATTTGTCAGCAATTCACACTCACCCAGGACGCCAACCGATCGTAACAATGTAGCGAATTGCCCTGTACAGTTAGCTTCCACGGAGATAATCCGTCGCGGAGATCCAATGGCGTCCTTCACCGCCTCGGCGCGGATCGGCCAGACCTGTCCAAAATGCAGCATGGCGACGGATATTCCACTCTCGCCCAGCAACTCTACTGCTTCACGGGCCGGGCCGTATGTTGAGCCCCATGTCAGCAGTAGAATTTCAGCATCTCGAACCCCAAAACGCCCCGGAACCATCGCCTCGGCGGTCATGGCGTCCAGCTTACGCATACGTTTGTCCTGTTGTTCGACGTGGGCATCGAGGTCCTCGGTAATATGTCCGTCATTTGTGTGTTCATCGCTGTCACAAACAACCAAAGCCCCTCCACCGGGAATCGCACGGGGAGAAATGCCGGATCCAATCGATGCATAACGAATATAGTCCTTATCGGCGTCCGTGGTGATGCATCGATCAATCGGACGAGGACAAGCATCGAGTTCGTCGATGGATTGCTCCATATCCTGCAGGAATTGGTCCGTGAGTATCAAAACCGGCGTCTGATACTTGTGAGCCGTTTCCAGCGCCCATCGGGTCAAGTCATAACATTGTTGGACCGTACCAGGTGCGAAGATCGCCCGGGGAAACTCGCCGTGTCCAGCCCGCAGCGCAAAAAGCAGATCCTGCTGGGCGGTGCGGGTGGGCAGCCCGGTCGCAGGTCCCGGACGTTGGGCGATGAGGACGACAATCGGAAGCTCCATCATTCCGGCCAGGCTCAACCCCTCGACCATCAGCGCAAAACCGCCGCCGCTGGTCATCGTCATCGCTGGTACACCCGCATACGCTGCCCCGCAAACCATGTTTACAGCCGCGATCTCGTCCTCTGCCTGCTCCACGACAATTCCGTATTCGTCGGCGACGCCAGCGAGGTAAGTGAAAGTGGCTGTGGCGGGCGTCATCGGATAGGCCGTGACGAACTTAACGCCACTGACGGCCGCCGAGAGCCCGGTAACGGTCGCCCCATCATAGACGTGGGATGATTGGCGGGTGGGTTTGGGGGCCTGCAATCGTCTTGACTTGTCAGATGCGAGTTTTGCGCCCTGTCTGGCACAGGCAATATTACCTGAAACAACCTCCAAATCTTTCTTGGCGAATTGCTTTTGCAACAGGTTTTCCAGGTTCGCAAGTTCGTAACCCAGGATCGCCATGACCGCACCGGCCGCTACGGTATTGGAGTAAAGCTTGTCCCCTGCTGTTTCTTTGGCCACGGCTTCAAGGTCTATATAAATGTCTCCCTTCCCATCTGCGCTGCTATGAAGAATAAGTCCTCCCTCCCTAACTTCGTCGTGAAGTATATCAGCCGCTTCATCAGTCAGGGCGAGCAGAAGCTCTACCTTCCTCCCCGGGCCGAATAAAGGATGGTCTGCGATGCGGATATCGTACCAGTTGAGCCCACCGCGAATCCGCGACATGTAGCTCCGCGTGGCGAGCACTTCCAGGCCCAGTGCGGCAAACGACTGCACCAATAGCTGACCCGTTGTTAAGATCCCCTGGCCGGCTTCTCCAGCAATCCTGATGGTTATATTCATGGTCGACCCCATTAACCGGGATTTCCCAGACAAACTCCGCCCCACAACCGTCGTGGACTTTTCCGGCGATTCTATCACGATCCGGGAGATCAGCAAGCACTTTATTGGCTCCGACAATGGGGCATCGAGCCGTCGCCCAGCAATAATGTTGCTCGAAACAGCTCTCATGCGATGTGACACAAACATTGTCCGTCTCAGCACCTCGCGAGTAAAGCTGTGGTACTCCTGCAAGTCACTTGACGCGAACCGTAAGGGGAGCGAGCTTCGGTGAGCGACAGGTTCCAGGCCGTAGGCCGGAGTCCTACTCGGGGAGTTTCGACTTAAATTGCTGCAAAGGGACTGCTTGTGGCAATTTCTCCACATCCGGGGTAAAATATGATAATGTTTTGGGTAAAAACAAGATCTGGCCACTCCACCAAACCCGCCAATCACCCCGCGTGGCCTTTTTCGTTGCATTGGCCATTGCGACAAGTTCTAGGCCGAGGGCCAGCCATGGCAGATGAGATTCCCTGTCCAGTTCCTTTCATCTCATGGGCCTTTTGCTTACAGGGACTCTTCCGAGTGCGTCCTTACAATGGAGGTAAATAATCAATGGCAACTAAGAATGGGCATGTACTTCTTCCCGGGCGCAATCCCGAGGAATTGGCCCTCACCTTTGCAGGCAACATTGTGAAACACCTTGGGGTACAGATGTACGCCGGTCGGCCCGTCCCGGCAATCGCAGAACTCATCTCTAACTCATGGGACGCGGACGCGACAGAGGTCAAAGTCCGCCTTCCGCTGGACGAAGCTTGGGACCCGATCAACCATGAGCAGTTCATTGAGGTTTCAGACAACGGCAATGGCATGACTTGGGACATGATACGGGACGCATACCTTGATGTCGGCCGCGATCGACGCGAGATGGAAAGAACCGACAGATCACCCGGTGGTCGTCTACTCCAGGGTCGGAAGGGTGTTGGGAAGCTGGCGGGGTTTGGCATCGCCGACATCGTTGAAGTGCAGACTGTTCACAAGGATGTGGATTCCGGCGTGAAGCAGAAGGTGCTCATTTGGTTCAAGTTGGACCTTTCTGACTTGAAGAAAGTGAAGAGGGGCCCCGCGCCCGTTGACGTCGTATTTGCTGGTCCGATTAGCAAGGCTCCTGCGGGTGCGAGAAAAACCAAAGGAACAACGGTTGCTCTGCGGCATCTGCACGAACGGAAGGCCCGGAACACTGATAGTTTTCACCATAGCATGGCGCAACGATTCTTGCTCATAGGGCCAAAATTTCGCGTTCGTATCAATGGCGAAGACTTACGCGAAGAAGACATTCAGCTTCAGCGAAGGGAACCAAAGAACGGCTGGGTCACGGACGACGTCACAGGTTGCGGTCCTATCAAATACTGGATTGGATTCACCCGGCAACCACGTAAACAAAACGAAGGAGAATTGAGCGGTATTCTCATTTACACCCGAGGCAAGATTTCACAGGAGCAGACTTTCTTTGAAATAAGCGGGGGCGTCACGGGTCAGCACGGTCTGCGATACATGGTTGGCATGGTGAGGGCCGAATGGATTGATGCCGGTGTTGACTCTCCTGACCACATAGCCACTCCCCGGGATACTATTGCCTGGGAAAGCCCTCAAGGGGCTGCGTTCAAGGAGTGGGGACAGAAGCTACTAATAAAATGCCTTTCCGAATGGGCTAAGTTCCGCGCTTCTCTGCGAGAAAAGCAGATCAAGGAAGTGAGTCCAGAGGTGATGGCCCGTATCGGGCGGTTGGCCCCCTCCTATAAAGATGTCGCACTGCAATTTGTGGACAAGTTCAAATCAGTGGAGATGGAACCGACCGAATTCCAGGACATTATGTCTTGGTTCCTCGACGCGCTGGAGAATGCAACACTGCGAAGTATTCTCCACAAACTCCGTGATACTGACATTGCGGACCTTCAGCAACTTGACGACCTGCTCTCCAAAATGGAAGTGCGGACCGCCGTAACACTTCTTCAGATCATCGACAGCAATCTTGCTGCAATCGGAACCCTTGAAAGAATGCACCGCCAAAACGCAAAAGAGCGTGGAGTCCTTTCTAAGCATCTGGAGAAGAATCCGTGGCTCATTGATCCGACATGGATGCTCAATAAAGCCGAGGGACGAGTCGCTACTTGGATCGAGAAGGAGTTTAAGCTTAAAAGAAAAGGTCAGGCCGGAGACGACGACCGGGCTGATTTCTTCTGCGTTGCCGTTGGCGGGACATTACACATTGTCGAGATTAAACGGGGTGCATACATTGCTAAGGTCAAAGACGTCGACCAGGCGGATAAGTATCGAAAATACGTCACGAAGCGATTTAGAGAGCTGTCAGACCCGAAAGCGATCAAGTATACGCATGTCCAAAGTCATCTAATCGCCGCCGAACTGCACGAAGAGGCGCAAAGCATTAAGGAATCCTTCGGTAACAGTGGTTGGGTTTTCTTCACTACCTGGGATGATCTCATCGAACGAGCAAAACACAGTCATCACCAGTTTCGCGATATTCTCCAAACGAAGGCCAAAGAGACCGAGGAAGCCAGTGAGCCTGAAGCCGATGGTGGCTCTGCCGGTGGTCCGATTGACTCCCAGCTAACGAAAAGGCCACGCAAGAAGGCGAAGCACAAGAAGAAAGGGTGCAAGAAGTGAGTGCCAGGAGACCCATAGCAATCGACTTGTTCGCCGGATGCGGCGGCCTTACCAGGGGTCTTCGTGATGCGGGATTCCACGTCACGGCGGCGGTCGAAATCGACTCCATCTCGGCGCGGACGTACAAATGGAACAACCGCCGTACCCGATTGATTGAAAAGAACATCCGCGAGGTGTCTGCCAAGGAACTCCTTCAAGCCGCCGGGAGGAAGAAAATCTCCCTTCTGGTCGGTTGCGCCCCCTGCCAAGGGTTCTGTTCCCTGACTGCCAAATACAAACGGAAAGACCCTCGCAACGAGCTTCTCCTCGTGATGGCTGAACTCATCGAGGAGATTCGGCCCGAGGCGATTATTATGGAGAACGTTCCCGGCCTTGCGGCCCGAGGGAAATCCATCTTCGACAAGTTCCTGAACGGCCTGCGGCGTCTCGGATACCAGTACGACTGGCGCATTGAGCAGATGGCGGACTTCGGCCTCCCGCAATCGCGCCGACGCCTGGTCCTTCTCGCCGGGCACGGTTTCAAAGTGGCTTTCCCGAAGGCGTCGCACGCCCGCTCACCAGAGCAAGGTTCCGGCTTAGAGCCGTGGACCACGGTGAGAGACACCATCGGTCACATGGGTGCGCCGGTTACCCTGAGCACGGCGCTTGGTAACGGTGGTCCGCAGTCGCACAACTGGCACGTGGTTCGAGACCTTCAATCGCAAACCAAGGAACGTCTAAGGGCGGCGGAACCCGGACAGACTTGGTTGAAGGTTGACGAATCAGTACGCCCGCATTGCCATCAAAACGGTTACAATGGCTTCACCAACGTGTACGGCAGGATGGTGTGGGACCGGGCGTCACCAACCATCACGGGCGGATGCACGACCCCGTGCAAGGGGAGGTTTGGTCACCCGGACAAGCGTCGATATACCATCTCCGTCCGTGAAGCAGCGCTGCTCCAAGCGTTCCCGGAGAACTATTGCTTCATCACCGACCAGATGGATGCCGCGTGCGATATGATTGGCAACGCCGTTCCGCCCCTGTATGCGAAGTTGGCCGCCGAGAAAGTCCTGGCCGCTCTGAAGAAACGCAACCATCGCAAGGGGGGTGCCAAACGATGAGCCGGTGGCCGGGCAATGCTGAGATGGAGCGCACAACATTTGGCGGCTTGTCTCGCGGGCAATTGATGTCCCGTGTTCACAGCACCGGAAACCAGACGACGGAAAAGCGACTGGTTGTGCTACTCCGAAGAGCGGGTTTGAGCGGATGGCGCAGGCACCGTCCGCTTTTCGGACGGCCCGACTTCGTGTGGCCAAAGGCCAAGGTTGTCGTCTTCGTTGACGGATGTTTCTGGCATGGCCATGACTGCGGCAAAAACGTTAGCCCAAAAACCAATGTTGAAGCTTGGCGCGAAAAGATACGCCGTAACAAGGAACGGGACCAACGCGTAGACCGTTCACTTCGCCAGCAGGGCTGGCGGATTGTGCGAATATGGGAATGCGAACTTGCCAAGAAGCCTGACAGTTGCATTGACCGAATCAGAAAGACGTTAAGGCGATCTCTGGCTGGTTAGGATGCTGGTTTAGACAAGCGGAGCCGCCTCACCGGGTACCCAGACGCCAAAATTGAGAGGTGGTTATGAAGAGGGTTGCGTTTTGGGGAGATTTTTTAAGCGACGCTGAATTCGGAAGTTGCGAATATCGTTCTTCGGGGCGGAGCGGCCGTGGCCTCGAGAAAGCGAGCGTAATTTACTTTTTCGCAAGCGAAAAGGAAACGGCCGCGGCTGCCAAAGCGAATCCCACCGGCCGAGAGAAAACTCCAGCAAATTGCACTGCACTTGGCCGTAAAGCAGCTGGGTGTTTTACCAATGCAAAATATAGCATTTGTTGGTTCCTGCTAATACTACAACGCTACGAAGGCTTGCATTGACACGTGCGTAGGTCTTTCAAATACAGCCCGACTGCATGTAATCGACGCAGGGTTCAGTCGGAACTGCGGAATGTCGATCGCCGCTTTGAACAAGCCCTTCAGGACTTCCAAGAGACACTGACAAGGTTTTCTGCCAGACCTGAATCGGAGTCGGCTTTCGAAGCGGTTTATCAAGAGGCCCTGAAACTCAAGCCGAACCCGAGGAATAAGGCCAGTTTGAAGAACATTCGTCGGAATGCAGTAGTCGCGGCTGCAGAAGCCGAAACAGCCGAGGAGAGAGATCAGGCATTCCAATTGGGAGTCGAAAAAATCCGGAAGGTCCGCGAATGGACACTGAAGCGTAAACAGCAAGAGAAACTCAAACCTGTGGAGAAGCGCAGGCACGAACGAGGCGCTAGGCTCCTCCCCCTCCGCCCTGGGTCTCGAATGAAACGCGAACGATGACCGCAAAGTCGGTAGCTTCCATAGTTCCTTCTCCTTTTGCTCCTCCCGCGTGCCTTCCCCACGAACTAAGGATCTGCAAAATGGCACTGACCTGAAAATGTGCTCTGCCAATAGCTTAATATTAATTTGAATAATCCTATCTTGCAAGAGGAATAACTGCATGCCGAGCAAAAAGTTATCTCTGCTTAGCCCACCACTTCCGCTTTGACTCACGAGCGCTGATGCGTTTGCACCGATCACAGGCGTTATCCAGGTCGAGAATGGCAGATGCCGCGCTACAGACGCCCCAAATCCACGGTTTCGCAGAGGCAATCAGGTAGAAAAAGGCTTGTAGAGTTCTGGATACAATAGATAATGACACATCAACTCTCTGTGGCGGTCGGACGGTACGCGTATTTGGGAAATCCCAGATACAGACACTCCGAGAAAGCAAGCGCCTGTTTGGCGTTTCCCGTCGAGGGCGAAGAGCAGGATCCGGTTTCCGTCGGTGCAAATCACGATCCCGGTCGGAATGTATTTAATTTGTTTGGAGAAGACCCATGATAGCAACTGTCAGTTTCGGTTCCGTGAACTATATCGTTCTGTTCATCTATCTCGCTGCGATGTTCAGCATCGGGTTGTATCTCGCCGGGAAACAGAAGACCACGGAGGATTACTTCCTAGCCGGGCGAAGAATGCCCTGGATCATCGTGTCCATGAGTATATTCGCTTCTTTGCTAAGTGCCATCTCATACATAGGCGCCCCCGGAACTGTATATAAGGAGAACGCCTCTTTCTTCATTGGCATATTAATGAGCATCGCGGTCGCCCCATTGCTGGTCATCTTTTTTTACCCGTTTTATCGTCGGCTCAATGTTACAACCTCCTACGAATACATTTTTCATCGCTACGGCATGGCGGCGAGATTCGCCGTATCCGGGCTGTTTATCCTGGCGCGCCTGGGTTGGTTGGGGGCAGTTATCTATGCCCCTTCCCTAGCGTTATCGACAGTGACTGGGGTGAATATCTGGCTGGCAATTTGTCTTATGGGCCTCTTGGCGACTCTGTACACGATGTTGGGCGGTCTTTCAGCCGTCTTGTGGACGGATGCAGTCCAATTCGTCATCCTCATCGGCGGAGCAATCTGGGTGGCGATTTCCCTTGTGAACAATGTTCCCGGCGGGTTCTCACACATTATGACCGCCGCCCGGGAAGCGGGAAAATTAGACATGGGCACCTGGAAACTAACTCTTTTTAAGATGACGGGCTTCGGGGTTGCTATATCGTATTTCCTGCAGTTCATGCAGGATTACGGAACGGATCAGGTTACAGTGCAGCGGCTTATGGCGACGAAGAGCTTTCGCGGAATGGCCAAGGCCGCCATTGTAAACTCATTCTTTGATGTTTTAGGTGTGGGGCTTCTTATCTTTATCGGCCTGGGATTATTTGTCTATTACCAGAGCTATGGCGATGCTCTCCCGGCGGAGGTTTTCAAAAACGTCGATAACAAGGATAGAATATTCCCCTATTACATCATACACGCCCTTCCCCCGGGTGTATCCGGGTTGATCATCACCGCTATTTTCGCCGCAGCTATGTCGAGTATGGACTCCGGAATCAACTCTCTGTCCACAGTGATCGTGAACGATTTTGTCCAGCCTCTGCGAAAAAAGGCCCGATCCGAGCGGCACGACGTAAACCTGGCCCGGATCCTTACACTGATTCTGGGTATCCTCGCGGTCGGAGCCGCATGCCTCGCCTCCACTATTGGGTCGGTCCTCAAGGCCTCGTCAACATACTTGGCGCTCTTTGCCGGACCGATTCTCGCAATATTCCTCCTTGGGATCTTTACCCGACGCGCAAACTTCCGCGGATGGTTCATTGGAACGATCGTGTCAATCTCGGTGACATTCTGGGTCCAGAATACCAAGTTTAATGGGGAGGAAGTGCACTTCTTCTACTACTTCCCGATCTCTTTTGGGATATGCATTATCGTGGGTTATATAGCCAGTCTACTCTTTGGCGGTCCTGATCCGGCGAAGCTGCTAGGCGCGCCAAAAGCACCGGTGGAATTGACAATCGCCGGGAGAAGTCAACTGAAGGCGAAAGGCGTATCCTCGTCTGCTGCAAACGAATAATAAACGGTAAGACATAAGGAGAGAAAAATGAAACGGATGATCATTACTTTAGGCGCCGTTGCGATGCTTCTGGGTGGAATTGGTTGCGAGGGCGAGCAGCGAACGCTGAAATGGTCGTGGGGCCCGCCTGCCCCGATGCCCAAAAGCAATCGGGCCACCGCTGTACTGGGCGAGAAGATCGTCACCGTCGGCGGAACGTTCTGGGTAGAACGAGAGGGCGAAAAGGATCTGAAAATATGGGAAACCCGTGTGGACCTGTTGGATACCAAGACCATGACGTGGAAGGAGCTTCCCCGCTATCCCCGACCTGCGGGGTACCCTTACGCCACCTTCATCGGAAGCAAACTCTACGTAATTGGCGGGAGAGGCGCAAAAAAGGGAAACGCCGAAACCTTCATCATGGACATGGATGCGAAAAATCCTAAATGGGTGCCCGGGCCGTCTCTGCCCAAACCGCGATGGGAGATGGCGGGAGCGACAATCGGCGAGGTTATCTATATTGTCGGCGGCGCGGAGGGAGACCCATCGAAGGAAGGCGTGGCGAAGCCTGCACCCAACATCATCGCGCTCGACACCAGGAATCCTAAGGCGGGATGGAAGAAGATCACGGACCTTCCTGCTAACTCAACGCTGGGGTGGCAGTTCGTCACGGCCTGCAGCGGAAAACTTTATATATTCGGGGGGTTCACCAAGGT
>SDBV01009226.1_pt1 | contig 13150 bp, 12 predicted proteins | sample 2277081 | NCBI WGS metagenome assembly SDBV01 (sample SAMN10402039, study PRJNA504765) | marine sediment metagenome | isolation source: marine sediment core GS10_PC15, 223 cmbsf | place: Arctic Ocean: Southern Knipovich Ridge | collected 2010
TTCAAAGTCATCGTGACAGACCTCAACGCCAAGGTGAAGGCTGGAAGCCTCACTGCAATGGAGGGCTTCAAGAACGCCGGAAAGTCGGCAGTGAGAATCGGATTCGCGACCGAAAAAGAAGTCGAAGAGAGGCTGGAAAAGCTTGCCAAGCTGCCCAAAGAAGAGGTCGAGGGGAAGTGGGACAAGCTCATGAAAGAGGCCAAGGACGACTGACGTGAAATTCGTCAATCAGATAGAGAACACGCCCGTTTACCTTTGGGCGGGCGTGTTCCGTTCCCGATGCGGAGATCGAGCCCCAGTCGCGTCAAGAGAACCGCACCGCGGCTGCGTGTGAAAAGCGACAATTCCAACGGTCTAGCGAACAACGCGAACAGAGCCGCAAAAACAGCCGTGACGACACCACGCCCGAGGAATTCACGGAGATTGCCGGAGAGAGATAGATACAGTCGGGGCATTTCTCCATTTCACACTAACCCAGTAGGTGGGAGGTAACAAGTCATGAGACAAGTAGCAACGGTACTACTAACTCTGGTAACTCTGGTCGGAATTCTTCTTGCCGTCTACCACTACGGATGGGCAAGTCGGCAGAAGAGATCGAAGGTGATCATGCTCGGTGAACAGTCACCAGGGCCCATTACGTTTCCCAAGATAGACCGCAAGCCAGAGCCGTCCCATTCGGGAAGCGGTGAAATGAAGTCTCTTCCGAAATATGATCCCGATGCGCCCAATGTATTCGCGGTAGATTTACGGTGTCGCGACTTGTCAAAGCTTGACCTGAGGAACTCGATCGACGACCTGCTGCACGCGGTCTTCGATGATTACACCAGATGGCCGAAATCCGGTCAGATGCCAGAAGGATTCGATCCAAAGAAGGTCATGGAGCTGGGAAAGAATCCAGGGCTGGGTGTACGCACCCTTCACAAGCGTGGCATTACAGGAAAAGGCGTGAGCATTGCCGTCATAGACCAACCCCTCTTAACCGAGCATCAAGAGTATGCCGACCGTTTGCGACTATACGAGGAACACAACGTTGACGTTGCAGACCGCGCAAGCTTTCATGGGCCAGCGGCTGCTTCGATAGCTGTTGGAAAGACCGTCGGAGTAGCACCTGATGCGGATCTGTATTACATTGCTTCGTGGAGTATGGATATTTCCAAGAATGATTCTCCGCTGAATTTCGTTTTCAAGGCACAAGCGATTCGACGTCTTTTGGAGATCAATCGCCAGCTACCCGCGGATCGAAAGATCCGGGCTATTTCTATGTCAAGGTGGTGGAACCCATCGCACGATGGTTATGATGAAATCGCGGCAGCATGCGAAGAGGCTAAAGCTGCGGGAGTTTTCGTCGTCAATTGCGGAGGAGTTCGAGAAGGCAGTGCGAACCCTCCATATTATGGTCTGGGCCGTCATCTATTGGCCGACCCCGATGATTTCAAATCATACGGCCCCGTCTCTCTTGGATTGCGAAAGGGCTTCTATAAACAGCCACCATGGCGCGGCTACCTGCTGGTCCCCATGGATTCACGAACCATGGCCTGCGCTCGTGGTAGCGACAAGTACGTTTTTTTTGGGGTAGGCGGCTTTAGTTGGGTTCCCCCTTATTTGGCCGGTGTTTATGCCCTGGCCGCACAAGTAGAACCGGAAATTACCCCCGATAGATTTTGGGCCTTGGCGGTGAAGACGAGTCGGACTATTAAGCTTGAACATCAAGGGCACAAACATCCTTTTGGACTCATCATCGATCCTGTTCGACTGATTGGTTCGATCAAAGCAGGTGAGCTTTCTGATTTGGACCGAAAGCAAAGTGACAAGCAGTAGCCGGAGGGAGATGGGAACAGTTATGGCACCTCGCCATTTTACACTAACCCAGCAGAAAGGTACCAAGTCATGAGACGAGTGAGAACAGCATTAGTGACTCTGGTCGGAGTCCTCCTGGCCGCCTCTGGCGGTCTAGCGGCAGGTCAACAGGAAAAACCGAAGCACACCATCGTGCCTGGTGTGAGAATCGGCGACTATACGCTGGACATGAGCAAAGAGGAGGTGTTGAAGAGGCTCGGAGAACCAGAGGCCATTCGGCTCGGAGAAGATGAGGTTGTTCGTCGCGGGGAAGGCGAGTATAGCCTCGATAATCTTCCGAGATACTATGTTTTCTCCTTTGGGGACGTTTCCTTTTGGTTCGATGACGATTCAGTCATAGCGGTTAGCGTACGTAGTCCTGTCTACAAACTCGCCAACGGCTTGGGAGTTGGTGACTCGGAGCAGAAAATGAAACAGGCTTTTGGTGAGGACTTCGATTTCGGCCTCCACCCAACGTTTCTCTGCCAGCACGCGATAGGGCTTGGATTCAGCATCCACAGGAAGAACCGGACCGTCCTGGAGATCGCTGTTTATCAGCCAGAAGGCGCTCCTATAGTATTGAGAACGCTTCCGAAATATGATCCCGCTTCGGGCAGGGCATTCCAGGTAGATTTGCGGGGTCGCGATCTAACGAAGCTCGATCTGCGCAGGTCTATCCAGGATCTCATGTATGCAGATTTCGATGATAGGACGGTCTGGCCGGCTCCCGATCGGATGCCGTCCGATTTCGATTGGAAAAGGATCATGGAGCTGGGAAAGAACCCGGGCTTGGGCGTCCGCAGTTTGCACCGGAAAGGGATTACCGGGCGTGGAGTGAGGGTCGCAATCATCGATCAGCCGCTACTGGTTGACCATCAAGAGTACGCCGAACGTCTGCGCGTCTATGAGGAGATTGACTTACAGGGCCGAACGGGGCCGTGCATGCACGGGGCTGCCGTTGCATCAATTGCCCTGGGCAAAACAGTAGGAGTTGCCCCGGAAGCAGAGCTCTACTATATCGCCCAGTGGAATTACGATTTCGAGAAGAGAACTGACTCTATGCGGACCCTTGCACGAGGTATTCACAGAATCCTGGAAATCAACGAGCGGCTCCCCAAAGATAACAAGATTCGAGTCATTTCGATATCGAAAGGTTGGATGCCATCGCACAAGGATTATAGGGAAGTCACAGAAGCAGCGCGAAAGGCGCGGGCGGCGGGGATGTTGCTGGCATGCGTGAGTGTTGAGCGAGTCCACGAACGATTCGACTTTGGCGCGCTGGGTCGTTGGCCTTTGGCTGATCCGGACGTCGTTGAGTCTTATGGACCAGGATTGTTCTTGACCAAGTTCTTTTGGGCTGCTCGATCGGCTCCGCCCAATCGGTCAACTCGGCCCAATATCAGTTTCTCCGTACCCATGGACTCACGAACAACAGCCGGCGAAACCGGTAGCGATAAGTACGTCTTCTACCGGGCAGGCGGCTTCAGTTGGGCCGTCCCTTACATCGCCGGCGTCTATGCCCTGGCAGTGCAGGTTGATCCTGCTATCACACCGGAGAGATTCTGGGCGTTGGCCGCGCGAACCGGACGTTCCGTTGAATTGGAGCGGAACGGAAGTCGCAAGCGCCTAGGGCCCATTGTCAACCCGGTTGCGCTTATCGGTACTTTGCAGGACAAATGAGTTCAAAGGAGAGCCAAGACGAAAAGTCCCGCGCGGAGCCGACTTTGTAGTATTTTAGAGAGAAAGGGGACATCACTGATTGTTTTGCGTCTTCCGCGGCCGGCCGGGACCGCGGAGGGTGAATTCGAGGCCCAGCCGGTCGCCGGTCGACCGGATAGCGACTGAAGCCTTCGGTCAGGACTCGTTCGAAGGCCTCGTAGTCACCGTCCTTGTGAAACAGTCGCATGCGACCGTTCCCTCGGTTCAGCATATGACAGACCGTGCCGGCTTCGATCGATCGGGCGGTTCGTGGCATCCCCGAAGCATATCCTGTTCGTCTCCCGGCGTGAATATCAGTGATGTCCCCTTTTCTTCCCCTGTAAACTCACGACCGTCGCCTCCTCCACAAGCCGAAGCCGACGGCGGCACCCAGCAGCGCCAGGGTGACGGTCGACGGCTCAGGAATCGGCGTGAGCAACTCAAAGGCCATTTCCCTGGCCTCGTGAAACCGCTCGAACGGCTCCCACGGCCCGTACACCCACTCCCCGGTTGCCGACGGCATGGTCAACATGGTCATGAGGGGCTCGTCGTTGAACACGTCCGGACTGGTATGCCAGCCCCAGTAATGGAACGGCAACACCGGCTCGCCCGTGTCGAAGGTTTCCCACGTGGCCATGTCAATTTCGTGGCCGTTCTCGGCGGTGATGGAGATCCAGTAGATTGCATCCTCTTTCTCCAGGAACTCTTCGGGCGTGGCGATGTCGCTGGCGTGCTCCAAGTGGGTCCACTCGAGCTGCACCTCATACTCCCAGATATCATGCATGTCCCAGCCGATCATGGAGGTGGGCGACTTCTTGACACTCGCAATCGGGGCGACGTACGTTCCCAGAAGCTCGCCCGGCCTGCTCAATCCGTCCGGATTCTGGTCGGCAGGAATATCGCTGAAGAAGGAGATGACGAAGCCATCTTCGGGCTGGAGCGTGGCGGCGTTGTCGAAGTAGGAACCCCACCAGCGGACCGCGGTGATGGGCCGACCGTCGGATCGGAAATCATCCGCCACGTTCCAGTTGGGTGCGTTCGACCCCGGCGTCGGTTGCATCACCGCCCGCCAGTCGATGTCGGAGGGGACGTTTTCGCCCAGCATGTCTTGGGGCCGCTGCGACCACTTGGGCACCTCCGGCAGCTTCAAGTCGGGCGCGCGCAGCGCAGGGACGGTGCAGTGAATAGCGAGCGCCTCCTGGTGACACAGTGGAGTGGCCACAAGACCCGTCACCGGCTGGACGCCCGCATGAAAATCCGAACGACGATCTGCCCCGTTCAGCAACACGTTCACCCCTGGAATCTGGACGCTGCCCGGCGCAGGGATGCGGCCCCACGAGGCCCCCTCGGTGCTCAACTGGGTTTGCCCGGGGCCTAGACTCTGCCCCGTGTCCTCAGTCGTGATATCAAAGAACACGTCGAAGAACGCGTCGAACGTGCCCCCGTCGTCATTGTCGAAGTGGATGATCCCAAACCCGGGGCTGCGATCCGTATCGCTCAGGTTCAACAGGAGGTGCTCCGGCCCGAGCCCCGGCCCAAGGTCGACCGGGTCCACGCTTCGAAGTGACAGCGCCACCAGTTCAATTTCGATAGTGGCTGCTTGACCCGGCAGACCGTTGGGCACATCCTTCAGGCGTCGTACAATCGTGTCGGCCTGGCCGGTGTCGTGAGGCCCCTGTTGGCCGAAATCGAAGCCCCCAAGCGGCACTCCTTCAAACTCCACTCCCTGGAACATGGCACTGTCCGTCTGAAACAGATCAAACCCGGGTGCGATCTCAATCGCTTGGGCGCTCGTGGATGCCACGGCGACCAGGACGCTCATCCATCCAACAACAACAACCGCGCGATACTTTGACTTCGAGTACATGATTAGCTCCTTTTAATGGTTCGTTGTTCCCATGAGCCCGCCCAGCGGTGCGCTGTGCTTGGCGAGCACCGCGAATTCGGGTGGCGTTTTCACGGAGCGTTCCCTTTCGCAAAAATGCGTTTACCAACGATGTCGTTAAACGAAAGAATTGTTGTGACAAACACCTACTGGCCCGTTCCGTCGCTCGCCCGGTATAATACGGGCATCCATGAGCCGCGAAATCCATCTCATAGGCCACCTCCGCTTTTGCCCCCCCGCCGGCCATTGCCACGTTGACGCCAAGCGTACGCGATCAGGGCCAGAAAGCCGAGAACCGAGAGTGTGACCGTCGAGGAAAGTGAGAATTGATAGGGGTTACTGAAAGTGAGAACACAGGTTTTTCGCGTCGGTTCGGCTCGTGACGTATGGTGCGGCGGGCGGGCGTTCTGAATAGTTGGGTGCATATTGTTTCCGCGGCCGCGCCATGAAGTTAAATGCAAATAGCGTGCCAAGTCATGCGGCCCGCCTGCCACAGCGGCCGCAAGCCCGGTCTTCAACAGAGAATACGAATCAGGCCGTGTTCTCCGAGGGGCAGGAGGCAACTCCGGTGGACCGTGCCAAAATGGACCAACTTGGGACGCTCCTGGTACTTGCTGGTTGATCCAGAATGGAGCACAGGCAGTGGCGATAGATCGCAGAGGAGACCACGGCCCGCGGGTGCGACGGCGACGGCGGCAAGAGAGCACGAGGATGCCGCACTTGCAGATCTTGCGAAGCCAGCCACTCGATCAATCTTTCAAATCCCAAATCTGCCTGGTGTCCCACGACTATTGCACGCGATGGTGGTGGCACAGTGCAGACTTCACCACGGAGGCACGGAAGACACAGAGCTTAAGATGAGTTGCTACAACGACTTACTGCTGCCGGGCATCTGGTGGACCATGTGTGCAAAAGTGGTTTTGCAGCAGGTAATCACCTCTAATCACCTTGAGTGGCCGGCTCCAAATGGACGGCTGTCTTCTCACATCCTCCGTTTCCTCCGCGGCTCCGTGGTGTTTGGCGAGCGATGGTAATGGTCTAACGTGCAACTGTCGTGGGACACCAAATCAGAAAAGGGGACATCACTGATTGTTTTGCGTCTTTCGCGGCCGGCCGGGACCGCGGAGGGTGAATTGGAGGCCCAGCCGGTCGCCGGTCGACCGGATAGCGACTGAAGCCTTCGGTCAGGACTCGTTCGAAGGCCTCGTAGTCACCGTCCTTGTGAAACAGTCGCATGCGTCCGTTCCCCCGATTCAGCACATGATGGACCGTGCCGGCTTCGATCGATCGGGCGGTTCGTGGCATGGCCGAAGTACATCCTGTTCGTCTCCCGGTGCGAATATCAGTGATGTCCCCTTTTCTTGCGGACCGGCGCGCAATTCGTCTTAGGTGCCAAGGAGCAGCCGTGCCAACCGGCCTCGCGGAAGTTCCGGCGCCAACAATCGCTGCTCCTTCCCCATCGCTCTGAGCACGCCCTCCACGGCGAGGTATCCACTGCGGACGGCACCTTCCATGGTGGGCGGCCAGCCGGTGGACGTCCAATCGCCGGCCAGCATCAGGTTCTCAACCGGTGTCTGCTGGGCCGGGCGGAGCCGATCGATTCCGGGGCGGCAGGCAAACACGGCCTCCGGCCGGACCACCAGCCGGTGGTGCAGCAGCCGTGCGACGCGGGCCTCTGGCCAGGTCGCTTCCAGGTCGCGGCGGACCTCCCCCAGCACCTCTTCCCGGTTGCCGCCGAACAATTCGTGCGACGCATTGAGCACGGCCTGGTAATAATGCCCCGACTCCGACCCGTCCGGCGATACGCTTCGCGGTCCGTGGTTGAAGACCCATTGGCCCAGTCGTCCCACCAGCACCGCGTGGGGCAAGGGGGTGATCGGGCGGTCGAACCAGAGGTGTACGGCCGCGATCGTGGCCGGCAAGATCTGTTTGACACCCTCCAGCGCCGGCATGGCTGCCAGCATCGCTTCTGAAAAGAGCGGCCGGACCCACCTCCAGGGCACCGCGACCACCACGAAGTCAAACTCCCGCCGCCGGCCATCGCGAAGCACAACTGCCCTCGCCCGATGTGCGTCGCCGTCTATTCTCTCCACCGGTGTGCCCGTGTGTATCGCCACGTCTTGCTCCGCCAGCCGGGCCGCCACGCGCCGGACGATTTCGGTCAACGGGATCTTGGGCAGTTCGAGCTCGTAGGCCGTGCGCGCGGCCAGAAAGCCGTCGACAAAGACCTGCTTGGCTGCGCTGACGGACGTGCAATCTACCGGCTCGCTCAGGGCCCCGGCCAGGATCACCGACCAAAAACACTTGATCAACCGCTCCGATTGACCGTGGCGGCGGAGCCAATCTCCGATGGTCTCCTCGGGCTGGCCGTGGCCGAGCTTCGCCCGGGCCAGCCGCAGCATGGCCCGACCGATTGCCCAACGCTCGCCGATGGTAAGGTATCCCATGCCCATTAGCGCCGGAGCGAGATGAAGCGGGGCGGGAAGCCAGCCGGAGGCGGCAAAACTGTGCTGGGTCCCTTGAGGGCCGAAGAAATCGAAGAAATTCGGCGTGCGGTATCGTTGAAAACAGTCGGCCACGCCCATCCGGCGGCAGAAATCGGCCAGGTTCGTACAGCAGCCCATTGACGCGTGCTGACAGTCGTCGATCAGCTCACCGGTCATCGGGTCGCGAAACGAGCTGGTCCGGCCGCCGAGTTGCCTGTGCCGCTCGAACAGTTCCACGTGCAGCCCGTGTTGCGAAGCCGCCGCGGCCGCAGCCAGCCCGGCCAATCCACCGCCCACAACGGCGACGCACCCACGGCGGGACTGATCTGCAGGACCACTCATAGCAACGCTGCGGGCCGGTCTGCCGTGGGCACACTGGGCGGCAGGAGGGTCCATCGGGCGGCGATTCGCAGCTTTTCCGGCCGGCTGAGCCGAATGCGGCGCTGCAGGACGTCGGCCGGGCGGCGCTTGATCTTCTCCAACAGGGCGCGATAGATGGCCATCATCATGCCGAAAGTACGCCGCGGGGTCCGCTCGAGCCACTCGATCAACTCGGCGCCCTCGCGATAGAACCGCTCGGCCCGGTCGATCTGGAATTCCATCAGCCGGCCGAACTGCTGGTTCTCTTCCCCGCGTTTCAACTGGTCGACCGAATAGCCGAATTGCCGCAGTTCCTCCAACGGCAGGTAGACCCGGTCGCGCTGGGCGTCTTCCCTCAGGTCGCGGAGGATGTTGGTCAACTGCAATGCGATGCCGCACTTGCGAGCCGGCTCCAGCGCCTGCTGCCCGCGGTAGCCCCAGATGTGGATGCAGGCCAGCCCCACGGCCGAAGCCACGTGCTCGCAGTAGCCTTGCAGCTCGTCGAAGGTCTCGTAGCGTCGCCGGCCGAGGTCCATTTCCACACCGTCGATCACCGCGCAGAGGTGTTCCGCGGGGACGCCGAACTGTTCGACCACGTGGGCCATGGCCGGCAGCAGATCTCGGCCGCAGCGGTTGTCGGGGCGCCGGCCCGGTTGGCCGCTGGTCTGCTGCTGGCCGGGCAGGTCGAACTGGCCCTGCAAAGCACGCTGCAGCGCGGCCCGCCACTCGAGCAGCGCCCGGCGCCGCACCTCGAGCGGTTGCGGATCGTCGGCCAGGTCGTCCGTTTGGCGCATGAAAGCGTAGAGCGCGTCCATGGCCCTACGCTTTGCCCGCGGCAGACCCAGGAAACTGAGGTAGAAGTTGGACCCGGAGCGGCGGGCCATGTCGCGACACCAGGCGTAGCTGGCTTCGACCACCTCGGCAGCTAGTTTCACGGCTGGTTCCCGGTAAATGTGCCCCGCTGGATTCCCCACCAACATCCCGCCAGAATCCGCAGCTTCTTCATCTTCGAGACGACCGGTCGAGTGGTCCAGACGTCGCAGTCCTGGCGGCGGATCGCATCCAGGATAGCCAGCCCCCCGTGGATAAACAATGCCACGTCGAGCTGCAGCTCGGGTGGCACAAGCCCCACCAGCGGTATCCCGCGACGCAGCCAGCTTTCGGCCAGTTCAACTTGCGCAGCCAAGAGCCGGCGGAAGGCCGGGTTGCACTCGCCGCGGGCAAAATCCTCCTCCTGGAAGCCAAACCGCCGACAATCAACCTGGGGCAGGTAAATTCGCCCGCGCTGAAAATCCCGGGCAACGTCCTGCCAGAAATTGGCCAACTGCAGCCCCGTGCATACCGAATCGGCCAGCCGCGTACGCTGAGGACTGTAGCAGCGGCCCAAATAGAGCACCAGCCTGCCGACCGGGTTGGCCGAGTACCGGCAGTACCCCAGCAACTGGTCGAAGGTCTCGTACCGGGTTACCCGCTGGTCCTGACGGAACGCCACCAGCAGATCGACGAACGGCTCCACGGGGATCTCGAACTGCCGGATGGTCTCGGCCAGGGCCACGAAGACCGGATGAACCGTCTTTCCGGCGTAACAATCCCGAAGCTGCCCCTCCCACCAATCGAGCAGGGCCAGACTCCGCTGCGGGTCCCCGGTCTCGTCGGCCAGGTCATCGGCCCAGCGGCAGTAGGCGTAGACGTTGCAGAAGTGCTGCCGCAACCGCCGCGGCAACAGCCGGCTGGCCACCGTGAAGTTCTCGTAGTGCCGTCTGGCCAGCCGCCGGCAGTACCGCCGGCCTTGCCTCGGCGAGACCGCTTCGGTCTGGCCCGTCTGGGGCCCGTACAGTTCCAAATCGGCGGCAAACACGGACTTTTTCACCAGTTGCACGAACTCCGCCAAACAGGCAACAACAATGGCAGGATCGCTGGCAGCCAACGGCCACCGCTTCGCCCCGACCCCTAGCCTCCAACCCCTATACCCTGATATCATTATGCTGCTTTTCCACCAGAGAGGGAACCATGCGGATCATCTTGGCCGGGCCACGGGGGTTCTGTGCCGGCGTGAACATGGCGATCGAGAGCCTGGAGTTGGCGATCCGGTTCTTTGGCACGCCGGTATACGTCTACCACGAGATCGTCCACAACAAGTGGGTGGTAGATCGGTTCCGCAAACTTGGGGTGGTCTTCGTTGACGACCTGGAAGAGGTCCCCGAGGGGGTACACCTACTCTACTCGGCCCACGGTGTCTCGCCCGAGGTCCGCCTGACGGCCGCTCAGAGGAGGCTGAAGACCGTCGACGCCACCTGCCCGCTGGTCACCAAGGTTCACAAGGAGGCCATCCGCTACGCCAAGGCAGGGTACACGATCATGTTGATCGGGCACGCCGGGCACGACGAAGTGGTGGGCACGATGGGCGAGGCACCCGACTCGATCCTGCTGGTGCGGACTCCCGAGGACGTGGACCGTCTCGAGATACCCAAATCAAGTAAGCTGGCCTACCTGACCCAGACTACCTTGTCAGTGGATGACGCCAGGCAGATAATCGAGCGGCTGCGGCGGCGTTTTCCGGATATCGTGGGCCCGCCCAAGGAGGACATCTGCTACGCCACGCAAAACCGGCAAGAGGCCGTCCGGATGCTCTCCCGCAAAGCGGACGTGTTGCTGGTCGTGGGCAGCGGCAACAGCTCCAACAGCCTCCGGTTGGCCGAATTGGCCCGGTCCACGGGCGTGCCGGCCTACCTGGTCGACGGTCCGTCGGAGATCGACTTGGACTGGTTCTCCGGCCAGGAGACCGTGGCAATTTCCGCGGGTGCAAGCGCCCCGGAGGAAGTGGTCCAGGAGTGTCTGGGACTGTTGCAGGATCGGTTCCACGCCACGGTGGAGTCGTGTGTGGTTCGCGAGGAGCGGGTCCGCTTCCTCTTGCCCGAGCAACTCAGAGAGATGGCGGATGACGATTGACCGCTGCCCCCGTCCGCCGTAACTGGGTGGGGATGGCAGACCGGTCGGTGACTTATCACTGGACTTTTGCAAATTGGTTCCCTCTCCCTCTGGGAGTGGGGAGTTCGAATCTCAGTTTTGCAAAAGTCCAGTTATCAGTCGCCCCTGATGTAGTCTTTCATGAACCGGTTCTCCATCGCCAAACGGCTGTGCTGGGCCTTGACGATGTCGCCGATCGACACGATGCCCACCAACTTGCCCTCCGACAACACCGGGAGGTGACGAATCCGCTTGCTGGTCATCAGTCCCATCACGCTTTCCACCGCGTCGTCGGGCGATCCGGTGATCAACTCGGCCGTCATGATGTCGGCGACCCGCGTGGTCTCCAGCGGAAGATTGTCCGCCGCGCACGAGTAGAGAATGTCGCGCTCGGTGATAATCCCGGCCGGCCGCTCCTCTGCCGCGTCACCCTCCTGGAACACCAACAGGGAGCCGACTTTGTGCTCCACCAGCGTCTGTGCGGCCTCCGCCAGCGTGGCCCGCGGGGCGATACTGTAGACGGTGTATCCCTTGTCCGCCAAAATGTCTTGCAGCTTCACGACCTGGCTCCTCCATTGCAGGAATCGCGCTTGATCCTGCAAAAATCGTTCATATCGCAAGCACCCCTCCGATAAAGATACTATACATTGCAGCGAGCGGCGTCAATTGACATTCGATGGCATGGGTAGCCCGTGCTCTGCAGCGGGGGCCACTCTGCCGCCGGCAGCGAGGGGACGCTGTGCCGCCGGCAGCGAGGGGACGCTGTGTCGCTGGCTGTTGCTTGGCGGCGGGTGCAAGCGCCCGGCGGTCCATTTTGGGGGCCTGTCCAAGAAGTTGGGAAGGCTCGGGTGCCATGCCCACGCTCGCGCTCATCCTTACCCACAATATTCATTGCTAGCAGGCGGAGGTCTCCCGCGGTGGCAGAGAGCAAGCCGGTAGCCGGTCGTGAGGTCTTCCAGGCGGCGCCAGCCGCGCCAGAGGGTTTTTACGCCGGGGGAGCCGTCACTTTTGCGACCGAGGAAGCCGCCCAGTCGAGCGATCCAACGCACGGCTTCGCGGAGCGTTGGCGGCCGGTGCGGCAGCGGCCGACGAGGGTACAGCACCCGATAGGCGACTTGCCATTGTTCGTCGGTCAACACGCGGGTACAAACCACCTCGGGTACACGGCGGGCCTCGTAGGTCAACCACAACAGATGCCAGGCGATGACCGAAAACGCGGCGATCGTTGACGTCATCCGTTCGGCGGTTTCCAACTGACGGTCTTCAATGCGGCAACCGCTTTTCAGCACGTAATGAAACTGTTCGATCCGCCAACGGTACAAGTACCACGTCAGCCGACAGACGGCGTCCTGGCGATTGCGAATCGGCTGCGTACTGGCCAGAAGCCAGTCGATGGCCGGACATTTCGGCGGCGGATTCTCCTCTCGGGCCAGGAGGAACCAGAGCCTGACCGGCTCCGCCGGGGCTTGGCCCAAGTGGTTGGCCGGTCGGCAAAGCGTCAATCGCTCCCAACGCAGTGTCAAGCTGGCCTCGCGCCGAGGTCGTCCGTCGGCCCGAGGTACCTCGATCGTCACCTCGCACCGTGCCGGACTTTCGCTGATCGCCTGGCCCAAGTATTTTGCCGGATGCTCCATGCGGCGGCGACGGTCGCGTACGCGAACCAGCAAATCGGTCCGACCGCTGCGCGGCATGGCGAACAGATCAAAAAGATCCGACTCCCGATCGCCCACCACCACCAAGTGCGGATGATCCGCAAGCGCCGTTTCCGCCGTAGTCACGCCGTCCAGCCAGCGTTGACTCTCTTTTTCCGCAAGCGTCCTCTGGTTGCGGGTCGTCCGCTTGCCCATTTCCTCGACCGGGCGGATCCAAATGTGTTCGCCAAGAATGCCCAACGGAGTTCCATCCGGGGCGATTGCCA
>SDBV01009227.1_pt1 | contig 13150 bp, 9 predicted proteins | sample 2277081 | NCBI WGS metagenome assembly SDBV01 (sample SAMN10402039, study PRJNA504765) | marine sediment metagenome | isolation source: marine sediment core GS10_PC15, 223 cmbsf | place: Arctic Ocean: Southern Knipovich Ridge | collected 2010
ATCTAGATAAATTTATAAAAGACAAAAAAAGATATAGCAAGAATTAACTAAATTGTTTAAAATAATTGGTTGTTATAAGTTGGTTAGTAGAATAAAATTCACAAAAATATTTATTTTATTATTTATTATATTTTTTCTAATAAGCTGCCAAATAAATAAACAAATATTTGGTCAGAATCAAGGAAAACCTGATTTTTTTATAACACAATTAAGATTTGAAGATGATAGTATTGAAAAAGTGTATGTTCATTTTAGATTACATAACAATATAGATGAAACAGCATATTGTTCAGTAAAAATAAGTTTTTATAAAAATGAAAAATTGATTTCAGATAGAGAATATCTTGTAGGTGATATCGAAAGAAATTCTGTGAAAAAAAATAAGATACTAGTAGATATGTCCATTGGAAAAACCAAGGTAAATTTAGTTCCATTATGCGAGAAAAAAGAAAAAGAAAAAAAAATAGAACAAAAGGATGTAGATAATGGATTTTTTATAGAAGACTTAGAATTAAAAGAGTCTAGTATAAAAAAAGGACTTCTTATTTTCAAATTAAAGAATATTTTAGATGAAACAGCAAACTGTTCAGCAAAAGTAATAATGATGAAGGATGATAGAATTATTTCAGAAGATATTCATTACATAGGATATATCAATGGTAATTCTGAAAAAAGTAATGAGATATTAATAGATGTCCCTCTAAGACAAACAATCATTGATGTAAAGCCATTGTGTTCAATTAAAGATTAAAAATAAAAAAGAATTATTTAATTTGATTGATGTAATTTAGATAAATTTTAATAATAATTCTTGTAAACTAAGATTCATGAACCTATTATATGCTTTTTTGCCTATGATTATAATCTTAGGCATACTTAGCTCTATCTATGATATAAAACAAGGAAAGATATGGAATAAACTAATAGTTATTTCTTTGCTTTATGCTATTATTGTGAATATTAGTATATTATTTTATTTTATATTTATGAACATACCTTTTAGAATAGAATATTATTATGAATATCTTATAAATCTTGGCTCAATGATATTCATTGCATTTATTATATGGTGGGTTGGGTTGTGGACTGCTGGAGATGCTAAATTAATAATAGCGTACACTGCACTTATTCCGTTATCTGTATTTAAATTAGGATATATCCCCAACTTCCCTATATTTACCTTGCTGCTGAATATATTCCTGCCTATGTTTGTAATAATGGGGGTTATTGTTTTGTTTAAAAGTAGATGGAAACATAAAAAAATGATATTCAAACAAATTTCTAATCCAAAATTTTTATTTATTTTTGCTTTAGCTGTATTTGGTTTAATGTGGATAATAAATTTTATTTTCAATTTTTTTCCATTTTTTCCACAAAATTATTTTTCAATGGTTTTTTTCTTATTTATTTTCTTAATAATTTTGGAAAAAATACCGTTTATAAATTTCACAAAAATTATTTACTTATTAGCAATCCTTAGGTTAATATTTGATAGAAATATCTTTAGTGTTGATTTTCTTGTTAATTTTGCAATAATATTGATTTCTATGATACTCTTAAGATTTTTTATAATAAATCTTGGTGCAATTGTTTTTTCAAAAAATGTTCATTTTAATGAATTAAAACCAAGATCAATATTAGCTCAGATACCTATTAAAGAAAAAGACAAGATAAAGATGATGCCTTTTTCTCAGATAGATCTTTTAGGCTATTTAACAAATAAATTCAAGAAAAAGCCAATTATTAAATATGATTTTAGCCATGGACTTACTAAAGAAAACATTGAAGAGTTAAAGTATCTTTATAATAAAAAGAATATTAATTTTAATACTATACGGGTCTTTACAACAATCCCTTTTGCACCATTTGTTTTTTTAGGAGTGATAATAACTTTAATTAGTCATGGAGATATAGTAGTATATTTGAAATTGGTGTTGGATATTATCTTATGATGTAATTAATAAATTAATTAACTATAATACAATTTTCCAGATTCTTTTTGTTCTCTATCTTTAACAGAACCTTCTTTATTTATTCTAGGACGATGACTATCTTTATCCCTCCTCAAAGTTATTTGAAGTTTTCTTAAAAATAAATTCATTCCATCTTCCATTGAAAAAGGTCCTTTTAAGATTCCATTTAATGCTGGCTTTCCTTCAAAGACAATAAGTTTTTTAGATAAAAAATCAATAAATAGTAAATCATGATCAATAACCAAAGCAGATATTCCTCTTTGTTCAACAACATCATTCACAACTTTAGCTACTTTTAATCTCTGCTCTACATCAAGATAAGCACTGGGTTCATCTAATAGCATTAGTTTTGCGTCTTGTGAAAGACAATAAGCTATAGCAACTCTCTGTAATTGGCCGCCGGAAAGCTGATTTAATTTTTTATCAAATAATGGTTTTAAGTTAAGAGGATTAATTATTAAATTAGGATATTTTTTAATTGTAGTATCTAAGATGTCCATGACTAAGCTATCATTTATCTCTAAATATTGGGATTTGTAAGCAACTTTAACCTTTTCTTTTATATTTCCTTGATCTTGCTTAATAACATTAGCTAAAATTTTAACAAAAGTTGTTTTTCCAATTCCATTCTCTCCTAAAACACCAATAACTTCATCTTTATTTATCTCTCCTTTCTCTGCTTTTAAATTAAATTTTCCTAATTTTTTTTCAATATTTTCCCATTCTGTCAATGATTGTTCAACTTTTAATTTAGGTGGAGTTTTAATTAAAAATTTTATTTCATAATCTCTAAACCTTATATTTTCTTCTTTTAAATATCCTGAAAGATAAACATTAATTGCTGTTCTAGTTGCTTTTGGTTGGCTAACAATTCCATAGCAGTTTTCTTTTCCATACATTATATGGATTAGATCAGTCATATTATCAAGAATAATCAGATCATGATCAATAACAAGAACAGCCACATCTTTTGTTGCTAAACTCCGTATGAATTTAGAAACTTTCATTCGTTGTTTTATATCTAAATAACTAGTTGGTTCGTCAAAGATATATAGATTACATTTTTTCAAAACAGTTGCTGCTATAGAAACTCTTTGAAGTTCTCCTCCTGAAATTTCTCTTATGTCATTATCTAAAATCAAATTTATGTCTAATTTTTCTGCAATTTCATCTAATATATTTTTTTCATCTATTTGATCTAATAACACTCTAACCTTACCTTTTGCTACTCTTTGAATTAAATCAATATTTTGGGGCTTATATGCTACTTTAATATCATTATTATTTAATTTTTCAAAAAATAATTGTGTTTCTGTTCCTTTAAAGAATTCAATTAATTCATTATAATCAGATTTTTCCTTTCCAAAATTAGGTTTTAATGTTCCAGATAATATTTCAATAGCAGTTGTTTTTCCGATTCCATTTTCCCCTAAAACACCAACAACTTTTCCGAAAATAGGAGAGGGAAGAGAATAAAGAGAAAATCCGTTTTTTCCATATCTATGAATAGGAAGATCTAATTCTGCAGGAAGGTTAATGATATGTATTGCATCATAAGGGCATCTATTTGCACAGATATTACAACCAATACATAATTCTTCATTAATCTCTGCTTTTCCTTTTCTAACTATACAATCAGTTCCTTGTCTATTAATAGGACATAATTTAGCACAAAGAAAATCTCCGCATCCCTGAGGATTGCATTTGTCTTTCTCAACTACAGCTATTCTTGGCATAGTAGATTAGGATGTAGAATATTATAAAAATTTATTTATTTTGATAAAATAAAAATTAAATCTCATTAATACCATCGTTAGTTAATGCAACCATTCTTATAGCAAAACCTAATCTAAGTATAGCTGATATCACACCCATATGTTCTTTTCCAGAACCAGAAACTAAGTTTAAAGCAACTTCAATTCCTTTTATCTTTCCATGTAATCCATTTACAATTTTATCAACATAAATTTTTATTGGATCTAGAGTATTAACTAAAATAAAAGTTACTTGTTTATTTGTTTTAAAATTATCTTTTCCGAATTCATCTGTTATGATGAATATATTTTCCCAGTTTTCTTTTTCAATAACTTGTTTTACATGCTCCCATGTTCCTTTTCCTGAACTTAAACAGGCTATAAGATCTGTCATATTACAGGGATATTTTAGTGGTTTAAAAAGATTTATATATAACATTATTTAATTTTAGAGTTATGAAAAAAGAAGTGAGAATTATTACTGTAGCATTATTATTTATCTTTGCTGCTTTATTTTTAAAAGAAGGAATCACAGGAATGTATATGTTTGATACAAAAGAAGATCTATGTCAGCATAATACTCAATGTTTACTTCCTAAGGTTTGTTGTAAATTTTATCAAGAAGATACTGGAATTTGTGATTATCAGAGTAGTTGTAATGGAATTTATTTAGTGACAAAACAAGAAAAATTACAATTAACTGCCGGAAAACCATTAACACAATCGCAAATTGAACAAATTGCTTTTGAAATTGAAAAGCCAAAAAAAGTAAAAGAAAATTCTCCATTAATAATGATTGGTTTGATGTTGTTGATAGTTGCGACAATGTATTTAGTGGACAGGATGCATAAGAAGAAAATAAAAAAGATTAAAAAGAAAAAGAAATAACTGATTCTATGGATATTAAACAGTTTGAAAATAAAGTAAAAAAAACCATTAAAGATTATGATTTAATTAAAGGAAAGGTTTTGGTAGCGAGTTCTGGAGGAAAAGATTCAACAACTGTTTTATATTTATTAAAAAAGTTTGGATATAATCCAGAAGCGATTTTTATTGATTTATTAATTGGAAATTATTCAAAAAAAAGTAAAGAAAATTTAATTAAATTTTGTGATAAGGAAAATATAAAATTACATATTGTTTCTTTTAGAGATGAATTTAAGTATAGTTTATGTTACATCAGAGATATATTAAGATCAAAAGGAAGTAAGTTAAAGTCATGTACAATCTGCGGAATATTAAAGAGATATTTGTTAAATAGATATGCTAGAAAATTAAAAGCTAATAGATTAGTTATTGGTCATAATTTAGATGATGAAGCACAAACAATCTTAATGAATTTGTTTAAAGGAAAACTAGAGCACAATGCTAAGTTAGGACCTAAAGTTGGATTAATAAAAGATAAAAAATTTGTTACTAGAATCAAACCTTTATATTTTTGCTTAGAAAAAGATATTAAAAAATATTCTGAACTAAAGAAATTTCCTATTTTGTATGACAAATGTCCTTGTAGCATAGGTGTTTTTAGAAGGAGTGTAAGGGAAAACTTAAAAGATGATAAAATCAAGATTAACATTGTTAATAATTTCTTAAAATTATTACCTAAGATGAGAAAACAGTATAAAACAAAAAAAAAAATGAAATATTGTGAAATTTGTGATGAACCTTCAAGAAAGGAAGTTTGTTCTGCTTGTAAGATTATTGGATTGTTGGAACAATGAGAAATGACGAAGTCATTTCGGGGCTTTAAAAAATTTTAATTTTTAAAATAGTAAGTTTTTTATTTAGTTATATACAATAATTCTACTATGATTGATGTTATAATTGGAAAGGAAAAAGAATTTACTGAATTAGGAAAGAAACTAGGTTTTAGTAAAGTTATTTCTGTTGATAAAAGATTTGTTAAGAATGTTGAAGATAATAGAGAAATATTTGATAAAAAAAAAAGTATTGTTATTTATAATTTAGAAGATCAAAAAAGAGATTTTATTCATTTTAGAAATTCTGGTTTAAATCAAGTATTATGTAAATTAGCTAAGAAAAATAATATTGCTGTTGCTTTTAATTTTAATTTAGTTTTAAATAATGACGGAATGAAAAGATCTCAGATATTAGGAAGGATGATGCAAAATGTTAGATTTTGCAGAAAATATAAGATTCATACAGTCGTTGCTTCATTTGCTTCTAAACCAGAAGGAATGAGAAGTGCTCATGATTTAGTTAGTTTTGGAATTTCAATAGGAATGCATCCAAAACAAGCAAAAGAAAGTTTAAAATACTTAGAAAAATAATTTAATATAATGCAAAAAAGAGGTCAGATAACTGTTTTTATAATTCTAGGAATAATAATTGTAGTTGCTATGGGATTATTGTTTGCTGCTAATATCGGGGGTGATTTTTCTCAAATTATATATGACACAAAAGTAAAAGAATATATTACTAGTTGTTTAGAGCAATATACAAATGATGGTTTATTATTAATTGGAAAACAAGGTGGTAAATTAAAGTTGGATGGTACAGGAGATTATTCTCTTGAAACTGGTCTTTTATATGAAACTGAAAACTATAAAGTTCCGTATGGAATAAAAAAATCAGATGAAGAATTATATCCCTTGGGATATCCTTACAGGGGTGCATTAGTAGAAAATCCTGATAAACCAAATTATTTTGGAAATTATGTAACTGGTTTTGACGACCATTTAAGTTTTTTAAATCCATTATGTAATTGGAAAAGTGATTCTCCAAATTATTTTAATATAGAAGGGGCAAAAAAAACATGTGAAACTTATGGAAGAGAAAATACTGTTCAAGATAATTTACAGAGATATATAAAAGAAAATATGGTTAATTGTGAAATAGGAACTGCTTTTCCAGAATATGATATAGAAACAGAAGAAGTTAACATAAGTGTGATAATTGGAGAAGATGATTTAATTATTAAAGCAGAATATCCTGTTGAAGTTTCTATAAATGGAAAGACAAAAACAAAATTATTAGATTATAGTATTAATCCTAAGATAAGGTTAAAGAAGGTACATGAATTAGCTTCTCATTTAATTGGATGGAAAGATTCAGAAGGATTAGGAATTAATCCAAAAGGTGATGTTACTAATTTGTTTTTTGATATTATCACAGATGCCGGAGATCTTGAATTAGGATGCAGAAAAGCAAATAAAATAGAAAAAGTTAGTTGTTTGTATCCTGGAATGGAAGTTAGTAAGATATATAATGTATGTCCAACCTGTCCTGATCATGAATTTGATGATATATTGAATATTACAGATAAAAACTCAATTATTAACGGAAAACCATTTACATTCTTGTTTGCTATTGAGAATAGAAGGCCTGCTTTAGATCTAATTGATGATGTATCAGCAGGAGATACTATCACAGCAGAAGGATTTGACCCAGATGATGGTGATGTATTAACGTATAAATGGTATGTAAATGGTAATTCTGATCCTGTAAGAACTGGTGAATATAATGAATTTACAGAGAGCTGGATAAGTTTAGCAGTAGAAGTATGTGATAATGCAAATCTATGTGATTCTCAAGATATAGAAATACAATAAAATTTATACTTTTGGAGATATATTAGTAATAAAAATATTAATGATTAATAAATTATAATACGTTTTTATTTATACTTTTTAAGATATATTAGTAACAATAAATATAAAGCTATTATTAATATATAATATTACTTTTATATTAACAAAAATACATAATATATAGTAGTAATCTATATATTATATACATCTTAAAATAACATTACTTTTATATTAAAATAAATACATGATGTATTGAATTATTATTAAATAATCTTAATTTGTTGCCCTTTTATTAATAAAAATACAATAAAAATTAAGATTATTTTATATTAGATCATTATTATTACTTCTTTATTAAAATAAGTTTATAATTTGTGAAGTTTATTATTAGAAAATAATGATTCTTACTTGTATTGTAAAATAAATACGTTATATTATATACATTATGATATGATATAAGCATAGAGCAAAGAAAAGTTTATAAATAAATTAAATTAAAATTAAATTAAGTTGACATTAACTCCAACTGAACAAAGGGTGTATCGGTATTTCTATAATACAAAGGTTTTTTCCCTAAATGAGGTTAATTCTGTAGTTAAGAACTATAGAACAGCTATACATGTTGCTAAAGGATTAGTAAATAAGAGATATACACAAAAAGTTAAAGGAGGATTGTATTTTATTGTTCCTTATGAATCAACACCAGATACATTAAATGAATTTCAGCCAGATAAATATCTTATTGGGAGCAGATTAAAAGGATTTTTAAGTCATCATACTGCTTTAGAGCTATATAATGCTGCTCCTAGTGAATTTAGTAGAGTATTTATTACATCTAATACAAGAACACCTAATATTAGTCATAAAGATAATAATTATTTATGTATAAAAACAAAGCATTATTTTGGCTTTAAAGAAATTCAATATGAAAATCAAAATATCTTAATTAGTGATAAAGAAAGAACTTGTTTAGATTGTATAAGGAATTTAAATTATACTAATGGCCTTAATGAAGTTCTTACTTCTCTTCCTAAATTAGCTCCTTTGAATTTTGATAATATGTTTCAATATCTTAGAAAGGTAAATGAACAAAGTTTGTTTGCTAAGACAGGATATATTTTTGAGCATCTAAGAAATGAAGTTTCAACACCAAATTGGTTTTTAGATAAACTAAAAGGTTATGTGAAAAACAAAACATATTATCTGGATAATAAATTAGGCAATAGCAAACATGTCAGAGAATGGAGATTAATGGTTCCTGTATAAATAATAAAAAAAAGAAAAAGAAAAAAGATGATTAAAAAGAGTGTGATTTTAAGTTTAGTATTGTTTTTATTAGCTTTAAGTTCTTATGTTCATGCTGAAGATAAAGGTTGTTGTTTATCACATCTATATGATAGGTGCATATATGGAAGTATTTTGATTGGAGATGACGAAAATGATCCAGATGATGTTATAGTCATGAACGCACAAAATTGTGCTGAAATAGATGGAACATTTATCGGAACTTTTGATAGCCGTGCAACATGTAACAGTCAATCAGACTGTCTAAGAGATTGTTGTTGTGTAGAAGAAGTAGAAGGAAGTGGAATTAGTGTTGGACATTATATTCCTAGAGATATATGTGAAGTAGAGTATCAAGGAGTTTTTAATTCAGGTCAAGGACAAGAAAATTGTCAGAGTTTTTGTGATGCACCAAATTGTGGAAATGATATTTGTGAATCAGATGAAACTATCCAAGATTGTCCACAAGATTGTTCACAAGTAATAACTCCACCTGGAGAAGAACCTGGAGAAGAAGTAATGCCTGAATGTACTGTAAATGCTAATTGTGCAAATAAATGCGTAGGAAGTACGTTCCAGTCAAATGGAAGGTGTGTTGATGGAACTTGTCAGTATGATTCAGAAGAAAATTGTGGAGATACTGATAAGATATGTACAAGTAGTGGATGTATTGAGGGAGTTGATTGTAGTGAATGTAATGTACCATTAGGATTATTTGGAATGGTTACTGATACATGTAATCAAAATCCTTATGCACTGGCTTGTTACTTTGATTATACTTCTACAATAGTTGATGCTCATAAAGAATGTGAGAATGTAGATACATGTTATGATTATAAATCAGCAGAATCATGTAGTAAAAATAACTGTCTCCAAGGAAATTGTGTATGGAATAATAATCAAGCTTATAGATATGGTGATTTAGGAATTGGTGTTTGTCGTCCAGAAACTGTAAATCAACAAGAATGTGGAAGATGTAAGACAGATATATTAAATTCTGTTTTTGATGTATGTGATGAAAATAGGTGTCGTTTATTTGGACAGTGTTCTCTTAATAGTATAGGTAATTGTGTGGGTGATATACATGATTCACCAACACTAGATAATTTAGAAATAAAAGAGGTCATAGACCCAACAACAAAAACTGATATTACAGATAAGATTGGAGTTAATGAAGGGGCAGAATATGGAAATGATATTAAGTTTGGTGTTGATGCACAAGCTGCTGCTGGACATGATATTAAACAAGTTGATTTAAATATTTATCAATGTGATGCAGATGGAGAGCACTGTCAGATAACAGAAAGTGGTTCAGGAGTAACAGGTAGTGTAGTTAGAAATATGATAACAGGAATGGCAACAGAAGGTTATTGTGGAGATGGAACTATAGATACAGAATTAGGAGAACAATGTGATTGTGGAAATGATGATCAATGTAATGAAGAAGAAATAAATGAATTTGTTATTAATGGTCAAATTATGAATGAATGTCCCTTATTAAGACCAGGAACAATAGGAAAACCATCTTGTTATATACCATCTAGAAGTTTTCCGTGCAAAATTAATGCTGAAGCATGCAGCGATTCTTCAAGGAGATGTAATGGAGATGAACAATGTGTAGTTGATGGTTGTCCTGGAAAAATAAGCTGTGATAATGGAGTTCTTATGGATGATTGTATAAAAGATGATCCTAATTGTCAAATTGATTCAGGAGAAGATGACCAAACAGGAACAGATGGAACAGGAGATGTAATTCCTCCTTTAACAATAACTTCTACTGCAACTCATCCAGACATATATAACATTGGAGGAAATACATATAGTATAATAATAAAAAATGCAGCAGATAAATGTAAATTAACTCCAGGAGTTTACAAAGCTGGATTTATTGCTTATGATAACCTTGGATTAGGTGGTAGGGATGATGCTCTATTCAAAATAAAACTTACAGAATCATTGAAGTTAATCACAGAAAGAGTTGGGACTCAAACTCCAGAAATATGGATATGGTTAGATAGACAGGAAACAGGAAAATGTACAATAAAGTATACTCCAGATACTTTTATCTCTGAAAGAGAATCTGAATTTAATCCCTCTATTGAAGATGGTTGTGGATTTAGAAAAGCATCACTTAACATAGAAGAAGATTATAGATTAGGGGAAGGGGATAATAGTGTTAAAATTAGTTGTGTATTAGAAGGTCAAACAGAAACAATTACAAAAATAATTACAGTAGATCTAATTTCTCCAGAAATATCACTTGATTTAGCAAATTCTCAAATAACTGATGATGTTGCTTATTTAACAACAGGAAATACTCATTTAAAAATCAGCTCAGATGAGGAATTAAGTGAGTGTAAATATACTTATAGCACTATTGAATTAACTGATGTTCAGGATAGTGATTTGCAATATGACATTATAGAGGGTTATGGTAGTTCTAATGGAAATTTTATATATGATGGATATTCACTTAATTTAGCAAATGGAATTTATTATTTCTACGCTAAGTGTAAAGATGAAGTTGAAAATCCTTCTGAAATAAAAACATTAGTTGCTAATGTTAATATCGAAGTTGGTTCTGATACACCAACTCTAACAATAACTTTACTAGAACCAAACGCAGGTTATTCAACAACTGTTCCTTATCATGTTAAAATTTCAACTGATAAACAGATACAATGCAGATATATGTATAGTACAACAGAAATAAGTTCTCCTTCATATAATAGCTTACCAAATCAATTTACAACAACAAATCTGATACATACAACTCCTGATGATATTGATGGAACTATAAATTATATTTACATAAGTTGTATGGATACAACAACCTCGCCAAATACTGAAAATAAAATAAGATTTAGCATAGGTTATGACACATCTAAACCAATAATAAATAAGTTAGAAACAGAACTTCCTCAAAATGAAATTATAGAAGAAATTAATGGTGTATTACAGAAAAAAGTATTTGTTGGAACAGATAAAGAAACAATCTGCAGATATGATAAAACAACAAATGTATTTGATGATATGCAAGGAAATTTTACAGATGAAGAAGTTGATGATTATACAACAGAACAAAATAAAGATATACAAGATTCTAGTTTTACACAAGGAGCAAGTGTAACATTTAATGTTGTCTGTAAAGCAAGAAATGGATTAACTTCTGATCCAAGTCAAATAACAATTAGCGTTGATCTAACAAAAGGATTAGAGATAACAGATAATTATCCAAAAGGATATGTTGGAGAAGATGAAACAAAATTAAGAGTTTCAACAAATAAGCATGCTGATTGTAGGTTCTATAAAAGTACAACTGATTATGGGACCACAATAAATGAAAAATTAAATCATGAATCAGATTTAATAACTGGATTAACAGATGGTTCACAAGAATTTGATGTTGAATGTACAAAAGATCAAGAAAGTGTAAATGGAAAAATAACATTTACTGTAGATACTTCTCCTCCTTCAACTCCAAGTGTTACAGCAGAATCTTATTGTTATAGAAAAAATGGAGAAAGGTGTAAGATAATAGCTACTTGGAGTAGTAGTGATGATGACTCTGGAATTTATAGATATAAATATTATGTTGCAAATAAAACAACTAATGAAGTTTTATTTGAAGCTTATACAGATGAAGAAGAATCAGAAGAACTAGACTTTGATGATTTAAATTTAGAAAGTAAATTTGCTGATGAAGATGAATTTAAGTTTTTAGTTTCTGCAGAGAATAATGCTGGATTATTAAGTAATAATGGAACTGATATAGCTGAGGTTGATTATTCAATTATAAAAGATGATAACAGAGCACCAAGTGTAAAGGTTAAGTTCAATGATGATGGAGATTTAGTATTGGAATGCGAAGATAATGTTGATGATGAATGTGATGTGTTAAAATATTATCTATCTAATAATGGCTGTCCAGAAGAAGAAGATGATTATGACAACTATAATAATCCAATATCTGTGAATAGTGAATCAATAACAAGATTATGTTATATAGCAAGGGATAGTGCTGGAAATGAAAATAAAGGTAGTAGAAAACTTACTGATATAGTTCCTGATGAAGAAAAAGATACTGATGGGGATAGTATACCTGATTCTTGGGAAAATAAATATTTTTGTGTTGATAAAAATAAAGATGATGCCCTTGTAGATTATGATGAAGACGGATTGACTAATAAAGAAGAATATTATTTTGGAACAGACCCTTGTGATGAAGATACAGATAACGATGGAATTTTGGATGGAAAGGAAATAGATGATGGAACAGACCCATTAATTCCAAATGAATATCCAACAACAGTTACAGATAGTGATAATGATGGAATGCCTGATTCTTGGGAAGATAGATATGATTGTGTAGATAAAAACAAAAGAGATGAGAATAGTGATCCAGATAATGATGGATTAATAAATATCCAGGAATACAAGCACAGAACAAATCCTTGTGATCCTGATTCAGATGATGATGGTTATACAGATAGTGTTGAAATTGAAAAAGGAACAAATCCTTTAGATGCTGAAGATTATCCAAAATCAAGATGGTGGTTGTGGACAATAATTATAATATTAGTTTTAG
>SDBV01009228.1_pt1 | contig 13150 bp, 9 predicted proteins | sample 2277081 | NCBI WGS metagenome assembly SDBV01 (sample SAMN10402039, study PRJNA504765) | marine sediment metagenome | isolation source: marine sediment core GS10_PC15, 223 cmbsf | place: Arctic Ocean: Southern Knipovich Ridge | collected 2010
CTCTGATAAAATGGTGACTGTCACCAATGAATCCATTCACTCTCATATTTTCTTTTGACCACCCGGTGTATGTATTTGAATTATCCACTGATGTAGTTGATTTAGCCCCTCCTGCAGCGGCATAAACCGTCGCAGTTCCTGTATAAGAAAACAGGTTTAGAAAATTGGCATTTTTCGAAAGACCCCCTATTACCTCCCGGGTTATCCGGTGATCAAGAAATATTCCGGTATCAAGATAATCGGAGAAGTTTACCAGGAATTTGTGCCCACCTTCAGTAATTTCCTGCTTTTCGTCTTTTATTGAAATTCTTTCATACTGATCGGTCCCCTGCTGGCGTCGCCTCGTCTTTACATAAACCTGCTTTTTGTGAAGATTCAGTGTATAAATAAGACCATCTAATAGCTCTTGTAAGCGCTTTTGTGTTTTTTCCGGTTCAATTTCTGAAGGAGCTGCATATTCCTGAACATTAACCCACTTTCCTTCATAAAAATCGATAGCTGCCGAGTATTCCGGCATATCCGCATCATAAATTCTGTAACATGAGATGTCATTTTTCTTTGCCCACTTGTTTACTCTTTTAAGATTCTTTTTTAGCCTGTTGGAAAACATTTCAGCACCAGGTGACAATGGCTTTTTCTCCTGATTCTTCTTTATTACTTCCTCTTTTATCCTGCTGCGTTCTTTATCGGAGTAAATACTGTATGTTGCCAGAGTACACTCGATTTTTCCGTTGAGTACACTGTTAATCTTATCCGGTTTAAGGCCAATGGATTTTGAAAGTTGGGAGTTTCCGGATAGTATAGCTGCTTTCCATCCTTTGAAATCTGCAGTAAGCCTTTTTCCAATAGTCTGATAAAGTGGAATCAGATCTTCGATCTCGCCCAGACGCTCACCATAGGGAGGATTTGAAACTATGAGTCCCGGCTCAGCATTGTATTCTCCATACCTGTCAATGTCTCTTTTTTCTATATGAACTATGTGTGTAAGGCCGGCCTTATTAACGTTTGCAATTGCAGCGGTTACAGCTGATCTGCTCATATCCCAGCCAACAATAGGTGGAATCTTCTTCAGTCCTTTATCTTTTCTTTCTTCTGCTTCTCTAATAAGATTTTCCCATAGTGTTTTATTGTGCTTATGCCACCCTACAGGCCCCTGTGACCCGCTTATAAGGGCCGGGGCGATATCACCAGCAATAAGTGCTGCTTCTATCGGAAGAGTGCCGGAACCGCAGAATAGGTCCAGAAAAGAACCACCTTGTTTCGCAATCCCGGGCCATCCGCTGCGAAGAAGCAGGGCAGCTGCAAGGTTCTCTTTTAATGTTGCCGGGCCTCCGATACTTCTATAACCTCTTTTATGGAGGCTGTTTCCTGAGAGTTCAATACTTATAGTTCCTATATTTTGTTTTAATAGAATATGAATCCGTAAATCCGGGTCTCCTGCATCTACAGACGGTCTGCTTCCAGTACGATCTCTAAACTGATCTACTATAGCGTCCTTCACACGTTGACTTGCAAAATTTGGATGATTGGCAGCTGCACTGTTAATAAGATCGCAGCTGATCGAAAAGGTAGTATCCAGATCCATTTCCAGCTGCCAGTCGATTTTCCCTGCATTATTGTAAATATCGTCCGAACATTCTGCGTCAAAGCTTGAAATCTCGAGGAACAGACGCCCTGATATCCTCGACCAGATAAGCATCCTGTAAGCTGTTTCCAGGCTGCCTGAAAATGAAACTCCTGCAGGGGCGGTTTTTATATCAGTGCCGCCCAGTTCTTCTATTTCCCTGGATGATAGTTCGCCCATATTTTTCGGGCAGTTTGCAAAAAATCTGTTTGTATTCATTATCTGTATAGACTATATACTTAAAATCTTCTTTGTTACAGGGTTTCCGACAGCCTCAATTTTGCTTTTCTATTAATTTCGTAACAAATGATACATCATTTTCTATCTGTAATATCTTATTATTACGTTCATCAATAATCGATTCCAATATTGTTACTTTTTTTTCCAGTTCGATAACTTTTATTTTTGTTTCTTCATCTATCTTATTTCCTCTTTTTGTTAAAAAATCAAAACCGGCAGCAAAAAATGTCATTAAAACTAAACTTCCGGAAATAATGAGCACAATTTCCATTAAAATTCTCCTTGGTTATAGTAATATCAAAAAAATAAATTTCACAGCATTGATGTAACTTTATCATTATAAATCGTATTGCGGATAGTAGCTCTTGCTGTAGACAGAAAGGAATCACTTCCCCTTTATAATTAAATTTTTTGCCCATCTCTATGATTCTAGTTACAAAAAGTCTAATTTGTGTATAATTGAGGCAGTTTGGTAACCATGTGGCTCAGTAATAGAATACTGAACATACACTGAATTGCCAATTGATCAGGGCTTTGCCATTAAACTCAGCCTCGATTCAGTGGGATTAAATCCAGGGATAACCTGAATTACCAGGGTAATAAATAGTTATAGAAAGAATTTGTTTTATATAACAAAACAGTGTATCATATGTTGAACATTTAATTGACAAGGAGATACCTTATGCGGGGAAAACCGATAATTGATATAGACAAATGTAAGGGCTGCGAACTCTGTAACGGAGTTTGCCCGGAAAACATAATGTCAATGTCAAAGACTTTTAATAAGCAGGGGGTGCCTTATTCAGTCTGCATTGATGAAGAGAAGTGTACTGTATGCAGGGCGTGTGCAATAATCTGCCCGGATATGGTAATCAAAGTTATCAAGTTCGAACAAGGATAAAGATATGAGTAATCAGATTCTTATGAAAGGAAACGAGGCCCTTGGAGAAGCGGCAATTATTGCAGGATGCAGATACTACTTTGCCTATCCGATTACGCCTCAGAACGAAATTCCGGCCTATATGTCTAATCGACTGCCGGAAGTGGGAGGAACCTTCCTTCAGGCAGAGAGCGAGTTAGCGGCTATAAACATGGTATTAGGTGCATCTGCTGCCGGAGGAAGAACTATGACATCAACCAGCTCTCCCGGTATGAGCCTCAAGCAGGAAGGACTTTCCTACCTTGCCGGTGCTGAGTTACCATGTGTGGTTGTAAATATAATGAGAGGCGGCCCCGGTCTTGGAAGTATATCGGGCGCTCAGGGAGATTATTTTCAGGCGACCAGGGGAGGAGGCAACGGTGATTACAGGCACATAGTTCTTACTCCGGCCAGTGTACAGGAAATGGCCGATCTTACTGTTCTTGCGTTTGATCTGGCCGATGAATACAGAATCACTGTTCTGATTCTGGGAGACGGTTTCCTTGGACAGATATCCGAGGCACTGACTTTGCCGGAACCAACCGGGAAGACATTTGAAAAACCATGGGCTTTGACAGGCGCCAAAGGCCGGAAGCCTAATAAAATTGCATCTCTCAGATTGGTTCCAGAAGGTGCTCTTGAAGATTTAAATCTTACGCTAGAAAAAAAATATCAGAAGATCAGCGGAAAGGAATGCCGGTCTGAATCGTATCTGACTGAAGATGCTGAGTATCTGATTATAGCCTACGGTACCAGCTCCAGGCTCTGCCGTGCAGCTGTAAATGAACTACGGGAAGAGGGTTTAAAGGTTGGCCTGTTCAGGCCTATCACAGCCTGGCCTTTTCCTGCAGAGGCCTTGCAGGCTGCATCGGAGAAATCCAAAAAGATTTTGACAGTAGAAATGAGTATGGGACAGATGGTTGAGGATGTAAGGCTGTCTGTTAAAGAGCCTGAAAGGGTCGATTTCTACGGCAGGTCCGGTGGGATGCTTCCGGAAACTGATGAAATTAAAAGGAGGATCAAAGCTTATGGAAACTAAAACAAAAGATTATAAATATGTTTATGACAGGCCGGAATCACTGGTAGACACACCAACATCCTACTGTCCGGGCTGCGGTCATGGTATAGTTCATAAGCTTCTCGCAGAGATCCTGGATGAGTTTGAAGTCAGGGAAAAAGCCGTAATTATAGCTCCTGTAGGATGCTCGGTCTTAATCTATAATTATATGAATGTAGATGGATGTGAAGCAGCCCATGGCAGGGCCCCTGCTGTCGCAACAGGCATTAAGCGTGTTAACCCCGACAGTGTTGTCATTTCCTATCAGGGGGACGGTGACCTTCTTGCTATCGGTATGGCAGAGACAATCCATGCTGCCAACAGAGGAGAGAACTTTACAACCATATTCATTAATAATGCAATCTACGGTATGACCGGCGGACAGATGGCTCCTACAACTATGGTAAACCAGGTAACAGCGACAACCCCCAATGGCAGGGATCCCAATGATGTTGGATATCCGATCCGTGCTTGTGAACTTATAAACACTCTTGAACGTCCTGTTTTTATTGAACGATGTTCTATCTATGACTTTAAGAATACCCTTAAGACGAAGAAGGCTATAAAAAAGGGTATTAAAAATCAAATTGAGAGAAGGGGTTATTCTTTTATAGAGGTATTGTCAACTTGTCCTACAAACTGGGGAATAAAACCCCAGGCAGCTGCGGACTGGGTTAGAGACGTAATGGTTCCTTATTATCCTCTGGGGAATTTCAGAAATAAATAGGAGATTTATCGTATGCGAGAAGAGTTAATTATTGCTGGATTCGGTGGACAGGGTGTCATTATGGCTGGTAAGCTTCTTTGTATAGCTGCCATGGAGGAGGGCAAATATGTGTCACATATTCCAAGCTACGGCGCTGAAATGAGGGGTGGCACTGCAAACTGCTCAGTGGTTATTTCCGATATTGAAATCGGTAGTCCAACAGTTCCAAAACCCTCTATCGCCATAGTGATGAATACACCTTCATTGGCTAAGTTTGAGCCAATGGTAAAGCCCGGTGGGCTCTTAATTTATAACAGTTCTCTGATCGATCGAAAACCTGTTCGTACTGATATTACTGTTGTTGATCTTAAGGCAAATGATATATCCGAGGCTGAAGGCAGCGACCGGGCCGCAAATATGGCTGCCATCGGTAAACTGATAGCTCTTAAGCCGGAGATTGCTGGTCTGGAATCAGTAATAAATGCTCTGGATGTTGCCATTTCTGCCAGAAACAGAAAGTACAACGAGATAAATATCAAGGTATTGAAGGCTGCTAATGAATGTACTTTATAATAAATTCAAAGATAGGATAGAAGAGAAAACTGATTAGATATAGTTTTTCCAAATATTTACAATATCCGGAACAAAGCGGACTTCGGCTCGTTTCACTGCCCAGGCCAGAACCTTAGGATTTTTCGCCTCTTCTGTACATAATCTGTCTGGATCAGTTTTTATTTTCACCCTGTAAAGATCAAGACGGTCTGAATCCCAGCACGTTCTTATAGTAATATCCCCTTCAGTTTTTCCTTCTGTATGGTATGAGCATGCATAATAGAGTAGATCAAATCTATTGTCATCAAGGGTAAGAAGATTGCCTTTTAATGTATATGCAAAATTTGCTCCCCGTTTGCCATGACCATAGTCTCTACTCTCATTTTGGCGTTTGCAGTCATGTAAAATGGCGAATAGTGCTATAATCTCAGGATCGGCTTCATTTTGCTCTGCAAGACGCAAACCATTCTCCATTACACGTGCCCAATGAGTAATTCCATGAACTCCATTCCAGGGTAGTTTATAGCCTGATAAAATTGTTTTTATAAGTTGATCCGAAATATAGGTGTTCTGCATTATTTTATAGTATCAGATAATCTATAAAGTTAAATGAAAGAGGAGAGATTTTTTTTCTGATTCAGATTGTATTAATATAGCTATTTTCTCTATTTACTCAATTTCAACCTTGTACTATTATTCTTCTATGCTATACTGCTAATAAGTGTATAAAAATCTGAATCTATGGTCAATTCCAGGACTTATTCTTATATACAGTAGGAATTTAATACAGTAAAGTTGAACTTTATCATGAAAAAGATATTTAAAGAAAACGATTCAAACAATCTCCAGTCCATTGGTTCTAATTCAATGGAAGATTCTATTTTTAGTGCAGTTTTTAATAATAACCAGGCAGTAATGCTTCTGGTTGATTCATCCAACCACCGGATAATCGATGCAAACGGAGCTGCTGAACACTTCTACGGCTACACCAGGGATAAACTGCTATCCATGGACATGAGACAGATAAACATACTGACATCTGAAGAGCGGCCCAGGAGGATGGAAGAGGCAATCCATAAATCTCAGGGTCCCTCCCGGTTTGTCCACAAAACCTGCTCAGGTATGTTAAAGAATGTTGAAGTTTATACATCACAAATTGTAATTAACAAAAAAAACATAATGTTCCTAATTGTTCATGATATTACTGAACAGAAAACCGTAGAATCAAAACTTGCAGAGAGCGAGCTAAGATTTAGAAGGTTTTTTGAGAATTCTCCATTTCCCCTCTGGGAGGAAGATTTTACCGATGTAATGTCTTATCTGGATCAGCTGCCTGTGTCCGGAGGAGAGGATATTCGGAATTATCTTGATGCACATCCGAAAGAAGTTGAAAAATGTGTGAAAATGGTCAAAATCCTTGATGTAAACCCGGTTACGCTAATATTGTATGATGCCCAAAGTAAAGAAGACTTGTTCTGGAACCTTGGGAATGTATTTACTCCGGATACCTATGAGGCTTTTAAAGATGAATTGATTAGCCTTTATAACAAAAAGTCGGTATTTTCTGCTGAAATTGTCAACAAAACATTAAGCGGGAGAATTATTTATATAAAACTCGAGATGGCAGTGCTTTTCGATTACAGGGTTCTTGTGACCATTGCGGATATATCAGAGTTGAAAAATAAGGAATTGGAACTTAAGGAGTTCCTTGAGCAGACAAGGGCAGACTCCGAAACAAAAGAGATACTTCTTAGGGAGATAAATCATCGGGTAAAGAACAATCTTTCTTCCTTTATCGGAATGCTGTATGCAGAAAAAAAGCAGTCCGGGCATGAACTGAAGGGTGCCCGGATGGAACATGTGGACAGTCTGATTAATCGTGTTAAGGGGATCAGTATTGCACATGACCTCCTTTCCAGATCTCAGTGGGCGCCAATCTCCCTATTTACTTTGTCTGAGAAGATTGTTCATTCATTGAATCATCTTATTCCGGCTGATAAGTCTATTAAAACAGAAATTACACCTTCCTCTGTATTTCTGGACGCAGATCAGAGTCACAGCATGGCAGTAGTAATTAATGAGCTGTTTACAAACTGCATTGAACATGCATCCCTTGAAGGAGAAGCGATCAAGGTTAAAATTGAAATAAAAGAAAGAAAAGGAAAAATAACCTATATCTACAACGATACTGGACCCGGTTTTCCGGAAAAAGTTCTTAATGCCGAATCTTATAATGTAGGATTATATCTGATAAAAAATATTGTCGAACAGAGTCTAAGGGGCACTGTAGATATGGAAAATAAAGGCGGAGCCAGAGTAATATTACAATTCCCGGGAGGCACTGAGTTTGAAGAACTCTAATAACAAAAAAGGTCAAGGCTTAAGAGTACTTATAGCAGAAGATGATTTTCTTGTTTCGGAAATGATTGAGGGTGAATTAGTAGATGCAGGTTATGAGATAGTTGGTAAGGCTGCTAATGGAATACGTGCAGTCGAGCTTACTCTGTCTCTGGAACCGGATATAGTCCTTATGGATATAAGAATGCCCGAGATGACCGGTCTGGAAGCCACCAGGCAAATTATGGACTGCTGTCCGACACCTGTCATTATTTTAACGGCATATGAAAATATTGATATGGTTGAAAATGCCGGAGATGCAGGTGTTGGAGCCTACCTGAACAAACCCCTGGATGCTCAGGAATTGGAGAAGGCTATACTGATTGCCAGAGCAAGATTTAATGATATCAAGGAACTAAAAGAGAAAAACAGACAGCTTGAAGAAGCTGATAAAGTAAATAAAAACTTAATGAAGGAGATCCATCATAGGGTTAAAAATAATTTTCAGTTGGTCTCCAGTCTCCTTAATCTTCAGATAGGCGGTATTGATGACGATGAGACAAGAGGAATACTGGAAGCAGGCAGGGACAGGGTCCAGACCCTTGCCGTTCTACATGAAAAACTGTATGAAGTTGGTGATTTTGTATCTTTGCCAATGAATATCTTTATTGAAGATTTAATGAATGCACTGTCAGGAGCATATAATACAGAGGATAAAAGTATCAGCATGGATATTAATATAGAGAATATTGTTCTTGATACAAAGAAAGCCGTAACCATTGGTCTGATACTTAATGAAACAGTTACAAATTCACTTAAATATGCATTTCCGGAACCTACGGATAAAAAATGTATTATAAATGTTTCAATGACAGTAGAGGATAAGAGTATTCTATTACGCATAGCTGATAATGGGATTGGTGTGCTAGATATAGAGAAATTGAAATCCGGGAATACTCTTGGCATGCAGCTTATACATCTGCTAACGGAATCTCAGTTGGCAGGCAGTATTGAATTTCCGGAAACAGAAGGAATGGAGATCTTGATACGGTTTAAGCCATAAAATTTTCAGTGATCGATGGACAGCCACGCAGGGCTGCCCCCACATATATGCTACAAATAAAAAAAACCGCTATAACGGCGGTTTTTTTGTTTTGTATTGTGGGGGCAGCCCTATGTGGCTGTCCAGAATGTCTATAATACTCTACAGAATTTCTCCCAGCTTCTTATAGAAGTTCATTCTTCGTTTGGCATCTTCTTCTGCTTCTTTGAAGAGTGCTTCTGCTTCGTCCGGTGCGGTTTGAAGAAGTGATGAGTATCTTGCTTCACCCCTGATGAAATCCTGATAGTCAAGCTTTGGTTCTTTGGTCTCCCATTTAAACCTGCTGCCCTCTTCTTCCATTGGGTTGTATCGGAAAAGCGGCCAGTAGCCGGAATCAACAGCTTTTTTCTGCTCCGACTGGGATTCACTCATATCGAAACCGTGGGCAATACAGGGGCTGTAGGCGAGTATAATGGAAGGGCCATCATAGCTTTCCGCCTCCATGATTGCTTTCTGTGTCTGGGCCCTGTTTGCTCCCATTGCTATGGAAGCAACATAAACATAACCATAGCTTATACACATCATTGCCAGGTTTTTTTTGCCCATTCTCATTCCTGCATTTGCAAATTTGGCAACAGCAGCAATTGGAGTAGCTTTGGATGCCTGTCCACCGGTATTTGAATACACTTCCGTATCGAGAACAAGAATATTTACATTCTTACCTGCTGCAACTACATGGTCGAGACCTCCGTAACCAATGTCATAGGCCCATCCGTCTCCTCCGATTATCCATACGCTCTTGTCAATGAAATAATCTTTGAGTTCAGCAATCTTTGTTAGAACCTTCTTTGCTTCTCCGTCTGAATCTCTTAAGGCTGGCTGCAGTAGGAGTCCTGTTGCAGTCTGTGCCAGTACAGCTTCACTGCTCTTGTCTTCCCAAAGTTCCATATTCTTTTTAAGTGCAGCTTTAAGGTCGGATGTTGTTCCCAGTTTCAGTAGGGTGTCCACTTTGTTTCTTAGGAGTGTTCTGTTACTGTCTATAGCGAGTCTCATACCAAAACCATACTCTGCATTATCTTCGAAGAGTGAATTTCCCCATGTTGGCCCCCTGCCATTATCAGCCTTACAGTATGGGACAGTTGGAAATGTACCGCCGTAGATTGATGAACAGCCTGTGGCGTTAGCTGCAATCATATTCTCGCCATAGAGCTGAGTAATCAGTTTAACATATGGCGTTTCTCCACATCCTGCACAAGCACCGGAGAACTCAAAGAGAGGAGTCTTGAACTGAGCTCCCTTGACTGTGGATTCTTTTACTCCATCAAGTATATTATCAGGAAGATTATTGAAGAACTCGTAGTTTTCTTTTTCTCCTTTCTCCCTTTCTGTTTCTATGGGACTCATAACCAGAGACTTTATCTTGGATGGACAAATGTCTACACAGACACCGCACCCCTGGCAGTCATCGATAAAGACCTGAATCTTAAACTGAAGGTCTTTATCGTTCTTTGTATTGGATTTTATTGTATTGAAATCTGCAGGGGCATTCCCCAATTCAGAAGGAGCAATCTGCTTGGCTCTGATGGCTGCATGGGGACATGACATAACACAGTGGTTACACTGTATACAGTTTTCTGAGATCCATGCGGAGACAGAAGCCGCAACTCCCCGTTTCTCCAGGACAGCCGTACCTAGTGGGATTACCCCGTCGAAAGACATCTGTGATACAGGTATATCATCTCCTTTAAGCCGCATAACAGGTTCTATAATATTTTTTGCAAAACTGTCTGCATCAGCTGGAATAAGTGGCGGAGCTGTAAATGAATTTGTGATACTTGCAGGTATCTCGACCAGTTCAAGTGCGGCAGCAGCTCTGTCGACAGATTCCCAGTTCATTTTAATTACATCATCACCCTTTCTTGCAAAAGTCTTTCCAATTGCTTTCTTTATAAGTCTGATAGCTTCCTCTTCAGGAAGGATCCCCGAAACTTTGAAAAAGGCAGCCTGCATAACTGTATTGATCCTTACTCCCAGTCCTGTTTCTCCAGCTATCATAAGAGCATCTATTGTGTAGAATTTGATTTTCTTAGCAATGATCTCTTCCTGCATATCTCTTGTAAGGCTTTCAAAAACCTCGGAACCAGGCAGTTTAGAGTTCAGCATAAAAGTTCCGCCCTCTTTTAAGGGTTCCAGCATGTCATATTTACCGATATAAGCCTGATTATGGCAGGCTACAAAGTCTGCGGCATCAATTAGCCATGGCATGTTAACACCGCTGTCTCCGAACCTCAGATGGGATATGGTTATCCCTCCGGACTTCTTTGAGTCATATGTGAAATAGGCCTGAGCATTTTTACTTGTATTTTCACCGATAATTTTAATTGAATTCTTTGCAGCTCCAACAGTTCCATCTGCTCCCAGACCCCAGAACAGGCAGCTGATAACATCATCCGGAGATACATCAATGATTTCATTAATATCGATAGACAGGTTTGTTACATCATCATTTATACCTACTGTAAAGTTATGGAATGCTTTTCCATCCAGGTGATCATAAACTGCTTTTACGTGGCTTGGAGTAAACTCCTTACTGGAAAGACCATAACGACCACCGATGATCTCAACATTTTTTCCAGCCATAGAGGCTACAATATCAAGGTATAGAGGTTCACCGATTGCACCTGGTTCTTTTGTCCTGTCAAGAACTGCAATCTTTTTGCAGCTTTCCGGCAGGGCACCTAAGAATGCTTCGACAGAGAAAGGTCTGTAGAGCCTTACCTTAATGGCTCCCACTTTTTCTCCTCTTGCAACCATATAGTTTACGGCATGCTCTATTGTGTCACAGCCGCTTCCCATTGCAATAATAACTTTTTCTGCATCCGGTGCACCTACGTAATCAAATAGATGATACTGTCTGCCTATTACAGCAGCGACCTTATCCATGTATTCCTGTACTATGCCTGGAGTTGCATCATAATATTTGTTTACTGTTTCCCTGCCCTGGAAATAAACGTCCGGATTCTGTGCAGCTACTTTAATAACAGGATTTTCCGGTCTCATCGCTCTGTTTCTAAATTGTTCGATATATTCAGGTTCTATCAGGGATTCAATATCGTCGAATGAGATTTGTTCTACTTTCTGAATCTCATGGGATGTTCTGAACCCGTCAAAAAAACTTACAAATGGTACCTGTGATTTAAGAGATGAAAGGTGAGCAACTAATGCCATGTCCATAGTTTCCTGAATAGATGTTGCTGCTGTCATAGCGAAACCTGTGTTTCTTACTGACATTACATCCGAATGATCTCCGAAAATTGATAGACTCTGAGCTGCAAGTGATCTTGCGGATACGTGGAATACCGTTGGAAGCATTTCTCCGGCGATCTTGTGCATATTGGGAATCATGAGCAGTAATCCCTGGGATGCTGTAAATGTAGTAGTTAGTGCTCCGCCGCTTAATGAACCATGAACAGCTCCTGCTGCTCCAGCTTCAGACTGCATCTCAATAACATCAACAGTCTTGCCGAATACATTATTAAGACCTGTACTGGCCCATGCATCAGCGTTCTCTCCCATTGGTGAGCTGGGTGTTATTGGATATATAGCTGCTACCTCACTGAAGGCGTAAGCTACATGTGCAGCAGCTGTATTTCCGTCAATCGTAACCATCTTTTTTTCTGACATTTGTATTCCCTTTTCTTCTCTTTGTTTGCTCAAGAGTATATTAGAATAGATTGTAATTTTCAAGGTTAAGTGACTTGTCTATGTTAAGAAATTGTTAAAAAAAATAGATTATTGTGAATGAAAGTCATTTAAATGGGATCATATAACAACCTGATTGAAGAGAGTTCAGCGAAAGAAGAGAGCATATTGTCATGAATATTAGTGGCCCTGACAGTTTCTGTCAGCTTGTTTTCAAAAGAAGATATTATTTTTTGAATTTGTTCTGCATGATTGGATAAACTGAACCTTTCAATCACTTTCTTATCAAAATCCATTTCATCTTTAGATAACAAATTTTCCATTATTTCCAGGCTGATTCTGTTTAGTGTTTGTGTATCCCGGAGCAGTCCGGGATCCACAAGATCTTTCAGAAAATTACTCTGCATTGATGGAGAGAGGTAGGAGAAATCGATTGTACCCATCTGCAGCAGCTGCCTGATATTTTGATTTAGAGTAGAAATAATTCTGTTATCAAGAAAAGTTTCAAGTTCCCTAATTTTCCTGTGATACTCTTTCCTTAATATTTCTCTTAAGGATTTTCTAAGGGGAATCTTTATTTCATTATAGAAGTGGCTATCTTTTTCTCTGAAAATATCTCTGAATCCATCAATTATTTCCAGATTTTTTGCAAAAAGAGGTTTGCCCCACTGTAATGAGTCTATAAAGAGATATCCGAATCCCTCCTGTACTGAACTTGAAATTATCAGTTTCCCGGCATCTATCAGGTCTAAAAATGAAATATTATGCCCTGCAGTTTTAATTCCTGCTTGTGCAGCACCAGGAATTAGTCCTGAACTAAAACAGCTGTCAACCTGGTTTGAGTATTCTCTCTCAGTTTCTGAAACACCAGGTAGGGTCACAAGTAAATTTACAGGATTAGTGCTGCATCCGGCTATCAGTCCTGCTTCGAGAACATTCTTTCTTCTTATAGTTCTTACAGGATAGATTAT
>SDBV01009229.1_pt1 | contig 13149 bp, 16 predicted proteins | sample 2277081 | NCBI WGS metagenome assembly SDBV01 (sample SAMN10402039, study PRJNA504765) | marine sediment metagenome | isolation source: marine sediment core GS10_PC15, 223 cmbsf | place: Arctic Ocean: Southern Knipovich Ridge | collected 2010
GAAAGAGAAGACTCAGGTTCTAGATGAATATTGCCGCAATACCGGTCAGGCGAGGAAATATGTCATCAGGAAGATACAGCCTGTGGTAGGTCTGAGGCCGAAGCATAGGAAGAAGAGGAAACAAACCTACGATGGCTAAGTCACCGCAGCTTTAGCTAGGGTATGGGAGATTTTTGATTGCCCATGTGGTCAAAGGTTTAAGCCCATACTGGAGGTAGAGCTAAATAGGTTGAGGTTTCTTGGCGATTAAGCAGTGCCGATGTTGACAGCCCTTTTAGTTGTGGTCAGTTTACCCATGATGATTTCAGGCTCTTATGGGACAGGTTAAGGGCCTTTGAGAAAATGAATTCCGCTCAACTTAGGCAAGCACAAAGCCTTCATGGGGTACCTACTATTAACATAGGCCGTAAAGCTAAGACTCGCTTTGAAGAAATAAGATTAGCTGACATTGATATTATTTATGGTTTTCACATCACGGGGCTTTGCCGTCTCTGGTGCATGAAACATGAAAATATTCTATCGGTTCTTTGGTGGGATAAGAATCATGAAGTTTACCCTGTTGGAAAAAAACATACCTAGGCACTGGATTTTATTTTACCCCATCTAGCTTGAGCTGCCTTTTTCGCTATATCCACCCGTCTCTCACTTGATAACTTTTCGGCTCTGGCTTTGCCCCCCTTTAACCCACCCAATCTACCTAGGGCCACGGCAGCGGGGTTTTTGACACTACGGCTTTCATCGGTAGCCTTATTTACGATGTTAGCAGCTATTGCGTTTACATCTTTTCTTGACCGCTTTTGCATACTCTAAGTATAGCACATAGGTCAATATGTCTTGTTAAGTCTAAATAAAACCTAAAGACTTCCGTCGACGTAGGTATAGGCGTCACGCCCACTCGCCCCAAGGCACATCTTACCTCGCCACCCTGGTTATCTATCTCCTTCATGCCAACAAGGGGGTCGGAACCCAGTAAATCGCCCGGTCTTATATCCATCGCTTGGAGAAGACTTGGGTCAAATGATACGGTTACCTCACCGCCGCTTATTCCATTTTGCCCGGGCTCAACCCTTACCTCTATTCTTACGGTGTCTCCTGGATTTACCTCCACAGAGACAGGTGCTAGGTGAATAAATACTTGCTGTACCTGTGCTTCTGCTGCTTGGCCACTAAAGGTCAGGAACATAATAGTAAGCAGGGTAGAACAGCTATGCATCAATAAGCTTGACAAAGACAGCAAAGCTAATTAAAGTGTCCATTAGCGAGTTGTGCCAAAGTCGCTGACGACGCACAGTGTAGGTTACATTATACAAACGAGTATGATAAAGTCTCGCTACTAAAGAAAGGAAGGAGGGTGTAACTGTAATGGCTAAGGCTATCACATCAACACTCCACGAAGTAGACAGTCAGCTAGATGCTATAGAGTTCTGCTATGAAAAGGGGTGGACTGATGGGCTACCGGTGGTTCCCCCTACAGAGAAGAAAGTCCTTGAGTTTTTAGATTACGCTCAGTTGGAGCCAGGCCAGGTGTTGGGTGAGATTCCGGAACGTAACCGGGTAGTCACTGCCGAAAAGTTGGCTATCAACGCAGTGATGGCTGGATGCTTAAAGGAGTATATGCCAGTCCTCGTCGCTGTTGTAGAAGCCGTGTGCGATCCAGCCTTCAAGTTCAACCACTTGGCCAGCTTCGGCAGCCCCTGGCCAATCATGATCATCAGCGGCCCGGTTGTGAAGGAATTGGAGCTCAACTATGGCATCTGGGTCATGGGGCCTGGTTTTCGACCGAACGCAACTATAGGTCGTACCTTGAGCCTGGTGGTATCAAATGTGGCGGCTGGCTATGTTGGCGCTATTCAGCGCGGCACCTACGGCCATCCGGGACGCTTTAATAGCATGTGCGTTGGGGAAAACCCGGAGGCGGCAGACTTCGGTTGGGAGCCCCATAATGTAGAGATGGGCTTCGACAAAAACACGAGCACGGTAACCCTGCTTTCAACCTATCCCTGGATGCAGCAACCCATGAGCACTGACATGAGGCCGGAGCGAATCCTTGCAGTAATATCTGACAGTATTGCCGAGGGGGATTGCTACCGCGGCGTCTACCCCATTCTAATGGGTGCGCCATGGGCGCAAGTATTCGCTAAGGCGGGATGGAGCAAGGAGGACATGAAGAACTGGATGTATGAGAACACCAAACGCTCCATTGCTTCACTAAAGGCCCGTGGGCGCTGGGGTATCTTGTCCACCGCGTTCGAGGGCTATGGGGCCACTCTCCATGAGATAGAGCCCGGTGACGAGGACAAGTATGTGTATGTCTGGAAAGAAGGCCCGTACGATAAATACATTTTAGATGCCGGCGCCACGGAACGGCAGAAAGGTACTTACTTCATTTGTGCCGGAGGTGACGGAGGCCAGCGCTGCATGTGGCTGGCACCGTACCAGTTCTCGACGAACCCGGTCACCAAGCCTATCCGAAAGCCCGGAGCAAAATAGATTGCCACATTATTTCTCTAAAAACTAAAATGTAAAGGAGAGACAAATGATAAAGATTCTTGATCCAACGGCAGGGCCGGTGAGTGGAAAGCTAGTATTAGCTCCCCGGTTTGGTACGCTAAACGGCTTGAAGATTGGTGTCCTGTGGAACGGCCGGCCGTATGGGGACAAGGTGCTGAGAAAGCTCATTGAGTTGCTCAGGGAGAAATATACCTTTGACATCATTGATTTTCTCAAGAAGTCTTATATCGGCAATATCGCACCTCAGGAGTTCTTCGACAAGTTGATCGCTGACAAGGCTGATGCTGTACTGGTTGGGGTAGGAGACTGAGGGTCATGTACGTCGGCCAGTGTGGTCGATGCGCTTACCCTGGAGCGGCGCGGCACGCCTGCTGTCGTTGTTGCCATCGATAAACTAGTGAGAACCACCGGACGTGCCATGGCCAGGGCTCAAGGTGTGCCTGACTATCCCATGGCGGTCATACCAACCCCCGAGGAGCGTAGTGCCATGGACAGTGTGACCGGCGATGAAGACATAGATGAAATGGCGAAATCAGTGGTTGGTCAGGTAGAGGCAATACTTATAACCAGGAAATTCTAAGGGGCTTGCCATTAAAAAGAAAAGATTTGCGAAAGAGATAAATTAATGGCTGTCGGATTTAGAGTAGAAAGGAATTTCCATGAAGATCACAGATGTGCAAGCGTATCCCCTGCGTGTGCCGTTTAAAACGGATGACCTCCCGGCTTCAATGCTGAGTTCGATGACGCCGGTCATCGTGAAGGTGAGTACTGATGAGGGTATCACTGGCGCCGGCGAGGCTTTCGGCTTTGCCTGTGCGCCTGTCACTGCCAAGGCGGTCGAGGCCACGCTCAGGCCCATGTTAATAGGTAAGGACCCGATGCAAATCCAGAAGCTCTGGGAGCAGCTATACCGCGCCACCTACTACTACGGACGCATGGGAATCATGCTCGGCGCCATCAGCGGTGTGGAGATGGCGCTGTGGGATATCGCTGGTAAGGCCAAGAACATTCCGGTCTATCAGATGCTCGGCGGTCGAGCGCATGAGAAGCTACGGGCCTATGCCAGTCTGCTGCGGTACCCGAGCCCCAAAGATGTAGCGCAGGCCTGTGCTACGGTGAAAGAAAAGGGCTACACTGCCATTAAGCTGCACGAGATAGACGTTGAGGCGATAGCCGCAGCGCGGGAGGCAAGCGGCGATAGCGTTGACCTCCTGCTCGATATCAATTGTTCGTGGGATGTGCCCAAGGCCATTGAGATGGGGAGGCGGTTCGAGCCCTTCAATCCCTACTGGTACGAGGAGCCCGTCTGGCCCGGGGACGACTACGAGGGGCTGGACAAGGTGAGGATGGCGGTGAATATCCCGCTCGCCGCTGGTGAGAACGAGTACACCGCGCGCGGTTTCAAGGACCTCATCACCAAGCGGGTAGTCGACTTTCTTCAGCCGAGCGTCTTCAAGATCGGCGGCATCTTGCAGGAGAAGAAGGTATTTACACTGGCAGAGACCTTCGGAGTCAAGGTTGTCCCACACTGCTGGTCCTGGGGGCCGGCCATGGCAGCAACATTGCACATCTGCTTCTCCGAGCCGAAGTGCGAACTCGTGGAGACAAGCGTAGAAACCCCGGAGGTTAACATCGTCATGGATCCACTCGTTCCTGAGCATGGGTTCTGGGAGGTGCCTGAGAAGCCGGGCCTGGGCATAGAGTTGAATGAGGATGTCCTAGTGAAGTACACCGTGATGGAGGGTGAGAGCGAGGTCCCCTTCTGGTCCCGGTAGTCGATGGTGTGTGGAAACGGTAGCGCTCCCGACATGAGTGGGTGCGTATCCCGTGGCGGATGCACGTTGGGCGTGGCCAGATGCTAGCATGGATACGAGGCAATAAGTGAAATACCTTCCAATGCCCTTTGAGCCGGGGTGCATCGGCATTAAAAAACTGAAAAACCACATTGTCATATCGCTCTTGGGGATGATACCCAGTAACAGCAAGGGCTTCCCTAGTGAGATGAGATGCTACTGCTTGGAAGTCCGTGGAGGCGTTGATTTCATCGGACCATCCGCAATCCGGTACGCCAAAACCAGTGAGGTGGTACGAACACAATTTCTAAATGAAGGACGAAAACCAAATGTATGATTTGTTACTCAAGGATGGAGAGGTCATCGATCCGATGCAAGGCATCCACAACAGATGGGATGTTGCGATCAAGGACGGCAAGATCGCCGCTGTAGAGAAAGACATAGCCCAGTCGGAGGCACAGAAGGTTATACCCGTGAAGGGAAGGCTGGTGACACCGGGCCTCATTGATATCCACTGCCATCCAGCAAAGGGGCTCATATGGATAGGGCTTCTCCCTGATGAGATGGGGCTGGATTCGGGCGTGAGTTTGCTCTGCGATGCTGGGAGCGCAGGCGCTGCCAACTTCCACACCATGCGCCGGTTTATCGTAGAGCCCGCCCGAACTGATATGTTCTGCTTTCTGAACCTGGCCAGTATGGGGCTGGTCATCATGCCTGAGATACGGGGCGAGCATGATATCGATTCAGAGTGGAGCAAGCAAGTGGTTGAGGAGAACCGGGACATTATCAAGGGTATTAAGCTCCGTGCCGTCCAGGCACTTGCTGAGGGTATCGGCATCAAAGCTGTAGAGATCGCCAAGAAACTAGCAACGGACCTCAAGTTACCGTTCATGCTGCATATCGGTGAGCCACGGGATCGTGTCGCCAACGAGATGATGGATGACTTCACGCGGGCTGCGGTCGGGCTGATGGAGAAGGGCGATATTCTCAGCCACTTCATGACATGGGAGGCCGGTGGGCTTATTCTGCCGGATGGGACAGTCTACCCCGAGATGTGGGAGGCGCAGAAGCGCGGCATCATCCTCGATTCCTGCCATGGGTCAAACCATTTCAGCTTCACGGTGGTTAGGCACGCTCTTCAGCAGGGACTGCTACCTACCGTTATCAGCACCGACTTTGGCGTCCCGCCTATGCGAGTAGTTCAGAGCCTTATAGTCACCATGTCTAAATTCCTGAACCTGGGACTAAACATCGACCAGGTGGTGGAGATGACCACGACCAACCCAGCGAAAGCACTTGGAGAGGAGACACGATGGGGCAGCCTGAAGCCTGGAATGCCTGCGAATGTCACCATCATGGAAATTGTTGAAGGCGATTACCTCTTCTCGGACGGCAATGGGCGGAACGGTATGCAGGGCAATCTGCTCCTGGAGCCGCGGCTGGTGCTGAAGGGCGGTGTAGAGATGCCATGCCTCTCTCGCTACCACATTCCCCCGGTCTACGCGACCATTCAGCACTAGTAGAAAGACCTTGAAAAGGCAGTAAGTAGGTGGGAGGAGAAAAAACGGAGATCGTTGGTGTATGAAGGAAGACAAATGAAGATCATTGATGTCAGGATACGGTTGGTCTCGATTCCGCTAGATGAGTCACTTACTGCCCACGTGGGCAGTAAGTTCCAGTAGTTCAAGCACATTCCACATGTATCTTGTCAGCTACCTTATCCTAAAATTGCTCCTTTCCCCAGTTTAAGTTTGGTATGAAGAGAACAAAGCCCACTTCGATTAAAAGCTTTTAATCAAGCAAGCCTCCCTTAAATCATAAAAGATTTCTTAATTGTAATTGTAGGACATCATCTCATAGCTGAAGGTACGGAAATGCAACGAGAAGAGCAAGCGTCAAAATATTCATAACAAAAAACCAGCCAGCACCCTTAAATATAGCTTCTGCAGATATATCGGGAGCAATACTTTTTACAGTAAATATATTAATACCTACCGGAGGAGTGATCCAGGTAATCTCTACGATAATTAATTGTATAACTCATCACAAACTTGCCAACCTGTAAGAAAACGCTTGATCCTGTTAATTCTCACGGTAATTTACCGCCCTAATTCTCAAGGTTATTTACCACTCTCCATCTTTGGAAGATTACCCCCCTGGGTGCACCGGAACCATTAAATAGCTCATCATAGGTTCAGCTTTCGAAATAAGGAGGTTGAGCTTATGGCAAGAAGGAGGTTCACGGTGCGAGATATCGCTGAAATTCTTGAACACTGGCAAGCTGGAAGAAGTATCTGTGCCATTTCCAGGAGCCTTGGGGTATGCCGAGCAACCGTTCGCAAGTATGTTTATGCTGCGGAGGCCGGGGGATATCGCCAGAGAGATCCCACGCCGTCTCAAGGCTGGAAGACATTCCTGGGAGAGGTAATCCCAAAACCACCCGGCCCATCGACCCGGTCAGAGACGTTTGCCAGGTTGCTTCCCTACCATTGCGGAATATCTCGCGGTTCAGACACTCGTTTCTTAACTTGCCGATGAAACTCTCGATATAACCGTTCTCCCAGGGACTGCCTGGGTTGATGAAAAAGGTCTGGAACCGGAGCTTCCCAGCCATTGGCAGACCGCCCTGGCAACAAACTCGGGCCCATTGTCACTGCGGATGTGCTTCGGCACCCCACGTGTCAGGAACAACCACTCCAGAGTCTCTATTACCGCCGAGGCTGGTATTGACGGTGCCACCCTGATAGCCAGGCATTCCCCTGGTGTACTCGTCGCTTATGGCCAGAATCCTGTCTAACCGGGGGGAGGTTCTCATTAATCATCACCGGTTTCCTATTGTGGGGAAGATTGCCCTCAATAACATGACGATTGAAGTCGGCAATAACAGTAATGTACGGGTAGGTGATGAGGTGACTGTCATTGGCCAAAGTGGACAGGATGAGATTACGGTGCAGGAATTAGCTACTAAGGCAGAGCTTATCGTTGATGAAATTTGCATGATAAATCCCCGTGTGCCGCGGATTTATCTCAAAGAGGGGCGGAGCTATGTTATTAGAGGGGGAGGAGCCCCCCTCTTAAACTCTCTCTTCCTTCCATATCTGACCACCAGGAGGCAAGACGAACAGGTCTTCGCCAGACAGCTTGGCTTGCAGGGTATTCCTCAGCTCACTGATAGGGATGCGTATCTGATTCATGGTGTCGCGTTCCCGGATGGTGACCTGCTCGTCCTCAAGCGATTGGAAGTCAATGGTAACGCAGAAGGGAGTGCCAATCTCGTCCTGGCGACGGTAACGCCGCCCGATACTTTGGGCATCGTCATACTGCACCATCCAGCACTGGCGCAGGTCAGCATATATCTGCTTAGCCACTTTAACCAGGACCTCTCGTCGGCTTAACGGCAATACCGCTACCTTAATGGGGGCCAAATCAGGGTGGAGGTGAAGCAGCACCCGTATTTCATTATTGTCTGGCTCTTCATCATAAGCATCACACAGAAAAGCCAGGACTGAGCGGTCTACCCCGGCCGAGGGCTCAATTATGTAAGGGATAAAATGCTCTTTGGTCTCCTCGTCAAAGTAGTCCAGATTATTGCCACTAGCGCTTGAATGCTGGACAAGGTCAAAGTCACCGCGGTTGGCGATGCCCTCTAGCTCAGACCACCCCATGGGGAACCGATAATCAATGTCATAGCACTCTCGGGCATAGTGTGCCAGTTCTCCTTTAGTATGCCGGCGTCGCCGAAGGTTTCCTTCTTTGATGCCTAATTTCACATACCAGTTGAGGCGCTCCTCAAGCCAACAGTCAAACCACTCCTTGTCGGTTCCTGGCTTAACAAAAAACTCGATTTCCATCTGCTCGAATTCCCGAGTGCGGAAGATAAAGTTGCCAGTGGTAATCTCGTTGCGGAAGGCTTTACCTATCTGGGCGATACCAAAGGGTAACCTCTTTCTGGTGGTATTAAGCACATTTTTGAAGTTAACAAAGATACCCTGCGCTGTCTCCGGGCGCAGGTAAACTACACTGGCTGCGTCCTCAACAGGACCCATAAAGGTCTTGAACATCAGGTTAAACTGGCGTGGCTCGGTTAAATCACCCTGGCATGAAGGGCACTTATTGTCCTTTAGGTCGTCAACACGCCATCTCAGGTGGCAGCTCTTACACTCTACCAGGGGGTCAGCGAACTCTTCAAGGTGACCACTGGCTTTCCAGACTTGGGGATGCATCAGGATGCTGGCGTCCAGACCAACCATATCGTCGCGCTCCTGAACCACGGCTCGCCACCAAGCCTGTTTTATATTCTGTTTCAGCTCTACACCTAGAGGTCCATAATCCCAGCAACTGGATAGGCCACCGTAAATTTCGCTACTGGGAAAAACAAAACCGCGCCGTCGGCAGAGGGAGACGATCTTTTCCATATCAACCTTGGCTGGTACTTGTTCAGACACTGCTATCACTCCTTAAACCTTTGCTGGCCGGCAATATTGGGTAAAAACCCGCCGGATGACTAGACTAAAGAATATGCTTAAGAATACTTCCCAATTTCATAAAAGTCAGGCCGAATACCCATATCGGCATAGTGTCTGTTATGAATTGTAGCTGAAAATGTCCCGTATTGCAAAGCAGGCTCTGCTTATGTTGCTGACTCATAAGAGGCAGGCCACACTTTTGTTCTGCATAAATGGGCTTGACTTTAGTGATATTTGGAGGGTAGTATTGTAAGGCTTGGAAATTACTCTTGAGACAACAAGGAGGTTCGGATGAAAATAGTGCGCTTTACTACCGCAGACAACAAGGTTGAATATGGGATACAGGAGGACGGAATTGTTCGGGGCATCGAGGGTTTGCCCTATGGTCGCCTTAAGGACTCTGGCAGCAACTACAAGTTAAGCGAGCTCAAGCTCCTATCCCCGTGCACACCTTCAAAAATCTTGGGCGTCCAGCGTAATTCCCGTAGAGTTATTGCTAAGCTCAATGTGCCCCTGCCTCCTGAACCGATGGTTTTTCTAAAACCACCCACATCAGTAATAGGCCCTGATGATGATATTATTTATCCTGAGTCTTCGCATTGGGTAAATTATGAAGCTGAAGTGGGGGTAGTTATGAAGACCCAGGCATACAGGGTATCCAAAGAAGATGCTCTTAACTATGTCCTGGGCTATACCTGTTTTAATGATGTTAGCGCTATGGACTGGCTATATGAAAAGAACCAGATGGCTTTGTCTAAGAGCTTTGACACCTTCGCCGCTATTGGCCCATGTATTGAGACTGATATTGACCCGCTCGATGTTTGGGTGGAGACTTACCTGAATGGAGAACCTAAGGAGAGGGGTAACACCAATGAGCTTATCTTTTCCATCCCCGAGCAGATAAGCTTTATATCTCACGTAATGACGCTGCTGCCAGGTGATGTTATTACTACGGGGACTCCTGGTTGTAATAGCCCGATGAAGCGTGGAGATAGTATAGAGATAAAGATAGAGTCGATAGGCACACTGAGGAACTACGTAGTTTAGTTTGAGTAGCATAAGAGGTAATAATTAAGTCTATTCAAAGGAGATTTGAAAAATGGCAGAATATGAGATATATCCACTGCCGATGGTAAGGATGGCGGTTAGTGCTGGCTGGATGACCTATTTTATGAATTATGAAAAGATGACCGATGTAATACTTTATAGCTGGTATATAAAGGGAGCCAAAAAAAACATAATTGTTGATACTGGATGCCCGATAGAAATCGTGAGGAAACACAGACCTATTTGTGAAGAAATAATGACCTTTGAAGATGCCTTAGGGAAGGTCAATCTGACGCCAGAGAAGGTAGATGTGGTAATACAAACACAATTACACTACGACCATGTTGGAAATACCCATAAATGTAAAAATGCGAAGGTGATAGTCCAGAGAAAGGAACTTGAATTTGGGCTGGCACCGCACCCTCTTATGGCTGGTCTGTATGATAGAGAACTGTTTAGTCGGCTAAAATTTCATGTGGTAGATGGAGATGCTGAGGTGGATGAGGGAATCCATCTGCTATTTGTCCCGGGACATAGCCCTGGAGTACAGGCGGTGGCTGTTAACACTGCCAAAGGCACAGCCATTATAACCGGCTTTTGTTGTACAATGGATAACTTCATCATGCCTAAAGAAGTTTCTGGGTATGTATGGGAGAGTTTAGACCAGCTTGAAATTTTGTGGCCGGTCAGGGCTCCAGGTATACATGTCGATGCGCTACAGGCTTTTGATAGCGCACTAAGGGTAAAGGGATTGGCTGACATAATATTACCGATGCATGAACCGATGTTTGAGAAAGTGGAGAAAATACCAGAGTAGGATGATTGAGATGGTAAGTCTATTGCTCCCTGGGTACTGGACGAGTAGTACATCCCATTGACTTTCGACACAGTATCGGTTATAATATAGTCGTAAGGAGAATAGGCTCCTTACCGAGACTTGGCGGTAGGAGGAAAGGTATGACAAAATTTGCTTTGCTATGCCGATGGTTCTTTCCCAGAATGGGCTCCTTGCTGGTAGGTCGTAGCGGTTGAAGGCGGGTAACCAGTGGGGAGCGGGTAGAAGGTTCCCGAGCTCCTCGTAATTAAAGGGCTCACTTTTTAAAAGGAGCTATTTGGCGCAGGTAACCAAAATGGGGGAGTAGTGGAACGAAGACTGGAGTAGGCTTCTGAAGTCGAGTGCTTTGGAAGCCTATTTTTTGTTTAGTTTTCCTACGTAATCTGCATTTATGAAATAAATAGCAGGGGGAAATACGTGATTGTTAAGAAACTGGTAGTGGGACCATTTGCCTCGAATTGTTATGTTGTCGGTTCTGAGCCAACTAAGGAGGGGATGATAGTTGACCCGGGTGATGAGGCTGGGCAAATCCTAAAAACTGTTACAGATTCAGGGCTTGACATAAAATTTATTGTAGTGACGCATAGTCACATAGACCATATTGGTGCCGTAAGTGAGGTTAAGAAGGCAACCGGGGCTGAGGTTTGTATTCACTCGGCTGATGCTCCGGTTCTTCAGATGGAGCATGTGAGCACAGCATTCGGTTCTTTCTATCAGACCCCATTGACCCCTGATAGGTTACTTAAGGATGGGGATAACATAGACATTGGCGATTTGTGTTTTTTGGTACTGCATACGCCGGGTCACGGCCTGGGCTGCATCTGCCTGCTGGGGCAGGGTGTAGTCTTCAGTGGGGATACCCTGTTCAACTATGGCATCGGCCGGTATGATTTGCCTGGTGGCAGCTACAGCCAGCTGATGGATAGTCTTAATGCCAAGCTTATGGTTCTGCCTGATGACACTATTGTTTATCCCGGACACGGTCCTGAGACTACTATCGGCACTGAGCGTCGTGGGAACCCGTTCCTGCGCGGTTAAAATAACAAGGTGGAGGATAAATATCTCCGCCTCGGTTATTCTACATCGGCTTGTTTTGTGACCTCCTTGCACAGAATGATGTTCTGTTTTATGATATTCTTAAACCCAGTAAGAAGTTGGGGTAAAAGAGATTGCTAGTTATACCAGTTCAATACTATTCTTACGAACAAATGCTAACAGGCGGTAAAATATGACTGTTGGTAGATTCGTTAGAAATACCTTAATCCTGACTGTGATGATGCTGGCTGTATGGGCCTTTCTCTCAGGTACGGCAGCGGGATTCTTTGGCGAAGTAGCCCCCGAAGCACAAACACCGATAGTCATAGGTATCTTCTTCGTAGTAGTCCTCGTCAATGTCTTGGTCTACGAATGGTACATCCTTCGTTCCAATGCCTATGGTCGGAGGCTCACCATGGTACTGTTCCTCCTCATCTTCGGCGTAATATTCTTTATGGCGCAAATTGAGACACTGGTCTTTAATGACGCCGTAGGGATGCCCGTAGCATTTATCATAGCCTTAATCGTGGCGGGAGTAGGTGTGGCTGGAGTAGTCTCGCCACTGGCGGTGAGGCTGTTCAAGAGACAAAAACCGCAGTCCACCGTCATTTCAAAAGTGCCGCTATGGGAAGGATCAGCAACCGAGCTGGCCTGGAAACTGACTGTTATCTCTCTTTTGTATGTTGTCGTCTATATGTTTTTCGGCTATTTTATCGCCTGGCAGTTTCCGGCAGTCAGAGAATACTATTCTGGCAGCACCGAAATCGTTGGATTTTTCCAGCAATGGGCAAACACGATAAAAGCAAATCCCACATTGCTCTTAGTGCAAATCTTCAGGGGATATTTATGGGCGGGACTAGCATTACTCGCTGCAAGAACAATAGGTACAGGCAGGAGATGGGAAAGACTCACCATTGTTGGTCTACTGATGAGCGTTGGTTTGAGCCTCCAGATTCTCTTGCCAAATCCATACATGCCTGATGCGGTCAGATATGGACACCTCCCCGAGCTATTCGTTGAGAACTTTCTCTTCGGGGTGATCGCCGCATTACTTTTCAGTCGAGGCACCGGCAGGGACACCGGCACCAGGGCTGATTGATACGGTCGAAGAGATAGCAGGGAAATCAATAATAGCTTGTCAAGCTTATAGCACAATAAGGGTTATGAAGATGGGGCCGAAAATTACAGCCACTTTACTAACCAGCTTAATCAGTATGTTCAGTGAAGGTCCGGCCGTATCCTTAAAAGGGTCACCCACGGTGTCGGCAATAACGGCGGCTTTGTGAGCGTCGCTGCCCTTGCCCCCCAGATTGCCAGCTTCAATATATTTTTTGGCATTATCCCAGGCTCCTCCAGCATTAGCCATCATTACGGCCATCAGAAATCCGGTTACAAGTGCTCAAACCAGTAGACCGGCGACTGCTTCTGGCCCAAGAGTAAAGCCAAGGATAAGAGGTACTAG
>SDBV01009230.1_pt1 | contig 13149 bp, 27 predicted proteins | sample 2277081 | NCBI WGS metagenome assembly SDBV01 (sample SAMN10402039, study PRJNA504765) | marine sediment metagenome | isolation source: marine sediment core GS10_PC15, 223 cmbsf | place: Arctic Ocean: Southern Knipovich Ridge | collected 2010
CATCTTCTTTCCCTCCTCCGCCAACCCTACCCTCGCCGGGACCGGGTTGCGCTCTTCCTGCCTCCCGTATCCTACCTGCCGCGACGGGCGTGTCAAGGCTGTATTCTGCCGGGCTCGCCGTCGAAACGCTGGTGGAAGAGTTCTGTCAGGCGACGGGCAGTATTCTCTACCCAGACTGACCATGCAAACCATTCGTTTTCGAGGTCAGGGCCTAACGACCTAACGCTAGGATCGAAGAGGATGATCAATGCCAATGTCCCCACCAACACGATGAGGAGAATCAGTGAGAGATTCTGATCGTTCTTCATTACAGGTCCCCCTATTACCCTGTATCCTACCTGCCGCGTCGGGGGCGTCAAGCCTCATTCTGCCACCCTGCACCGGCAAATATTCATTCTGGGGGAACCGCGTAGTGTCTGTCAACTAATTTCATGGGGGAGACGCGCTGCCCAGTTTCTCTTGTGGGGCCGATCGTGTAAAGTCGTTGACCGATTCATTGACCGACTCGCCGCGTCTGGTAGGTTGCGAATACGGAATAGGGCGCTTTCGCGGAGGCGAGTTTCGTGTCTGATTTTGGCAGCGTTGGCCGGCAGTATTGCCGTGCCCCTGTTGGGGCTGGCTTCCTACTCTCTCTCCGCCCTTGCGGCGTCGAGAATACGCTTTGCGGCGTCGACGTACCTGACTTGTTCGGTGATTTCCGCCTGCAATCGATCTGGAAGATCCTCCAACGTCTCGGCATCCAAAGCCGCGATCTGCTTCGACGTGAGTGGCTCTCCCTGGGTTTCAGCGAACCATATTTCGGCATTCCGTTTGGCGGTAATTTGATCCGTGAACCTCTTCGTGGCTATGCCGTCCACGTCCAGCCGCTCAAGCAACTCCAGCTCTGTGTTGTACGTCTGCAGCGCTTCAAGGTAGGTCGGTTTGGGTTCACTGCAGCCCGCGCACAGAGCGGTAGCAAGGACACAAAGGGCTACGATCGCGACGTTCAGTGTGCCCATTGGAATTCTCCTCAGTGTTATTTGTGGCAACCAGAAGCTGCAAAATACGGTCTTGACAATCTGTCGCCAAAGGCGCAGGTTGGTTGTGATTGGAAATGCCGGCCACGGGCCTCGTACCCCCCTGCCGGCTCTCGCAGCGATCGACGTGCACCCCCTCCCAAAGGAACGCACGGATGCTTCACGAGCACGTATTCTCAGCGCATGCTGCGCCTTGCTGTTTCCCTACTGGATTCCACCCGCGAAGATTCTGCGGGCATTCCCAGGCGGCCAGAGAGGCCGAGGAAGGAGGGTCTATGGTAGAGACCTGATCTAGAAAAGAGAGCCGCCCGTCCAGAAGACCAAGGCGGCTCGTCGATTTTGGTCCCAATCGGCCGTAGTCAGCAAACTAACCCGATTGGGGGAACTCGAAGGCCGCGAGCGGCCCTCTGCGTAGATTGTACGCACCCGTGATGCTATCACGGAGGACCGGTCCGGTCAACCTCCTATCCGAGGAAAACCGGAGAAATGTGTGAAAAAAGGAATGACCTAACCCCCATAACGGAAGCGTTCTTAACGTTTTTCGATGCCTTGGTCCGCCACAGCATCGAACGAATCGGAGACGATTTATGCATCGGCCAATACGGCAACTGGCCTGAACTGCTTACCAAAAAACAGGCCGCCCAAATGATGGGTCTCGGCACGACCGCGTTCGGTTCGGTGTGCGAGGCCTACGGCCTCAAGCCGGTCACGGTCAAGGGACTCAATACGCCACGATATCGGCGGAGTGACGTCGTGAGGTGTATTCAATTGATGAAACGCCTGGAGTAGTAGATCATGGCCTCTGTCTCCAAACGCCCCAATGGACGCCGGCGCGTCCACTTCACGGGACTCAACGGCAAGCGGCAGACGATCTACCTCGGCAAAATCAGCCAGCGCCAAGCGGAACGCTTCTGCAAGCGGGTCGAGGATCTACTTGCATGCCGGCTGATGGGCGAGCCGGTGGACTACGATACCGCCGAGTGGGTCGGGAAACTGGCCCCGGGAATGCACTCCAAGCTAGCGGCGTGTGGACTGGCAACGCTACGGCAAGTCCGGACACTCGGCGACCTGGTACGAGACTTCCGCAAGTCGATAAACGTCGCCACCACGACCTGCCGGCACATCCGGGTGGTGACAGATAACCTTCTGAGCTGCTTCGGAAAAGACCGTGAGCTGCTGTCGATCACCAAAGCGGATGCTCGGGAGTTCCGCACCTGGCTCGCCAAATCCGGCGACGTCAAGGGAGGCCCGCTCGCCCTGACGACAGTCTCTCGCCGGGTACGACGGGTCAAACAGGTATTCAAGCACGCCGTTGACCGGGAATGGCTCAAAAAAAGCCCGTTTGCCGACCAGGCCGGCTGGAACGAAACCAACCAGGAGGCCTACTTCGACATCAGCCGACCGCTGATCGACAGGATCCTCGCAGAAATCAGCGACCCAGCGTTCCGGGCGATTGTCTGCCTGGCACGCTTCGGAGGCCTCCGGTGCCCCAGCGAGGTCTTGCCGCTGGAATGGACGGCCGTGAATTGGAAGACCCTCGCGCTCACCGTTAAGGCCGTCAAGACGGGCGTCATTCGGCCCGTCCCGCTCTTTCCCGAAGTCCATGACGCCCTCAACCCACTCTGGGAGGCGGCCGCGGAGGGCGAAACTCTGATCTTCCCCGGGCACCAAATGAGCGGAGCGGCGCTGACCAAGAAGCTTCGAAAGGCTTGTGAAGCGGCCGGCGTCAACCTATGGCGCCGTCCCTGGCAGAACATGCGGGCTACCCGGGTGACGGAACTCCTTGAAGAGTATCCAATCCAGACAGTGGCCGCCTGGCTAGGGCACTCCCCGAAGGTCGCGCTGGATCATTACGCTCAAGTTGTCAAAGAGCACCACGCCAGCGCCATCGACCTGGATAAACGCCGAATTCGGCGATCCACCCCCAAAGAAGGCAACGCAAACAGCAACGCGCCAGATAGCGCCGTTTAGCGTTGGGCCTTCGCTGTATGGCGCTCTTTTCCCGAGAAAACAAGAAAAGAGCGCCATACAGCGCCATTTAGACCCCGTAAAGTGCCCCCACAAGGGGCATAACCACGTGTCGGAACTCGTGGTGATGCAACGGGATACGGCGATTCCCCAAAACAGCGTAACGCGCGATGCAACGCACACTTTCTTCTTGAGACAGCTTACCCAGATTCCACTTCCTCGATTTACCCCGTAAAACACGGGGTTTCTGCGGTCCTCTACCGCGAACTGGCGATCGGCCAAACCCCCGTCAATAGGAATCTGGAAATTTCCTTTCGGGCCCCGAGGCCCGTGGAGGTCCGTGGAGACTCGGAATGACAGCCACGAGAGGGGTGCTCGCGAAAAAACGGTCAGTCTCAAGAAGGGCGACTCTAAAATCGCACCCATCATCCGCGGCCACACGAGCCGCACAGAACCAAAGGAACCCCGCGATGATTCCTGTTGCTGAAACTAGACGGCTGCTCGGTGCACCTTTCGCGGGGTTCCCCACCAAGTTAGCCGTCTTTTTTGCGCGCGTCTCGTTTGGCAAGGTGGCCGGCGGGGCGCGTTTTCTTTCGCACGTACACCCTGGCCGGCCGCTGGTCGCACGGATGTTGGCACACGGGCCGGCGGTCGGCCGGGGATTTGAGATAACCGAATGACCCCAACCAGACCAGTCAAAATGACGACCGGACGGACCCCCAGAATCTTCTACGCGGCGGCTGCTCTGACCAGGGCGCGACTCTCCTTCCACGTGCTCGGCAGTGACGACCCGACGGCCGCCGCGTTTTCTTCTACTCGCAACGGCGGCGTGCCTGCGCGTGCCCAAGCCGGTTTGACTCCGGCCCGTTGCGATTTCTTCTACGCGGCGTTTTTCTTCTGCGGCGTTCCGCAAAATCACGCTAATGGCGACGGGCTCGGACGACTCGTCCCTCTGCGTCAGGGCGGGAGGCTGTTCGACTCAGTCAACCCCGCGCTTTCTTCCGGCCCCGCCGTTCTTGCCAGCTACCGCCTCCTTGCCGAGGAGAGTTCGGTGGGGCCTTTTCCTTTGGCACAAGAGGAGCAATGAACATGATTGCACAGCTATCCTCCAAAGAACGAGCGCTGTTGTGGACATTGGGGGCATGCCGGCAAATGAGGGCCTGGGGGCTGATGGCCGGCGACGACATCGTCACAACGCGCGGACTGGCCGTGTGGGATCAACTCGATGCGGAGTGGAAGCCGAGCGACGATGAACTGAGGGCAGTGGTGTTCTACGTGATCGCTCCGGCCGCCGAATGCATAGCACAGGCGGACATATGTGCGATGCTCACAGAGTTCCGCGATAACCGGGCGAGGATGCAAGAGCACGTGGCCCGGCAGGCAAAGAAGAAACCATGCGTCTCATAGCCCTAATCGAGGCCGACGGCCGCCGCGTTTTCTTCTTTCCGCGAGGGATGGGCAACTTGGTACCAGTTGTCGTTGCCGGTTCGATTCCGGTTCGCGGGCGTTTTCCCGGCCCCGCCGTTCTCGTCGTTCCTGCCCCAGGCGGGTTCGGTGGGGCCTTTTTCCATCATGAAAGGAGTGAATCATGTCGACGATAGCGGAATTTCGCAAGAAAGCACGCGATGCCAATACACGAACCTTTGGGCGGTCTCAGGCGTTTTACCATGACGTAGGAATCATCGAAAGCTTCCTCGAGCCCGTGCTTATCGCCGGCCGCCAAGCGCGTAGCGCCAAGGAGGCCGCGCATGCGGCTCGCCGAGTCGCCGCTTTCGCAACGAAGCTCGCCAATAACCTTGACGGGTGCCTACGGCGACAAAAGCGGAAACTATCGAATCAATCAAGACGCGACGGCCAGGACGGCTAGCCGATGGCGAAGTTCTGGGAGGGAGCAAAACGATGCCAGAGGCTGAACGCGAATGGTGGCACCCCGTATTAGCGGATCATGCGTACTGTGAGCGGTTGCGGTCGGATTACCCCGAGGCCGCCAGTCTCTCCGACGCCGAACTTATCGAGGAGTACGCCGACGGAAACAAGTACGTCGTTCTTTGGGATGATCTCGGAGATGCCTACGAAGAATACGAGAAGCTGGTGGATTCCTGGCGTGATCTCCTGGAGGCGTGTGAAGCCGCAGTAGTTGACGCCGCTCGCGCTGTAAGCCCATCAGCACGACTGCCGAACTATGAGCAAATGATAGCCGCCATCGCCAAGGCCACACCAAAACACAACGAACCAGAAGATTAGGACGCGACGGCCAGGACGGCGGATAGTCGCGTGACACGGAAGTCGGTGGAACCGGCCGAGCACGAAGCGAAGCCGGTGGCCGCCAACCAAAGGAGAACACGGATGTTAGTCCTATCGCGCAAACTAAACGAAGAAATTGTCATTGGCAAGGATGTGCGTATCGTCGTGCTCGACATTCGCCGAAACAAGGTTCGCCTGGGGGTAGCGGCGGACGAGTCTATTCCGGTCCACCGCGGCGAGGTGCAAGAGGCTATTGACCGGCAGGAGAAATCATGAAACGCACGTTTCGGGGGACCGTCAACTATGAACGCACGGGAGTGAAAGTGCTCCTGTTCACGAAGTCGACAACCGTTCCCGCGAAAGTAACCTACAGGAACTTTCGTGCAATCCTCGGGATCGAATGCCGGAAGAGCACGGCCGGTACGCTGGACCTGAAGTTGCGGCTGATTGGAAACTCGTTGCCGTGGACGGAATGGGAATGGTCCGACGTCTTGAGCCACTCGAACAGACTCATCGTTGAACACCATGGTGATTGTGGTGTGTATTTTGATCGCTTCTCCAATAAGAGTTCCCCGTCGAAAAATCTTGAAGGCCGCGATGCTGTAATGGACGTGTGTCACGATGAGTTCAACGCGATTTTCCCTGGCCTGTTGACCGCGGTCGGCGAAGACAACGCGTGCGAGGTTGAGATTACGGTGGAGGGCTATACGAATGACTGACACCCCGACCGAACCGCAAGCCGAAGTGCGAGTAGAGCATCAGCCGCTCGCATTTTGCGGCCAGCGAGTGCTCAACAATTGCGCCCTGCATGATGGCTGCCTAGTCCATTTCGACGGCGATCCGGCCAGTTGCCCGGTGTGCAAGGAGAGATGTGCCCATGCCGAAACGCGAGGCAGGCTGAAGTGGTGCGAAGACGAGATCAAGCGGCTCAAAAAACTCGAAGTAGAGAACGTAACGCTCAACCGCCGAATCTGGGAACTCGAAGATCAATTGACCGAGGAAGACCTGGATGACCCGCCCATCGAAGAGCCGCGCCGACCGGAGGACCTGCCGGCTCGTCGCGGGACTGAAGTGTCGCCACGGGCTTGGGGAGAGGAGGTGGACTCGTGAGTTGGTGTACCTGGTGGCGCCCGACCGGCTGTGTCTGCACGTGGCGCGATAAGCACGGACTATCTAGGTGCGAGTTGGAAGCCATCGTCGACAAGCTGCCGAAGTGCTGGCGGCTGGACGAATCTGGCAAGCGAGTGCAAGACGTGCCGGTTGTGGGTTTTGGCACCTACTTCATCCTCTCCGGCACGTCTGACCCCCGGTCCGTGACGGTCATGCAGATTGATTGGTTTCGCAATTCTCGCAAGCCCCATAAGAAGAAGAGCCTCGACGCCAGCATCACCGTCCTGGTACACGCGCGACCACCGTATTTGCAAGGCGAGCGGATGTTAACCGCGAATGACCTCCACGACACTCTTGAAGCCGCCGAGGCGGCCAGAAAGGAGCCGGGATCGTGAACACGAAAGAACTCGATCAACTAGCGAACGAGATCGAACAGGGTTTCATGCAGCGTGGCGGCTGGAAAGCCTGCCGGTATCTTCTGGGCAAGTTGGCCGACAAGGTTGAGCAATCCCAGACCATCGTCAAATTGGCGATAGCGTGGCAACAGTCGTTTGTGCATGGCCGGGATGTCACTGATGAAGGATTCTCGGTTGCCGATGAGGCGGCTGAACAAGCATTGTACGATGCCGCCAAAGCGGCCAGAAAGGATAACGAATGACCAAAACAGAAACAATCGAACTGACCAACCCCGGCCCGATTGAAGGCACGTTCACAATTGATCTGTCTAAGGGGCCCGGCGCATACGAATTCCGCGGTGCCCGTGGAACCGGCAAAACAACATGTATCTCGTCCATCGACTTGCTGGCGGGTCATAAGGTCGATGTGACGCTACATGACGCGGCCCTCAGCGGCAAGATCGAGGGATTCGGTGTCGTTGCCCCGATCGGTGGCCGGAAGCGCCGCAAGGGTGAATTGTTGCTGGATACGATCGACGCTGAGAAATTCAGCCTAACCGATCTGATCGACCCACCGGGCAGAACGCCAGAAGTGCGTGACGCTCACGCGATCAAAGCACTGGCTGTCCTTTCCGAAGCGAAGGCCGATGCCAGGCTGTACTACGATCTTGTCGGCGGACAAGCAGAATTCGATGGGCTCGGAATTGCCAAGACAACGGACCCGGTGTTACTGGCCACGCGGGTCAAGCAGGCGTTCGACAAGCTGGCCCGCGATCGTCAGAACACAGCGGAGGCGGAAGCGGGCCACGCGGCCCCACTGGAATTCGTGCCCGACGACCTGGACATGAGCCAACCATCCGACCTGAACGTGTTGGGCAACATCCGTGATTATGCACGCGATAACTTTCAACGGATGAATGCTGATCGGGAAAGCGGCTTCACGAAGGAACAGGAAATCGGGACCGCCAAAAGTCGACTGGCAAAGGTTCAAGCTGAATATAGCGGCCCAACCGTCGAGGCTGCGGAGACGGCAGCGAACACGACGGTCTTCAAGTTCGCGGATGCCAAAGCGAAAGTAGTAGAACTGGAGCGGGAACTGGAGAAGGCCAAAGCCGAGGTCGAATCCTGCAAGACAGAATATGTTGCGGCCACTCGGACCTACGAAGCCGCAAAGTCGCATCAGGCAGCCGTCGACGAACTACAATCGTTGGCCTCGCAGACTGTCACCTATCCTGACGAACAGGACGCCCTGACGGCAGAGGCATCCGTCGCGGCTGCCAGCATCGTCTACAACCGGGGCGTCCGTATTCGCGACATCAAGGCGAACCAAGAGAAAGCCAAGGCCCACCGCGAATCCGCAGAGGAGGCCGAGAAGGAAGCGGACGAAGGACGCAACAAGGCACAACAGGTGTTCGAGTTGCTGGCCCGCTCGTTGCACACCACACACCTAACGATCCAGTCGGTCGACGGCAACCCGCGGCTATTTGTGGATCACCCGAGACGCGGCACGACGGCATTCGACCGGGTAAATGGCCTCAGCGACGGCGAGAGGGTTGACTGGTCGCTCCGCGAATTGATCCCGCACATCGAATCGCCGGGACTGTTACCGATTCCGCAACGGATCTGGCAGGACTTGCAGCCGACCGACAGGAAGGCTTTGCACAACCTGGCCGTCGAGAAGAACCTTTATCTCTTCGGCGCGCAGGTGGACGACGGCGAATTGCGAGTAGTGTATCTGGGAGAGGAAGGTGACGAATGAAGGTGTTCACAACGGGTCAAGTCGCCAAGATCTGCAAGGTGCCCCCGTCCACTGTAAGCAAGTGGTTCGACTCGGGTCGGCTCAAGGGATACCGTATCCCCGGATCGCAAGACCGACGCATTCCCCGCCCGTACTTGATTAAGTTCCTCAAGGAACACGGAATGCCGCTGGGCGATTTAGAAAAAGACGGTGACGAATGAGCGAATTCACGCCCGTGTCGCAATATCACCCAGAGGACAACCAGCTAGTTGACTGGATTGATCCTGCCGGGCAACAAGTATCGGGCGGCAAGTATTACAGGGGACTCTGGTTCCTGCCACCCGACCATGGAATGTATTGCTACTACACGCCCATCTCTTGCCGACCAGTAGGGGATGACCACGATGCGGATCATTAACTGTCGACAGCAAAGTGAGGAGTGGGAACGCTGGCGGAATCGCCCTACAGCGAGCGAGTTCGGCAAATTCGTCACACCAGCGAAGGGCGAATATTCTTCGCAAGCCACGGCCTACGCGGCGAAGATCGTGGCCAAGCGGCTGGGCGTCTACACGGAGCCCCCGCCGTCGTTCTGGATGGAGTGGGGAATCGAGCACGAGCCGAACGCCCGACACGCCTACACGGCACAAACAGGCCGTGAGGTACGGGAGGTCGGCTTTATTCTCCCGGACGGCACAGACGCGTACGGAGGTAGCCCCGACGGATTGGTGGGCGACGAGGGCGTTATTGAGATCAAGTGTCCCGCACCCGAAACCCTGATCGTCTATCACGCAGAGGGGACATTGCCGGTTAAGTACAAACCGCAAGTGCAAGGGCTCCTCTTGATTTCCGGCCGACAGTGGTGTGACTTTTTCGTGTTCCATCCGGAGTTGTCGCCGTTTCTGTTGCGGGTTGAACCCGACATCGAGTACCAGACGAAAATGGCCGAGTGTCTGTTGGTGCTCTTGGAGGAGGTCGAACTGATCGAAACCCACGTCAAGAAGATGCGGCATCACCTGGTGTCCGTCAATACGTCCAAAGACAACATGAGGTTTGAGGATGATATACCTGGCTCATCATAAACAGGGAAACTAACCATGGATAACCCAACATCAGGCTTACCGACTGTCACGGTACTGGGCATGACACTTCCCATCATTGCCGATCTGGGGGATGGTTGGTATCTCGTTGCGCACCTAAATGGGGCGGCCATTGCCAGAAAAACGTTCCTGTCTGTCCTGTGGACCGACTCAACAGCGACGATCGAGCGGACTGAGGAGGGCGACGAGTGCAAGAGCCCTGTATCGGAATCGGTCCGGGCTAAAGCCGTGGAGGAGTTTGAAAGGCTCGCGTGGCCGCTGGTTCGTAACCAATTCTACACGCAAGCAACAAGCAAAGCCCCAATATGAGGTTTGAGGATGACTGACAAGCCAACGCCCGACGAGGTGCGAGCGTCGATTGTGCCGAAGTCGGACCAGCTAAACGCAGACGACCTGCTGACCGGACCCATTACCGTCACGATCACGAAGGTCAGCAGGGGCACTAAAGAACAGCCCATATATGTTCATATCGACGGTGGCCATCAGCCCTTCCGTCCATGCAAAAGTATGCGCAGGGTCCTCATTGCCGTATTCTCCGATGATCCGCTGCACTGGACCGGCAAGAAACTCACGCTCTATTGCGACCCAGATGTATTGTACGGTGGGGTCCGCGTCGGTGGAATTCGCATCAGCCACATGTCAGGACTCGACAATCCTCGCACATTCATGCTGACGAAATCACGCGGGAACCGGAGTGAGGTCACGATCCACCCGGTCAAAACTGGCGTCGACCAGGCCCAGATAGACGGGCTAAAAACGCCGTGGGCCGAAAAACACGCGGAGGTGACTGCCTCCATGGACAAGGACGAGCAGAGGACCGCCTTTGGCCGGTGGGTCAACGACACACTCGGACGAACAATCGACGCAACCGATTTGAGCAAATGGACAGCCGAGGACGTGAAGAAATGCAAGGAGGCGTTGGGATGAGTAACACAGTCGAACAAAACTGGAAAACAAAAGCGGGATTGCGGGCAGTGTGTCTATTCGTGCGGGATTCACATCGTTGTGGATACGTCGGGGTGCCACCCGGGCATCCGTTGCATGGCAAAGACTACGCGGATGACTGCGAGTGTCTGAAGGGCATCTTAGCTGATGATACGCCCATTGGAAAACGAGGGATCATATCCCTGTTCTGTTGGGACGGCATAAAAACGTCACCCGCAATTGTCTTCGACGTCCACGGCGGCATTACCTATAGCGGCAACGCAGAGGATGGGTATCCGGTAACCGACCCAACAGGCTGGTGGTTTGGTTTTGATTGTGCTCACGCGGGTGATCGTTCGTGCGGGGGCTTTGACGGTGTCGTGCGGGGGCTTTGACGGTGTCTTGCGGTCGAAAGAATACGTCGTGGCTGAATGCGAACGATTGGCTGAACAGTTGGAGAAATGCAAGGAGGCGTTGGCGTGAAGAAACGGATCCCCGAATGCGAAGTCGACGTTTGCGACTTCTGTGAACGCGCTGGTTTCTTGGAGGGGTGCCACGTGTGTGGACGCCAGTTCTGTTTGTCCCATCAAGGCATGATTCCTGCGACTTGGGGATTCACAACAATCTGTACCGAGTGTGCCGACCGCGACGATGTGCGGTCGATTTGTGAGAACTACGCGGAACAATTGACGCCGATCTACATAGCGCGTGATGAAGTACTGAAGCAACTGCCGGAAAGGGAGGCGTCTTCCTAATGCGCCGTATCTCGAAGAACAAAGCCAGACGCGACGCCGAGTGCCGCCCCTTTCGGGAGCAACTCAAACGTGAGGTCGGACACTGCGAGATCTGCGGACACGATCCGACGCGAGTGAAGTGGGGAGACATCGCGTGGAGACTCGGCGTACACGAAATCGCGAGAGGCCCATTCCGCGACCGGGCCCAGGACAAGCCCTACGCCGTGCTGGTCGTCTGCTACCGCTGCCACACGGAACGGCTGTCCTCGGCAGCCGAGTGGCCCAAGGCGCGGCAGTTGGCCGCACTGCGCCGGAGCCGGCCGGAACACCACGACCTCAAGGCTTTTAACTCGCTGATTGACTGGGGACCGGATCGAATTAGTGAAGAGGACGTGACAGCGTGGGCCGAAATCGAAACGAGGCTGGGGACCGGATCGAATTAGTGAGGACGACGTGGCGGCGTGGAAGGAATAATCATGGGAATAGAGGACATTCTAATCACCGCCCGAAGGGCAAAGCTGGAAGCCTTGATTCCGAAACCGCGAGCCCGTGTCGAGTCGTCCGATGGTCGGATGAACAAGACCGAAGCGGCCTACGCCGGCGAGTTGGAGTTGCGCCGCCTGGCCGGCGAGGTCGCGTGGTTCGCGTTCGAGGCGATCAAGCTGAGGTTGGCGGTCAAAACCTTTTACACGCCGGATTTTCTCGTCGTGCTCGCTGATGGTGAAGTGCAGTTCCACGAGGTGAAGGGATTTTGGCGAGAGGACGCGAGAGTGAAGATCAAGGTTGCCGCGGAGCTATTCCCGTTCGCGTTTATTGCCATCTGCAAAACCAAGGGCGGGTGGGAAACAGAATACTTTGGACGTAGGGGGGTGAAATGATGACCACAGCAGAACAACTTGCCATGTGGCACCACGTTGACTAAAGCGATCGAGCTCGCCGAAAAGGAACACGCCGTCGAGGGGAAAGTGATGTGCCAGGAACAATTCTACGATGACTACGATCGAGAGCGCGAACTTCTCGAAGCCGAATACTGGGAGGGGGACATAGACCAGCGGGAATACCACCGTCTCCTTTCTGAGTTGGAACGAGACTTCCGGGCAACCGAAAATGATCGAGCGTGAATCCATGATAGACCACCTATTCACCGTCGACCCGTGGCCGCACCATCGCGCCAAGACAGAAAACACGGAGGCGCTTTAATGCCCAAAACATCGAACCTTCCGATCGAGGTACACGACCATTTCCGCAAGGCGAATGTCCTGCACACGTACGTTCAGAAGGATCTCGGCGCGGCGTCCAAGCACGCCCTGGAGACGGGGCAGGAACTCATCGCCGCAAAATCTGCCATACCCCACGGAGGGTGGGAGCCTGAGTGCGACCGACTATTCGATGGAAGTCTAAGAACCGCACAGTTTTACATGGCCTTCGCGAGGGATTTCGGGAAGCTCAAAAGCGCACAGAAGTCAGCGCTTTTGATGCTCGAAGGGACGCTCGACGGGGCGGCCAAGGCGGCGAAAAAGGCGACGAAGTCCAAGCCGTCGCCGCCGAAACGTCAACCCGGTCCCGACGAACCTATCAACGTCGATTCCGAGCCGGTCGACGATGAAGAAACACCCGAGCCCGATTACGGTAAGTGCCCGAGTTGCGCTGGCACCAAATGGGTCGAAGCTGAAGAGGGTGTGTCCTGCGCCAAGTGCCATCATCCGCACGGAGAGCCCGCTGGGGACGTGGATGAGGACCGAATTAAGACCCAACGCCAGAAGACCATCAAGACCGTCGAGGCGTTGATGAGAGCGTTTGACGATCTGCATACGATGCGGGCACGGCCGGAGCATTCGGAAGCGATCAAAACATGCAAGGACCTATTGAAGATTGCGAAGGGGTGGAAGTGATGGCGAAAAGGGCGCCAGCGAAAACCGATCA